>UPTG01002653.1_pt1 | contig 12041 bp, 12 predicted proteins | sample 2160121 | NCBI WGS metagenome assembly UPTG01 (sample SAMN06266255, study PRJEB28933) | marine metagenome | isolation source: Columbia River Estuary | place: USA:Columbia River Estuary, USA | collected 2014-07-27 | reverse complement strand
AAAATATATTAATAGATTTTTTATTTAATTTTATTAATTGAAGTCATCCTAGACCACTTATATTTGTAGCTAAATGTTTTACAGGAAAAATGGTAAGAAAAACGCTTGTTATAGGTGCCTCTTTCAATGAATCTAGATATTCAAATATTGCAATACATAAATTGAAAGCCAAGAATCATTTTGTTGAGGCTATTGGTTTAACTAAAGGAACTATTGCTAATATTACTGTAAATAAAGAAAGAATACTATTTGAAAATATAGATACTATAAGTCTTTATCTAAGTCCTGAAAATCAAGAAAAATTGTATGATTATGTTGTTAATTTGAAGCCCAACAGAGTTATTTTTAATCCTGGAACAGAGAACAAAGAATTTGAAAACATATTGGAACAAAACGGAATTAAAACTGAAATTGCTTGTACCTTAGTTTTATTGTCAACCAATCAATATTAATTTTATTGAAAAAATGAAAAATAGATTGTTAAGAGTTACTATTGTTACACTGATTGTTTACGGTCTTTATACCTTTTTTTTTATTGAGGATGTGGCTGATAGCGGTGTAAACCGAAAAATTATTTCAGTTGAAAGTAATGATATGGTACATGTGAAAGACTCATTAATACACGTAAACGATACCTTAGTTAAAACTAGTGAAAAGTAAAAGAAAACTCACCACAAAAGAGTTTGAAACATATATTATATAGAAATAATCTTTCCTGTTTCAGCAAGAATTACATTCCTAAAGATCTCTTCAGCTTCCTTTTTAAATAACGAAATGTCTTTATATCTACTAGAATAGTGTCCAAGTATTAACTTTTTAACTTTGGCTTCCTTGGCTATTATTGCAGCTTGTTTTGCGGTAGAATGCCTTGTTTTTATTGCTAAATCTTCTTTATCAGATAAAAAAGTAGATTCATGATATAGTATATCGGATTTCTTAATAATTTCTACAATATCTGGTTTGTAAGAAGTATCACTGCAATAGGCATAACTCATGGTTTTTTCAGGATCTAATGTAAGTAATGAGTTTTGTATAGTTTTTCCTGAAGAAAGTGTAAAGTCTCTTCCTGCTTTTAAATTATTATAATCACATAGTTCAATTTCGTGATATTTTTTTATGGCAAGCATGTTTAGTTTTCTTGGCTTTTCTTTTTCTTTAAAAAGAAATCCATTGGTATAGACCCTGTGATGTAATGGGATAGTTCGTACTTCAATTTTCTTGTCTTCAAAAATCAATTCACTTTTTTTAGAGTTTAATTCATGAAAAATTAAATCGTATTTGACATATGATTTAGAATATTTCAGTTGCATATTAATAACTTCTTTAATCCCTTTTGGTCCAAAAACATGTAATTCTTTTTCCCTGTTTAAGATTCCAAAAGTAGAGATCAGGCCTATTAAACCAAAGAAATGATCTCCGTGTAAATGAGAAATAAAAATATGATTAATTTTAGAAAAACCAACCTTGTATTTTCTCATCTGACGCTGAGTTCCCTCACCACAATCAATCAAAAAATGTCGCGAATTTATTTCTAAATATTGTGCAGTAGGGTGTGCATTAACTCTTGGTGTTGCAGAATGACATCCAAGGATGGTTAACTCTATACTCATGATTTTATAAAATTTTTAAAGTCAATAGTTTTTTTATTTTCCTATGATCTCTAAAAGCCTAGATCTCTTTCAATAGCTTCCATCTCTAGAATATCTTTGGCTTCTTGAAGTGTTGGCGTGATATTCAGAATTTCAGGAAAATCATCAATATTTATTCTTTTTTGTATGATTACAAACGATTTTCCTTTTGCTTTTAAATCTAGAGCTACTTTTAAAAATAATGCAATTTTGTCTTCAATAATTATTATGTTTTTAGAAAGTTCTAGTAGTAAGTGATTAGAACTTATTTTTGGTAACTCTAGGGTAAGTTTACTAAAAGAGGATTTTTCTACACTGATATAGGTGTACTGATCATTCTCTACAATCTTAATCATTATCTTTTTATTTGTTGGGCTAGTAAATAAATTACAGCCATTCTAACAGCTACACCATTTTCCACTTGATTTAGAATGATTGATTGATCAGAATCAGCAACATCACTTGTAATTTCTACACCTCTATTAATTGGTCCAGGGTGCATAATGGTTATTTTCTTTCCAAGATTGTCTAAGATTTCATTATTAATTCCAAATAACTGTGTGTATTCTCTTGTAGATGGGAAATAGTTGATATCCATCCTTTCATGTTTTACTCTAAGAACGTTTGCAACATCGCACCACTCTAGTGCTTTTTTAATATTTGTTTCTACCTCAACACCAAGACTTGTAATATATTTAGGAATTAATGTTGTTGGTCCGCATACTTTTACTTCGGCTCCTTGAAGTTTGAGAGCAAAGATATTTGAAAGTGCAACTCTAGAGTGTAAAATGTCTCCAACAATTACAATCTTTTTTCCTTTTATAGTTCCTAATTTTTCTTTAATAGAATAGCTGTCTAATAATGCTTGTGTTGGATGTTCGTGAGTTCCATCACCAGCATTTATTATTTTGGCATCAACATGCTTCGATAGAAATACTCCAGCACCAACATTTGGGTGTCTCATTACAACAATATCAACTTTCATTGCTAAGATATTGTTTACAGTATCTATTAAGGTTTCGCCTTTTTTAACAGAGGATTGATTAGCAGAAAAATTAAGAACATCTGCAGATAGTCTTTTCTCGGCTAATTCAAATGATAATTTTGTTCTGGTACTATTTTCAAAAAATAGGTTAGCTATTGTTATGTCTCTAAGAGAAGGTACTTTTTTAATAGGTCTATTGATAACTTCTTTAAAATGATTAGCAGTTTCAAAAATAAGGTCGATATCATTCTTGTTTAGGTATTTAATTCCCAATAAATGTTCTACACTTAGCTGCTTCATAATTATTTGTTATCTATATAAATTGCATCTTTAGAATGTATTTCTTTCCAATGAACAATTACTTTTTCTTCATTAATTGCATCAACTTGCCGACCTTTATATGTTGGTTGTATGGGCAAATGTCTGCTAAACCTTCTGTCTATTAACACCAATAACTCTACATTTTCTGGTCTACCATAAGACTGAATGGCAGTTAATGCTGCTCTTACACTTCTTCCTGAGAACAAAACATCATCTATTAAAACAACATTTTTATTTTCTATTAGGAAATCTATTTGTGTATTAGTGGCCTCTAGTGGCTCATCTCTTCTTCTAAAATCATCTCTATAAAAAGTAATATCAAGAAGACCAAGGTGTATGTTTTTTATTTTGTAGACATCCGTTAAAATATGGGCCAATCTTTTTGCTAAAAAACTTCCTCTTGGCTGCAAGCCAATGAGAACTGTTTCTGAAAAATCATTATGATTTTCGATTAGCTGACATGCTAACCGGTGAAGGATTATTTCAATTTCTTTTGAGTTTAGTAAAACTTTTTTGCTCATGAGAAATAGTTCAATTTAGCTTAAATACTAAAGTTCTGCAAAAATACTACAAAAAAAGTGATGCGCAAAATTTATAGCTTCAAAACCAAAATGTATGCATCACTAGGAATGTTAATTAAATTGTTGAAAACAAAAGTTGACTTCTAAGCATACACTTATAAGGAATGGTAAATTTATTATATAATTCAAATCACAAATGCACATGTCATTGTCTAAGTTTGAATCAATGCTAAAAACAAATAGCATTTATTTTTTTGATTTGGTAGAGTTTGAAGAAATTATTGTTCACTACCTAGATACAGGAAAGCACTCCCTAGCTAAAAAAGCCGTAAAACTTGGCTTAGAACAGCATCCAACATCCGTTGATTTAAAATTACTTGAAATAGAGATTTTAATCTTTGATAATAAATTAGAAAAAGCTTCACTTAAATTGAGAAGAATAGAGTTGCTAGCTCCTGATAATGAAGAGGTTTATATTCAAAAAGCAACGATACTTTCAAAAAATGGAAGTCATGAAGAAGCTATAAAAAATTTAAAGGTAGCTCTAATACACTCTGTAGAGAAAGCCGATGTTTGGTCTTTGATGGGAATGGAATATCTCTATTTAGATGATTTTGAAAAGGCTAGATTAAATTTTGCGAAATGTATAGATGTAGATTTTGAGGACTATTCTTCATTGTATAACGTTGTTTATTGTTTTGATATGGAGAAAAATCATGACAAAGCAATTGTTTTTTTAAATAAATATTTAGATAAAAATCCTTATAGCGAAGTTGCTTGGCATCAATTAGGACGTCAATATTTTGTGCTTGACAGATTTTCTGAGGCTCTTACATGTTTTGACTATGCCGTTTTAATTGATGAGTCTTTTATTGGAGGTTATTTAGAAAAAGCTAAAACCTATGAACAATTAGGTAATTATGAGGATTCAATTAAAAACTACATGCTAACTCTTGAATTAGACGACCCTACTGCTTTTGCTTATGTTCGAATTGGTGAATGTTACCGTAAGTTAGGGGATTTAGAGTCTGCTATCCGCTTTTATAAAAAATCTGTGCATGAAGATCCTTTTTTAGATAAAGGATGGATATTGTTAACGGAAGCTTATTACAATCAAAAAGACTATCAAAAAGCACTGTATTACATTGTTAAAGCATTGAAAATCGATGATTATAATACTTTTTACTGGAGAAAATATTCAGATATAAATATCAAATTAAATTCTTTTGAGGAGGGAATAAAAGGGCTTGAGAAATGTATAGAATTAAATGATTGCTCTCTAGAAATTTATACTGCCTTATCAGATGTATTAGTATATGTTGGAGATTTAAATGATGCAGTAAAGATTTTATTTTCAGCACAAAAGCATTATAGCGATAGTTCTGAAATTGAATATAGACTTTCAGGACTTTGTATGACTTTATTTAAAAAAGACGATGCGCTCAATCATTTAATTAAGGGTATGAAAATAAATTATGGTCAGCATATTATAATTAAGGAGCTTTTCCCGCTGGTATTTCAGAATCTTGACGTACAAAAATTATTACTTAATTATAAAAAAGCAACAGAATAGTTCTTCCATAACAATCTTGTTATATTATTAAAACTATAAATATATTTGGTTTTTTATTTGGGACTTTAGTTTCTCTTTTTCAACTATATTCGTTGGTGTAAATAAAATTAAGTATGAAAAGATCGTTAAAAGAGTATGTTGTTATTTCCCTTAAAGGAATGGCTATGGGAGCAGCAGATGTAGTCCCGGGAGTTTCTGGTGGAACAATTGCGTTTATCTCAGGAATTTATGAAGAACTACTAAATTCTATCAGTAGTTTTAATTTCAGTTTAATAAATGTTTTTAAAAATGAGGGTTTTAAGTCTGTTTGGATTAAGGTAAACGGTAATTTTTTAGTATCTCTTTTTGTTGGAATTTTAATTAGTGTACTATCACTAGCCAAATTAATAGAATCGATGTTGGAAAATCATCCAATAGTAATTTGGTCTTTTTTCTTTGGCTTGGTGTTAGCCAGTATAATTTATATAGGCAAGCAAATTACCAAATGGACCAAGGGTAGTTTTTTATGCTTAATTCTTGGAGCCATATTGGCTTTCTATATTACTACATTAAATCCAATGGTATCAGCAAATTCTTCACCTTGGTTTTTGTTTTTAGTAGGAATGATAGCAATTTGTGCAATGATTTTACCTGGAATTTCAGGTTCTTTTATTTTGGTTCTTCTTGGGGCTTATAAGCCCGTATTAAATGCACTAAATACGAAAGACTTTGTGAGTATTATTATTTTTTTAGTTGGTGCTATATTAGGATTATTATCATTTTCAAGAATTTTAAAGTGGTTATTTTCAACATATAAAAATTATACGTTAGCAACTTTAACAGGTTTTATTATAGGTTCTTTAAATAAAATCTGGCCATGGAAAGAAACTATCTCATGGAGAACTAATTCAAAAGGAATCGAGGTTCCATTCAATACTGCCAGTGTTTCTCCTTTTTCATTTGAGGGAGATAATCAATTATTAATATCCATTTTTTTGATGTTAATTGGTTTTGGATTAATTATACTGTTAGAAAAATTAGCCATTAAAAAAGACTAATGCATAAAGAAAGAACTTTTAAAGATAAATTAACTCTTTTTTTTAAAGGCTTACTTATGGGTGCCGCTAATAAAGTTCCTGGGGTTTCAGGAGGAACAGTGTCATTTGTTTTAGGGTTTTACGAAGAATTAATTTATTCTTTTCAAAAAATAAATCTCAAAGCTTTAAAATTGCTTTTAAATGGTAGGTTTAATAGTTTTTTTAAATACACAAATTCACAATTTATATTGATCATAATTTCTGGAAGTATTTTCAGTTATTTTACGATCTCTTTGATTTTAGATTTTTTTCTCAGAAATTATGAACTGTATGTATGGAGTTGGTTTTTTGGAATGATTTTAGGGTCTATATACTATATAGCTAAAGACTTTGAAGATTGGAATTTTAAAAGTTTTAGTTTTTTAATCTTAGGGGCAATCTTGGGTTTGTCAATAAGTTTTTTGACTCCAGCTGGAGAAAACAATAACTTATGGTTTGTTTTTTTATGCGGTATAATTGGAGTTTCAGGAATGACTCTTCCCGGTCTTTCGGGTTCTTTCATTCTTATTTTACTTGGAAATTATGTATTGTTGTTAGTAGATTCAGTAAATATTTTATCAAGTGTTTTAAAAGATATAATTACTTTAAATTTTGATTTTATACACAATCCTGTTAAAATTTATTATCTAAAAATTATTGGAGTATTTACATTAGGTTCAGCATTTGGATTGGTTACACTATCTCACGCTTTAGGGTATGCTTTAAAAAGATGGCACCAAATTATAACAGCAATTATTATAGGATTTATAACTGGTTCCTTAGGAATAGTTTGGCCATGGAAAGAAAAGATTTTTAAATCTGAAAATGGACAAATTTTAGTGGATAATAGTGGTGATATGATCATTGAAAATTACCATAGATTTATCCCAAACATTAATGACTCTAGTACATGGTTGGCTATCATGTATGTTTTAATTGGAATAAGCTTAATATTAGCAATAGATTATTATGGAAGATCAAGAAAGATTAAATAACATATTTTTTGGATTAATAGGAAAGAATATATCATACTCTTTCTCTAAAACTTATTTTTCAAAAAAGTTTAAAAATCTACAATTATCAAATTCTGAATATTTAAATTTTGATCTCAAAAGGATTGAAGATTTTTCTGCCATTATTCATAAATTTAAGGGGTCTTTAAGAGGGTTAAACGTAACCATTCCGTATAAATTGTCAATTTTTAATTATGTAGATCATGTAGATGAAACTGCAAAAAAAGTAGGGGCAATTAATACTATTAAATTTGCTAATAATGGGAGCCTTATTGGATATAATACAGATGTTTTTGGATTTGAAAATTCATTAACACCTATTTTGAAAAAGCATCACAATAAAGCTCTAATACTCGGAACAGGTGGGGCATCCAAAGCTGTTTCATATGTTTTTGAAAAATTAAATATTGAATATTTTAAAGTTTCTAGAAATCCTAAAGATCCTCTTCAAATATCCTATGAAGACATCACAAATGATTTATTAAATAAGTATACAATCATAGTTAATTGTTCGCCCGTTGGAACATTCCCAAATATTAATGACAAACCTAATATTCCTTACCATTTTTTGACAGATAAACATTTATTATATGATTTAATATACAATCCAACAGAAACAGCATTCCTGAAAGAAGGAAAAAAACAACTTACTCAAATAAAAAACGGGTACGAAATGCTTGAACTTCAGGCAGAAGAATCATGGAGAATATGGAATAATTAGTTTTTTAATCAGTTTGATATTTTTTTGTTGTTTTAGAATACATCGTTATCTTTAGGCATATTATTTAGGAACCTTAAACATTGTATATATGTTAGAATCAAAAGATGATGAAATTAAATCATCAGAAAATAAAGATCCAATTGCAAAGTCATCAAAGACAAAAAATAAAAAAAACAGCAATACTAAAGAGTCTGTTAAAAAACCTTTAGTAAACGAAAAACTAGCAGGCCCTACTGACATAGATAATGTATCTAATCAAAAGGACGAGATAGTAGTTGAAGAATCAATAAAATCAGCTAAAGCTATTAAAGGAGACTCTGATTCCAAAGAAGAAATCGTAAATACTCAAGATACTTCGGGGATAGATTTCAAAGAGAATAAGTTAGAAGATGTAGCTAAAGAAGATGTGGCTAAAGAAGATCTAGAAAAAGAAAAACCTGCTCCAGACGAGGTGATTATAGCATATGATAAATTATCTCTTGAAGAATTAGCTGATTCACTAGAAAAGCTCCTAGAAACCCAGAAAGTACAGCATATTAAATCAACTGCAGAGGCAATTAAAAGTGCCTTTAATATTAAGTTTGGATCACTTTTAGCGGAAAAAAAAGAAGCTTTTTTAGCTGAGGGTGGTAATACTATAGATTTTCAATATTCTAGTCCTGTTAAGTCTAGATATAATAAACTACTTTCTGCTTACAAGAAAGATAGAGATGCATACTATTCTGATTTAGAAAAACAATTAAAAGAGAATTTAGACAAGAGGCTTCAGTTAATCGAAGAATTGAAATCACTGATAGAAAATGCTGACACAAAAACTATGTATAAATCTTTTAGAAATATACAGAGTACTTGGAGAGCAATTGGACCAGTTCCAAAAACTAAATATAATGATACTTGGAAAATATTTCATCACCATGTAGAACGTTTTTATGACTTACTTCATTTGAGTAATGATTTTAGAGATTTAGATTTTAAAAACAATTTAGAGGAGAAATTAAAATTAATTCAAAAAGCGGAGGATTTAGCTGAAAATGAAGATGTAAATGCAGCATTCAAAGAATTACAAAAACTTCATAAGCGATGGAAAGAAGATGTTGGGCCAGTTGCAAGAGAAATGAGAGATGAAGTGTGGGAAAAATTTAGTGCTGCTACCAAAATAATTCATGACAAAAGACATGGTCATTTCAGAGATATGAAATCTCAATATGGTGCTATTATTGAAGCAAAAATGTTAGTGATTGACGAAATATTAAATTTCGATTCTTCTCAAAACAAAACTCATAATGATTGGCAGAAAAGTATAAAATCGATTGAACTGTTAAGAAAAAAATATTTTGATGCAGGAAAATTGCCATACTCAAAAAGCGAAACTATATGGTTAAAGTTTAAGGATGCTACCAAGCAGTTTAATCAAGAGAAAAATAAATTTTATAAACAAGAGAAAAAGTCACAACAACACAATTTGCAAGAAAAACTTGATTTGATCAAGTTAGCTGAATCTCTTAAGGATAGTGAGGAATGGGAGACTACAACTAATACTTTTAAGAAAATTCAATCTGATTGGAAAAAAGTAGGCCATGTACCCAGAAAATTTTCTGACGACTTATGGAAAAAATTTAAAGCAGCTTGTAATCACTATTTTGATCGGTACCACAAACAAAAAAATACACTTAGCGATGAGGATAAAGAGATTTTAGATAAAAAAGAAGCATTTTTTCAAAGTCTAAAGCCAGAAGATTATTCAACTAAGGCGACTGTTACTAAATTAATGAAGGATTGGAATCAGTTTGGAAGTTCTTCAAGAAATTCTAGATCTGTGGATGTTAAATTTAATAAGTTTGTTGATCTTATTTTGTCTAAATTGTCTATAAGTAAAGATGAAATTGTGTTATTAAAGTTTAAAAATGTTATAAATGGATATTTGGCAAAAAATGATACAAGAAAACTTAATTCAGAGGTTATTTTCATAAGAAAGAAAATTGATGAAGCAGTCCGAGAAATTCAGCAACTTGAAAATAATTTAAGTTTTTTCTCCAATGCCTCTGATGATAATCCTCTTGTGAAAAATGTTCATACTAATATTAATAATTTTAAGAAAAGTTTGAGTGTCTGGGAAAATAAACTTTCCTATTTGAGAACATTAGATTACTAACATTCAGTAAATTTTATAAAAAAAACTCGAACTGTAATACAGTTCGAGTTTTTTTTATGTGTTAAGTATATATTTTAAGAAAAAAGGCTGTCAATTTTTTCTTTTTCTTCAGCCGCTAAACCTGCATCAATTAATATACGTCCGCTATGTTCGTCTATTGTGATTTTTTTCCTGTTAGCAATTTCTAGTTGGATTTGTGGTGGTATGGTAAAGAAAGACCCTCCAGAAGCTCCTCTCTCAATAGATACAACTGCTAATCCATTCTTTACTTTATTTCTTATTCTAGTGTAGGCATTTAACAAATGTGCATCTATAGATTCAGAAAATTCTTTTGATTTATCTAATAAAATTTTTTCTTCTTTTTCTGTTTCTTTTAGAATAGAGTCTAATTCTGCTTTTTTATGATCTAAATGAACTTGTTGCTTGTCTAACTTTTCTTTAGTAGAAGCTATAATTTCATTTTTTTGCTCACCAAAGTTATCCACTGCATAACGACGGGCTAACTTAAAGGCGGCTTCGTTGGCCTCACCACCAGAATTGGCAAAATAGACCTTATCAGCAAAGGTTGCATCGATGAGCTTTTTGGCTAAGCGCAGAGCAGGCTCGTTGGTCATCACATTGGCGATGTGCCACAATTTTTCCCCTTGCTCTTTGAGGGTTGCGACCAGTTTTGGGTGGCTGTGGCCTACACTTGTAACAGCAATACCACCCGCAAAATCGATGTATTCTTTTTCATTCTGGTCCCAAATTCTAGACCCTTTTCCCCGCACAGGGATCACTGGAGCTGGTGCGTAGTTAGGCATCATAACTTCATCAAACAGGGCACGTGTTACTGGGGTATGGCTCATAAAAGTTCCTAATATTTTTTGGATGATGTGAGTTAATCACCATGCATTGCGTGTTAAGTGCTACTGGTCTTTAGCTTGGCAATTTCTCGGACTGCAACTGATAGCATGGCTAAATTAATGTTGGTGTTACTTTGTAGTTCACCCAAGATGGCTAAGCAACGCTCAATCAAAGCTCCATTGCGTAACTCCCATGCGGGGTCTTGATCACCCACAATGACAGCGTGAGTCAACTGGGCTAGGCTGGCTTCAAACTCTTGTTTAAGGCTGCCTTTGGCTTTGCGCTGCCACTGGTCTTTAATGGGTAAATTAGCAATGGCTTGATTGAGCCAATCACCTTGAAATTTTTCGTACAATCGATACCACGTTTGGGCTGTCGTAGTTACTTTAGTTTGACATTCGCTAGCGACTCGGGCCACATCTAAACCGTAGTATAAAAATTCTAGTTGGCTTAAACGCTGGCTAATTTGAGAGTCCATCCCCATTGCCGTTAGCTCATCTGCTTGCGCATTGATGCGGTGGATTGCTTCTTGAGGCAATAAATGGGTCAGTTCCGAGTAATAAATCGCCATTGGCTTTTGATACTGGTCCACCATGGTTTGAATAGTTTGACCCGGATGTTGGCTTAACAACCACAAAGTGAGGTCTTCCAATAAAGTCTGAATATTCTTATGCAGTTGCATGGACTTTGGGTAGTCTATGATCAAGGTGACTCGATCTAGTTCATGCCACAAACTTTGGGAGTCTATAATATCGCAAGCTGCAGTGAAGGCGCGCGCTATGTCACCTGCTTCTGCGCCCATTTCTTCTTGCAAATAGTTACCAAAGGTAGAGCCCATGCGGTTGCCAATTTGATTGGTAACATGGGTCGCAATAATTTCGCTGCGTAACGGGTGTGACGCTATTGCTGTAGGGTATTTTTTACTCAGTACTTTAGGAAAATAATGTTCTAAGCTGCGCGCTAAATAGGCGTCATTTCCAATATTTGCTGCCATCAACTCGTCGAACAAGCGCATCTTACTGTAGGCCAATAATACAGAAATTTCAGGGCGCGTTAGTCCCGCTTGCACTCGGGCCCTTTCGTCCATATTGGCATCATCTGGCAAACCTTCCAAACCACGATTGAGCCGTCCTTGTTTTTCTAGGCTGTGTATTAAGCGTTTATGATCGCTTAAGCGAGCACTCGCTTGGACTTCAGCAATACTCAAAACTAGGGTTTGTTGGTAG
>UPTG01002649.1_pt1 | contig 12059 bp, 9 predicted proteins | sample 2160121 | NCBI WGS metagenome assembly UPTG01 (sample SAMN06266255, study PRJEB28933) | marine metagenome | isolation source: Columbia River Estuary | place: USA:Columbia River Estuary, USA | collected 2014-07-27 | reverse complement strand
CACCTTATACAGCGGCGGCTGTGCGATATACAAATATCCCCCTTCAATCAATTCCGGCATCTGCCGGTAGAAAAAAGTCAACAACAAGGTGCGAATATGCGCCCCATCAACATCCGCATCAGTCATAATCACAATTTTATGATAGCGCAGCTTTTCAATATTAAATTCGTCTCGCCCTATTCCCGTGCCCAGCGCCATCACTAAATTACCAATTTCCTGTGACGAAAGCATGCGGTCAAACCGCGCCCGTTCAACGTTGAGGATTTTACCTTTCAAAGGTAAAACTGCTTGGGTCTGGCGGTCACGGCCAGTCTGTGCAGACCCACCGGCACTGTCACCTTCTACCAGAAAGACTTCGGTTTTAGAGGGGTCTTTCTCAGAGCAATCCTTCAGTTTTCCCGCAAGATAATTCACATCCATTGCGGTTTTGCGCCGGGTCAGATCACGGGCTTTGCGCGCCGCCTCACGGGCAATAGCGGCCTCGATTATTTTACCGACGATAATCTTAGCCTGCGTGGGATTTTCCTCGAACCATTCGGTCAGTTTTTCGTTCATCAATCCCTCGACCGCCGGGCGCACTTCGGAGCTGACCAACTTGTCTTTGGTTTGTGAGCTGAACTTGGGGTCAGGCACTTTCACCGACAACACACAAGTCAGACCTTCGCGCGCATCATCACCAGTAAAGCTGATTTTTTCTTTTTTGGCGATGCCACTGGATTGCGCATAATTATTAATCGTACGGGTCAGCGCACCGCGAAACCCCGCCATATGGCTGCCACCATCCCGTTGGGGAATGTTATTGGTGAACGGCAGCACTGTTTCATGATAGCTGTCATTCCACCACATTGCGACCTCAACGCCTATATCGTCACGCTCACCGGTGATAAAAATTGGCTCATCCATCATTGCCGGTTTTGACCGGTCGATGTATTTAACAAACTCTTTCACACCACCTTCGTAAAATAACTCGGTGCGCAGCAGCTCAGCCGGGCGTTCATCTTCGAGAATGATCCGCACCCCCGAGTTGAGAAACGCCAACTCGCGCAGACGCTTTTCCAATGTGGTAAAAGAATACTCAAGGTTTGAGAAGGTCTCGGTTGAGGCCAAAAACCTCACTTCGGTGCCTTTGCGCCCCGCAGAATCGCCCAGAACCCGCAAATGCTCGACCGTATCACCGCCTTCAAATTTGGCATAATGTTCCTGGCCATTGCGCCAGACCCGCAGTTCTAGCCACACCGACAGCGCGTTGACCACCGACACACCCACGCCGTGCAAACCGCCGGAAACTTTATAGGAATTACTATCAAACTTACCACCTGCATGCAGCTGGGTCATAATAACTTCGGCTGCTGAAACGCCCTCTTCCTCGTGGATATCAACCGGAATACCGCGCCCGTTGTCCGAGACAGAAACGCTGCTGTCAGCATGGATTTTTACCATAACGTGATCTGCGTGACCAGCCAGTGCCTCATCGATACCATTATCAACGACCTCATAGACCATGTGATGCAGACCAGAGCCGTCGTCCGTATCACCAATATACATTCCGGGCCGCTTACGGACAGCATCTAAGCCTTTGAGAACTTTGATAGATTCTGCACCGTATTGCTCAATAGCTTGGTGGCTTTCAGACATTTTCTCACACTTTCATAATTTGATGAATTTATATCCACTTGCGCAGAGATTGTCACGCGAATCAGTCAGAAAATATGTCCAAAATAAACGATCCATTTTAACAGATGCGTTCGAGATTTTGGCAGTCGACTGAACCAATCTTTTGGACCTGTAAACAAACGGCTTCCTTGGTTACATAAACCGCTAATCGGGTCCGTTTGCGGTCGCAACCACAGCAGATAATCCCGCCGTGTCCGTCACCTCAAGATGCATTGCCCGCGTGCCCAGATCGGCGAACAGCTCGGCGCCCGTACCGGTCATCCACGCCTGCGCCCCCAGAGCGCAAATCTCATCATAAAGAGCCGCGCGGCGATGGGCGTCAAGATGCGCCGCGATCTCATCCAGCAACAACATTGGCGGCGCCCCAAAACCGTCTTTCAAAGCGCGCGCATTGGCCAGAATAAGCGACACCAAAAGCGCCTTTTGTTCACCGGTTGAGCACTCTTTGGCCAAAACGCCCTTAGACGTGTAAAGCGCCGATAAATCCGACCTGTGCGGCCCGATCAAACTGCGACCAGCCGCCATATCACGCGCCCGGTGATCGCCCAGCGCCTGCGTCAGATCTTCTGCCATCCCTAAGACGGCGAGATCATCATTTTGCAATTCAAGCGCGGCTGTAGGAAAACCGGTCTGAGCGCCGCCTTGGGCTGCGCACAACTGGGCAACTGCGGCCAACCGGTTGGCATGAAGCCGTGTACCAAGGTCACCCATCTGAATTTCCAAAGCTCGGTACCAATGGGCATCTTGCACCTGATCTTTTAACAACCTGTTACGTTCGCGCATCGCTTTTTCATAGCCCAGTGAAAGTTCGGCATGATCAGGCAGAAAACTCAACGTCATTCGATCGAGAAACCGCCGCCTGCCCTCGGCACCTTCGATCCATAACCTGTCCATCGACGGCACCAACCACAGCACCCTGGCAATCCGCCCCAATGCGGTCTGCGACACTGCCTTACCATCGATCCGCACCTGACGCGCCGCCCCCGCCTCTGACCAGATCTCGATCTCATAATTTTTTTGAAGACTTTGCAGCAAGCCAGTAATTTTCCAGCCCAAGCCTTCGGGACGCCGGCTCATGTCTCCGGCACTGGCACGCCGCAACCCGCGGCCCGGTGACATCAGTGAAACTGCCTCAAGAATATTAGTTTTACCTGCACCGTTGTTGCCAAAAAGCGCAATAGGCCGATGATCACATGTGATCCGACCTTGCTTATGCGAGCGGAAATGCGACAGCGTCAGTTCGGTGAGGGCCAACCCTGGCATCAGCGCAACGTTCTGCGGGTGCGCCTCACACCCGCATCGGCATAACTACATAGAGCGCAGAGGTGTCATTGCCCTCACGCATCAAAGTGGGGTCGCCGGAAGAATTGAACATGAAAACCGCATTTTCACGATCCACCTGACTGGCAATCTCAAGTAGATATTTGGCGTTAAAGCCGATCTGTAAATCCTCATCACCATAAGCAACGGCCAACTCTTCTTCGGCAGCACCGCTTTCAGGCGAATTCACCGACAATATCAGACGGTCTTCAGCCAGAGACAGTTTCACCGCCCGTGACCGTTCGGATGAAACGGTTGCAACCCGATCAACTGCCTTGGCAAACTCTGCGGCGTCAACTTCAAGCTTGCGGGTATTATTTTGTGGAATAACGCGGGTATAATCCGGAAATGTGCCATCGATGACTTTCGAGGTCAGCGTAATATCTGGGGTCGCAAAGCGCACCTTGGTCTCGCTGACAGACACCGCGATCGACATATCGTCATCTTCGAGCAATTTACGCAGTTCACCCACTGTTTTGCGCGGCACGATAACGCCGGGCATCTCGCCGGCACCCGCAGGCACATCAGCATCGATCCGGGCCAATCTGTGGCCATCGGTCGCGACACAACGCAGCGCGTTGCCGCCGTCTACAGCCGCGATATGCATATAGACCCCATTGAGGTAATACCGGGTCTCTTCCGTTGAAATGGCAAACTTTGATTTGTCAAACAACCGTCGTAAAACAGACGCTTTGATCGAAAAATTTGCTGCATAATCCGAAGAGGCCATGATTGGAAAATCTTCCTTTGGCAAGGTGGCCAAAGAAAAGTTTGACCGGCCGGCTTCCACCGTGAGGCGACCGGTGACGCCCTCGTCTTCCAAGGTCACCAAGGCACCATCGGGCAGTTTCCGCACGATCTCGTGCAGCATCACCGCCGAAACCGTCGACGCTCCAGAGCGCACGACCATGGCCGTAGCCTTGTCGACAACTTCGATATCAAGATCAGTGGCCCGAAACTGTACTGAGCTGCCATCGGCCTCAATCAACACATTTGCCAAAATAGGAATGGTATTGCGCCGTTCAACAACCGATTGCGCCTGTGCCAAAGCCTTCAGAAGAATGCCACGTTCAATGCTGAGTTTCATCGCCTCAATCCTCCCATAGAAAACCTGCAAGGCCGCATGCGCACCTTCTCAGGGTGGACGCTCTATGGTTCTCCGATGTAATGACATGGGCGTCAAGAGAAAGCGGACCACAAGGTCATAAAGTTCCACTAAAGTGAATAAAAAAGATTACTTTATGCGTCCAAAGCCCGCCGCAGAAGCTCAAGATCTTCTGCAATCTGACCATCCTGTAGTTTCAGCTCTTCAATCCGCTTCACGCCGTGCATCACTGTAGTATGGTCTCGCCCGCCAAACCGCCTACCGATTTCTGGAAGCGAGCGGCTGGTCATATTCTTACTCAGGTACATTGCCACCTGTCGAGGACGCGCATAGGTCCGAACGCGTTTGGGACCAATCATATCCGACAGGCGGATGTTATAGTGCTCACTCACTTTGCGCTGAATTTCTTCGACGGTGATTTTACGCTCCGACGCGCGCAAAATATCAGACAGGCAATCTTGCGTCAGTTCCATATCAATTGGCCGCCCTACCAAGGACGCAAAAGCGAACAATCGGGTCAACGCGCCCTCAAGCACCCGCACATTGGTAGATATGCGCAAGGCCAAAAACTGCAACACCCGTTCATCAAGCTTCAGATCAGCGTATTGGGCCCGATGCTGTTCAACTTTCGACTGCAAGATACCCAAACGCAATTCATAATCTGTGGGATGCAGATCCACCACCAGACCGCATTGCAAACGGCTTTTGATTCGGTCCTCTAAACCCTTAATTTCACCAGGGGCACGGTCAGCGGAAATAATAATCTGCTTGTTTTGATCCACCAGCGCATTGAACGTGTGAAAAAACTCTTCCTGTGTCGAATCCTTGCCAGCGATAAACTGCACATCATCCACCATAAGCACATCAACCGACCGAAACAGTTCTTTAAAATCCATCATTTTACGGTCGCGCAATGCCTGAACAAAGCGATACATAAACTGCTCTGCCGATAAATAAAGGACGCTTAATTCGGTCTGACGACTTTGCATTTCCCACGCAATTGCATGCATCAGGTGGGTCTTACCAAGGCCAACTCCACCATAAAGAAACAACGGGTTAAAACTCACGGGACCGCCCTCAGCCACCCGCCGTGCGGCAGCATGTGCTAATTCATTGGGTTTGCCGACGATAAAATTGTCAAACGTAAAGCGCTTATCCAACGGAGCACTGGGCAATTTATCATCGCGCATCCCAGTCTGTGCCTGATTATCTGCAGCACCAACCAAACTGTTAGATCCGGAAACAGCGATTGCAGGTTTCTGTCCACCACTGGGCTTATGGCCGAGGGCTGGTACCTGAAACTTTATCCGCCTAATTTCAGGCGTTTCTGCTCCCAGCTGTGCAAGCAGAAGATCACCAAAATTTTGATCAACATAATTGCCAAGAAAATTGGTTGGAACATCAAACAGAGCCACGCCGTCAAAAACACCATTAAACCCTAGTGGACTAATCCAATTCACATAATTGTTCTGACCAATTAAGGATTTAATATTTTGTTGGATGTCATTCCATTTTTCATCTGTCATTCCAGTTTTCCATCCTACAGACATCACACAAAATAATAATTCACAGCCGAGACCGCATTTTTCAAAAGCTTTCCACATCCTGAACATCATTTTTCATGATGATGCCCAGTTATTTCAGCTTTAAAATCACTCTAAAGGTGCAAATCGAAAAGGTATTTTTCAAACAAAAGCAATAACTTAAGCCTTTATAAATACCAATCATAACGATAGATTGCGACCTCCTTAACTGATTATCCCTCAGCGACCGATCTCAGAGCCGAGTCGCTCGGAAAAGTGATACCAAAACTCTGAGCGCCTGAGCAACTGATCTTCTAACTTGACTCTGTATTTTAAGAAAAAGAATCTCTAGAATAGAAAAATAGTGATATAAATTAAAGAGGCGCGGCCAATAAGCCACGCCTCTCAAATTAAATAGTTGTAGAATCGATTAAGCGATTGCTTTGACGCGAGACGCCAATCTTGACATCTTACGAGCCGCGGTATTTTTGTGGTACACGCCATTCGACACGCCCCGCATCAATTCAGGTTGCGCGGCCTGCAAAGCCGCACTTGCCACGGCCTTATCACCCGTTTCAATAGCTTCTTCTACTTTGCGCAGAAAGGTTCTGATCCGTGAACGACGCGCCGTATTTACGGCATTGCGGCGCTCGTTCTGACGTGCGCGTTTTTTAGATTGGGGCGTATTAGCCATAAGGTGTCATCCCGTTTTGGGGTTCAATGAGAATTTGAAGGCCCTCCCTAAGACCGACTCAATCTCAAGTCAACTGGTTTCAGTATTAATATCCAAATCAGCGCTGGAATTCGTGATCAACGGTCCCGGAACTGCGGTTGTCTTTTCTCAACAAAGGCGCTCATACCTTCGGTTTGATCGTCTGTTGCAAACAAGCTGTGGAACACGCGGCGTTCAAACAGTAAACCTTCGGCCAGCGTCGTCTCATAAGAGCGGTTGACCATTTCTTTCACAGCCATCACGCTGATCTTGGATTTTTCCGCAATCTTCAGCGCCGCCGAAGTCGCCTCTTTCATAAGATTTTTTACCGGCACCACCCGAGAGACCAACCCACAGCGCTCAGCCTCTTCGGCATCCATAAACCGGCCCGTCAGGTTCATATCCATTGACTTGGACTTGCCGATAAATCGGGTCAACCGCTGGGTTCCGCCAAGACCAGCAGAAACGCCCAGATTGATTTCTGGTTGACCAAATTTCGCCGTATCAGACGCTATGATGAAATCGCACATCATTGCCAGCTCGCATCCACCACCCAGTGCATAGCCTGAAACGGCTGCGATAATCGGCTTGCGGACGCGTTGGATTTGTTCGATTTCGGCTGTGAACATATCATTGTAAAACACATCCACAAAGTTTTTGTCGCGCATCGTGGTGATATCTGCGCCCGCTGCAAACGCCTTTTCCGATCCGGTCAGGATGATACAGCGGACCTTTTCGTTCGCCTGTGCAGCGGTCAGCGCGTCACCCAATTCGCTCAGCAGCGTGTCGTTTAGCGCATTCAATGCATCCGGGCGATTTAACTTAATTGTTTCAACGTGGTCTTCCCGCTCAACGATAATCGTTTCATAGGCCATGACGTTTGCTCTCGATTGTTACTCACCCAATCGCGCTTATCACGGTTGTTACCGTTTTTAAACTATCTTTGGCATTGGTCACAATAGAAAGACGAGCGTCCCGATTGCACCACACGGCTGATCAGCCCCGCGCACCCATCACTGCTGCAAACCTCACCCTCACGGCCATAAACCGCAAAATTATGCTGAAAATATCCCAATTCTCCATCCGCCTGTCGGAAATCACGCAAACTCGAGCCACCCGCCTCAATGGCCTCATGCAGCACTTGGCGAATCACCGGCACAAGCGCTGCGACGCGCGCCTGAGATAAATCAGCAGCTCTGCAAAGTGGTGAGATGCCAGCCCGAAACAGCGCCTCACAGACATAAATATTGCCCAAGCCAGCGATTATTTTCTGATCAAGCAAGGCAGTTTTTATCGGCATTTTACGTCCCGTAAGCATTGCGCATAAATAAGTCTCGTTGAACGCATTGCCAAAGGGCTCTGGTCCGATCTGTTTCAACAAAGGATGCTCCTCGCCCTGCGCTGTCGACATCAAATCCATAGCACCAAACCGACGCGGATCATTAAACGTAACCCGGGCTTTATTGGCCATGTCAAACACCACATGGTCATGTTTTGCAGGGGCTGGATGCGTGTGCACAAAGCGCCCCAACGGATCGCCCGAGATCAACATGCGGCCCGACATGCCCAAGTGTACCAATAAGGTTTCGCCACCTGACAGGTCCATCAGGATATATTTTGACCGTCGCCGCAGCTCTAAAACGGTCTGCCCCGTCAGCCGCTGGGCCATTTGAGGCGGGAAGGGCCAGCGCAAATCGGGCCGATTGACATGGGCTTGAGCAATCACTTGACCCTGCATCACCGGAGCAAGACCGCGCATTACCGTTTCTACCTCGGGTAATTCAGGCATCAAATAACCTTTCTAAACCGGCAGGTGCATTGTAACACCCCGTGAGCGCCCTATAAGAAGTGCATAGGATATAAACGGCAAGGCCCGATGAGCAACCAGAGCGACAAAACCACCCATTTCGGATTTGAAAATGTCCCCGAGTCCGAAAAAGCTGGACGCGTGCAAGGCGTCTTTTCCAGCGTGGCGTCAAAATACGATGTTATGAATGACGTTATGTCTGCCGGCATTCACCGTGTGTGGAAAGACGCGATGATGGATTGGCTGGCCCCATACGGCGGTCAGAGACTTCTTGATGTGGCTGGCGGCACTGGCGATATTGCCTTTCGTTTTCTTAAGCGCGCAGGCAGTGGCGATGCCACAGTGCTGGACTTAACCGAATCAATGCTGACCGAAGGCCGCAACCGTGCCGAAGCTGCCCAAATGGGAAACCAACTGGCCTGGGTGGTGGGCGACGCCATGGCGCTGCCATTCGAAGACAACAGTTTTGATGTCTATACAATCTCGTTTGGCATCCGCAACGTCACCAGACCCGAACAAGCACTACGCGAAGCGTTCCGGGTTCTGCGACCCGGTGGCCGGCTGATGGTGCTTGAATTCAGCCAATTGCCCACTCCGGCACTGCAATGGATCTATGATAAATATTCGTTTAACATGATACCAACCATGGGAAAGATGATAACAGGAGATCGCGATAGTTATCAGTATCTTGTGGAGTCTATTCGTAAATTTCCAGATCAGGACCATTTTCTGTCTATGATCCAGCACTCTGGTTTCGAGCAGGCAAAATATCGAAACCTCAGCCTAGGCATTGCCTGCCTGCATTCGGGTTGGAAGCTTTAAATGCGCGGGCCGCATAATATCTGGCGGCTGATCCGCACTGGGGCTACGCTAGAGCGTACTGGTGCAATGGGCGTGGTTCTAGATGCGTTTGACGCGCCGGCACATCTGCGCCTGACCGCACGCATTCTGGGGTGGCCGTTCAAATGGCTGGGGCTAAAAGGCGACTTGAATATGCCGCCAGCGCCTCGTGCCCTTACAGCATTGGGACCAGCTTATATCAAGTTTGGGCAGGTGCTATCGACCAGACCAGATGTGGTCGGCGATGAATTGGCATCGCAACTTACTGTCTTGCAAGATAAACTGCCGCCGTTCTCCACCGAAATTGCCAAACAAAACATTGCGCATGAACTCGGAGTAGATGCCGATGTGATTTTTTCCGCCTTTAGCCCCGCTGTGGCTGCGGCGTCAATCGCGCAGGTACATCGGGCGACCCTGCGACAGAACGGCGAAGAAGTTGCGGTCAAAGTCCTGCGACCAGACATTGAGCGGGCGTTTCGCACAGACCTCGATGCCTTTTTTCTGGCAGCGCGGATTATCGAAGTGCTATCGCCTGCCTCACGCCGCTTGCGACCGTTGGATGTCATTAGCCATTTTGAAAGCGTTGTGTTGGGTGAATTAGACCTACGACTAGAAAGCTCAGCTGCGTCGGAATTTGCCGCCAATACAGCTCAGGATGAGGGGTTCACCCTACCCGTAATCAAATGGCCTCATTCTAGCCGACGGGTGATGACGATGAGCTGGGCCGAGGGTGTGCCGATGGGTGACAATGCTGCCATTGATGCCGCCGGCCACAATCGACAGGCACTTAGTACGCGGGTTTTACAGCTGTTTCTCAACCACGCGCTGCGTGATGGTTATTTCCATGCCGATATGCATCAGGGCAATATGAAAGTTGCGCCAAACGGTGATATCATTGCCTATGACTTTGGCATCATGGGCCATATCGATGAATATACCCGTCGGGTTTACGCTGAGATCCTCTTTGGCTTTATCCGCAAAGATTTCAAACGCGTGGCCGAAGTGCATTTTGAAGCAGGCTATGTCCCCGCGGATAAGGATGTTGACGAATTTGCCCGAGCGTTGCGGGCTGTTGGCGAGCCTATTTTCGGCATGGATGCTGATAAAATCTCAATGGCGCGACTGCTTAGCTATCTGTTCGAGGTTACCGAACGCTTTGGTATGGAAACCCGCACCGAGCTTATTTTGCTACAACGCACCATGGTGGTTGTGGAAGGGGTAGCACGTTCACTGGACCCGCAAATGAACATCTGGAAAACCGCGCAGCCTATTGTCGAGGATTATATCAAGAAAAGTATCGGACCACGGGCTGTTTTGCGCGATCTGTCCAATACAGCTCAGGTTCTGGCGCGCTTTGGGCCACGCCTTCCCGCGCTGGTCGAAGCCGCGCTTATCCGGCAATCAACACCAATACCACCGCCGTACCCAAGCCGACGAAGCGGCAAAATTATCTGGGGAGGGATCGGTTTTGTGGTTGGAATAGCGCTCTCATTGTTAATTCTTGATGGATTTTAGGGACCAGCAAACAGAACTGGCCAATTAGCCAATATTACGTCAAGAAAATATCGTGCTAATAAACGCGCAGAATCAGACTATATTTCTGACTGCAGCCGCCAGAATAAAAAGTATATTCGTCGTGATTTTCATATCTGATCCAAAGGATCGCCGAACTGGTTGGAACGGGTTTGTAAACATGACATGGCCTCGGGCTCAGATGGTCTGTTAGCGGATCCCAAGACGGTTAAAAACTCTTGTACTTGGACGAACACGTTTATGAATTTGCACGCAGCCCCTTGATTTTATCAAGCAAAACAGTTTGACCACCGGCCAACGTTAGAAGTGTCTTTTTATCCGCAAAATTAACTTCAGTGATTTCTGAATACGCCTCAACAACATTTTCTCCAATGGATTTACCATCTTTAAAACTCTCGACAGAAAATGAATAAACGCCAGCTTTCAAAACCTTTCCGTCCGTGCCTTTGCCCGACCAGTCAATCGCCTTTGACGCAAGCTCAATTTTCTTTTTTGCCACCTCTTTTCCATCCGCATCTTTCACGATCAGATTTGCGCTGGTGGCAGCTTTGTCAGGATTAACCAACAGCCGGATTGATGTCCCATCAAAATATCCTTTTTCTTCAACACGCGCATTTTTACCAATCAAACCCGCCGTGCCCAGCATCGCATTGCTGACCATTTTTTCCAAAAGCGTATTGGCCTTTATCTGCTGTTCAACCTGCGTAAACGTTGCCAATTGAGATGCAAAATCGGTGGGGTCTGACGGGTTCATCGGGTCTTGGTTTTTCGCCTGCGCCGTCATAAGTTTTAAAAACAAATTGAACTGCGCGTTTTCTTTCTTCGTTTCTGTCTGAGAATTAGATTTTACACCATTTGCGGCATTTTGAGTACCAACTTCCATTTATTTTCTCCCTAAAGCCTCATATCCAGACCCTCGGCCTGAATAAGAATGGTTGCACCATTGTCTGACGAAATCACAGGTCCCTCTGCATCACCGTCTTGATCGGTATCACTTTCTGCATCAGACAAAGCGCCCTCTGACTGAAACGAAAAATCAGCTGTCCCAAACCCCAATGTTTGAAAGTCCTGTTGTAACTGATCAATATTGCGACGCATCAAATCAAGCGTCTCTCCCCGTTCTGCAAGGATTGAAACGATAACCCCGGTTTCTGATACTGACACGCTAAGCCTCACCCTGCCGAGTTCTTCAGGCTGCAACATAATCTGCACTGGCTTGCCCATCGCGGCGAGGATGTGATCTGCTATTTGTCGCGCGATTTGTGCCGGAGCGGCAAACTGCTGTGTGGCACTCTTTGCAGAGGACCCAGCAGAGATCCGCACCTCCGTTGTCAACTCGGTTGACGGGCGGGCCTCAACCATGGACTCACCCCATTGAAATAACGTCTGCCCCTCAGCCGTCACTCCAGGCACAATTACCACCTGTGCAACCGTCTGAGAGACCTTTGGTGCGCTCAGCCTGTCGATTGAAACCGGGTCGGATGCGGTTTTTGCCCTTGGAATCTCCGGGTCGGCGGGAATAGTTGAGCCTCCCCATCTGAATTG
>UPTG01002642.1_pt1 | contig 12104 bp, 7 predicted proteins | sample 2160121 | NCBI WGS metagenome assembly UPTG01 (sample SAMN06266255, study PRJEB28933) | marine metagenome | isolation source: Columbia River Estuary | place: USA:Columbia River Estuary, USA | collected 2014-07-27 | reverse complement strand
AAACACATGGCCTGCACCCTCGCCAAAAGAACTTAGGATAGTGCCAACTTCGGCTCTAATTGAATCATCGCTGCCACGTAAAACGGAGGGGTCCATATTACCCTGCAATGCTACACGATCACCTACTGACTGACGTGCTACACCTATATTGGTAGACCAGTCTAAACCCAAACAATCACAGCCGGTATCAGCCATGGTCGATAGCCACTGCCCACCGCCTTTGGTAAACAGGATAACCGGACCACGTCGGCCTTCATTTTCTTTAATCAGACCGTCAACAATACGCTGCATAGGCGCTAACGAATACTGATGGTAGGCGTGGTGAGATAATGCACCACCCCAAGAATCAAACATTTGCACTGCCTGCGCACCGGCAAGAATTTGTGCATTGAGATAATCAGTAATCGAAGCAACTAGCTTATCAATTAATAGCTGGAAAACTTCGGGCTGCTGATACATTAATTCTTTGGTGCGAGCATAGTCTTTACTTGAGCCACCTTCCACCATATAAGTTGCCAATGTCCATGGACTGCCGGAAAATCCGATTAACGGTACTCGTCCATTGAGCTCTTTACGAATCAAGCTAACCGCATCGGTCACATAGCTTAAGTCGCTACGCGTATCGACAACAGGCAAAGCGTCTATGTCCGCAGCAGTATGCACTGTTTTTTTGAATTTAGGGCCTTCACCCGTTTCAAAATATAGGCCCAAACCCATTGCATCTGGGATCGTTAGAATATCTGAAAATAAAATAGCAGCGTCGATTTGAGAATAACGATCTAACGGCTGTAACGTGACTTCACAAGCCATTTCGGGGTTGCCACACAAGCCCATAAAGTCACCCGCTTTTGCACGAGACGCTCTATATTCAGGCAAATAACGCCCAGCTTGGCGCATCATCCATACAGGTGTTCTATCTACGGGTTGACGCGCTAAGGCACGTAAAAAACGATCATTTTTCAGGTCAGACATAAGCTGTCGAGATATCCATAAAGCAAAAATAAGGCAAGCATTGTAGCGTAATCACCTGCAGCCGTCATTCCACGTGATATAGATTTGAGAATATATGGCGAGTATGTGGAACACACCACTAAAAACGAGACATCAACAGCGGTATCGCGATAAGTAGGAATAGAGAATGGTTAACCAATTCAAGCGTTAAAACGTAAAGTACAATATGGATAAGTAAATGATATTAGATAATGACAGACCAATAAGCACACCAAAAGTCATCATCATCCCTGCTACTCGCCACTTAAGCGTTTCCGTTAAGATACCGCGAGCATGTACTAACCGTCCTAAAACCAGAACACTCCCAAAGATATGCAGCAATGTTTCGTGCCCCTGATTCCATTCCAGACCGAACATAAGAAGCAAGGCAATAGGAATATACTCTGTAGCGTTGGAATGCGCCGACCTAGCGATCGTTAATTCACTTACACCACCATCCGCAAAAGCAACTTTATTTTTACGCCTTGAGCGAATAACGACTACGGCTAAGTAAACAATCAGCAAGGCTAAAATGGCAGCATAAAAAGAAGATATAAACATAGACAACCCTATTTTTGACTTATGACATTGATGAATAGATTCACAAACGGCACTTTTTCTCTAGCTCTTCTGCCGTTTCAATACACATATCTAGGTCTTTCAACATACCGTTTTCGATACTATAAATCCAGCCATGAAGTGATAGTTCGGCATCTCGCTTCCACGCATTTTGCACCACTGAGGAATTACCCACATTTTTAACTTGCTCAATGACATTGAGTTCGCACAGTCGATTAATACGATCCTCATCGTTGAGCAAAGACAATTCTTTTTGATGAAAACGACTCACATCTTGAATATGGCGCAACCAGTTATCAATCAGTCCATGAGCCTTTTGATCTAGCGATGCCTTGATACCCCCACAGCCATAATGGCCGCAGATAATAATATGTTTAACCTTTAATACTTCCACAGCAAATTGTACAACCGACAGACAGTTTAAATCGGTATGCACGACCACATTGGCTATATTCCGGTGAACAAAAACCTCTCCTGGAGGAAGGTCTACTATTTGATTAGCAGGAACACGACTATCCGAGCAACCTATCCATAAATAGTCGGGCGTTTGTTGCGCTGATAACTGGGAGAAAAAATGCGGATTATCTTTTTTAATTGCATCAGCCCAGCCTTGATTGCGATCGAATAAAGATTTTAATGTCTTCAAAGAGCTTCTTCCTATTTTTTATAAAAAAGCGAATATAGCTCGACATAGTAGTTCATTGAAACTCCAATGAACAGGTAATAAAAAAGAGCTTTACAGCCCTTTTTTATTACCTAAGTATTAGCGTGAATATTACACATCTAAGTAATCCAAAATGCCTTCTGCCGCTTGACGGCCTTCCCAGATAGCGGTCACCACCAGATCAGAACCACGTACCATATCACCGCCGGCAAATACTTTTGGGTTAGCGGTTTGGAATTTATACTGCTGCTCTTCAGCCGCAATCACGCCACCCCAATCATTTACTGTAATATTTTTTTCGTCAAACCATGAAGCAGGATTAGGATTAAAACCAAAAGCAACAAGTACTACATCTGCTGGAATAATTTCTTCACTGCCCTCGATCACTTCTGGGCGGCGGCGACCGTTAGCATCTGGCTCACCTAAACGAGTTTTAACGAATTTAACACCTTCGACTTTTTTATCGCCCATCACTTCAACGGGTTGGCGGTTAAATAAAAATTCAACACCCTCTTCTTTTGCATTAACCACTTCGCGCCTTGAGCCGGGCATATTTTCTTCATCACGGCGATACACACAACTCACGCTCGTTGCGCCTTGACGAATAGCGGTACGATTACAGTCCATCGCGGTATCACCACCACCCAGTACAACTACGCGCTGACCTTGAACACTAATAAAATCTTCGGGAGATTTTTCAAAGCCAAGGTTTCGGTTCACGTTTGCGACTAAGAATGGTAGAGCATCATAAACACCGGGAAGTTTTTCGCCGGGGAAATCACCTTTCATATAGGTGTATGTCCCCATCCCCATAAACACCGCATCGTATTGATCTAACAGTTGATCAATACTGATATCTTTACCGACTTCTGTATTTAAACGAAATTCAACGCCCATTTCGGTAAATATTTCACGGCGCCGAGACATCACTGATTTTTCTAGTTTAAATTCAGGAATACCAAAAGTGAGGAGGCCACCGATTTCGGGATACTTATCAAACACAACGGGCTTAACGCCATTGCGTACTAAAATATCGGCACAACCAATACCCGCAGGGCCTGCGCCGATAATAGCGACTTTCTTATCCGTTGGCACTACCGTAGACATGTCCGGCTTCCAACCCATGGCAAAAGCGGTATCGGTAATATATTTTTCTGCATTACCGATAGTCACTGCACCAAAGCCATCATTCAATGTACATGCACCTTCGCACAAACGATCTTGGGGACATACTCGACCACAGACTTCCGGCAAAGAATTGGTTTGATGGCTCAACTCTGCCGCTTCAAAAATATTTCCATCCGCAATAAGGCTTAACCAATCAGGAATGAAATTATGCACAGGGCACTTCCATTCGCAATAAGGGTTACCGCAATCTAAGCAACGATGCGATTGATCGGCGACCTCTTCCTTGGTGTACGGTTGATAAATTTCAACAAACTTTTCTGTTCGAGAGACGATATCTTTTTTCTGCGGATCTTGTCTACCGACATCAATAAACTGAAAATCATTTTGTAAATGTTGAGTCATAATACTTACCTCAATCAATCGCGATTACGCGACTTGCTCCTGTACTGAAACGGTTAACAATGTATCGATATTCGATGCCTTAGGTTTAACGAGAACAAACTGGCTAGATGCCATACCAAAGTTATCAAGTAAATACTGCCCCCATTCACTGCCGGTTTCTGCCACAAACTCTGAGAGCACTTGCTGTAAATATGTCACATGAGTAGCAAGCTCTGGTGAATTAAATGAATGCAAATCAATGAGTTCTGCATTGAAGCGTTTCTTTAATCGACGTTTGGGGTCATACACATAAGCAAAACCACCTGTCATACCTGCACCAAAGTTCACACCGGTATCACCTAAAATAGTGACATGACCACCGGTCATATACTCACAACAGTGATCGCCCGCACCTTCGACTACAGCATTAACACCTGAGTTTCTCACCGCAAAACGTTCACCTGCTCGCCCTGCTGCAAAGAATTTTCCACCTGTTGCACCATACAGACAGGTGTTACCTACGATACTGGTATCTTGAGTGTTAAACTCTGATCCTTCGGGTGGACGAATAGCTATTTTTCCTCCGGCCATACCTTTACCAACATAATCATTAGCATCGCCCTGTAGATTTAAATGTAAGCCGCCAGCATTCCATACACCAAAACTTTGTCCAGCTATGCCTTTTAGATTTAACACAACAGGATGATTTTCCATTCCATTATTGCCATAGCGCTTAGCAATTTCACCCGACAAACGAGCGCCTAAAGATCGATCACAATTGGTAATATGATAACTAAATTCACCGCCTGTATTATTTTCAATGCTCGGTAAAATATCGCTTACCATTTGCTCCGCGAGAGCACCTTTATCAAAAGGCGTATTTTGTTCAACTTGGCAAAATTGTGGCTTACTTTTTAGAAAATCATCCGAGTGAATAATCGGACCTAAATCTAATTTTTTCTGTTTGGCTGTTTCGCCTTCAAGCACTGTTAATAGATCAACACGACCAATTAATTCTTCCATTGATCGAACGCCAATACTCGCCATCCACTGACGAGCTTCTTCTGAAATGAAGCGGAAGAAGTTCATCGCCATTTCGACAGTGCCTTTGTAGTGTTCGCTACGTAAGTCCGATCGCTGAGTTGCAACACCCGTGGCACAGTTATTTAAATGACAAATACGCAAATATTTACAACCCAGCACCACCATCGGGCCAGTACCAAAACCAAAACTTTCTGCGCCCAATATTGCCGCCTTAACAACATCTAAGCCGGTTTTTAAGCCACCGTCGGTTTGCACACGCACCTTATCTCGCAGATCATTCGCGCATAACATTTGATGCGTTTCGCTTAAACCTAATTCCCATGGTGAACCCGCATAATGGATCGAGCTTAATGGGCTCGCAGCGGTGCCGCCGTCGTAACCAGAAATAGTGACTAGATCCGCATAAGCTTTTACCACACCAGTTGCGATAGTGCCTACACCGGGACGCGAGACTAATTTAACGGAGACTAAGGCATCAGGATTCACTTGCTTTAAATCAAAAATAAGTTGAGACAAATCTTCAATAGAATAAATATCATGATGCGGGGGTGGTGAAATCAACGTCACTCCCGGTACGGAATAACGTAAACGAGCAATAAGGCTATTCACCTTTCCACCCGGTAGTTGACCTCCTTCCCCGGGTTTAGCCCCTTGTGCTACTTTAATTTGTAACACTTCTGCGTTCACTAAATAATGAGGTGTTACACCAAAGCGACCCGAAGCGACTTGTTTGATTTTAGAATTTCGCTCTGTGCCATAACGAGCAGGGTCTTCACCACCCTCGCCGCTATTAGATCGGCCACCTAAACGATTCATTGCTTCCGCTAACGCTTCATGTGCTTCTGGCGACAATGCACCTAGCGACATTCCAGCAGAATCAAAACGTGAAATAATTGCTTCAATCGGCTCCACTTCTTCAACGGAAATCGGGCTGCATTGATCACTAAACGTTAACAAATCACGAAGGGTAGCGACGGGTCGTTTATTAATTAATTCAGCGACTGTTAGCCAGTCGTTAAAATCACCTGTGCGTACGGCATGATGCATACCCTGAATCACATCGGGGTTATAAGCATGATATTCTTGGCCATGTACATATTTCAACAAGCCGCCCGGCGCGATAGGTTTACGTGCTTTCCACGCATCGTTGGCGATTATTTTTTGGTCGTCTTCAAGGTCGACAAAACCCGCACCTTTAATACGACTCGGCGTGCCAATAAAACATAAGTCGATAATTTCTTCATCCAGACCGACGGCTTCAAATAATTGGGCGCCGCGATAAGAAGCGATGGTAGAAATTCCCATCTTCGACAAGATTTTCATGAGACCTTTATTCAAGCCTTTCACGTAATTACCGTAGGCTGTTACCGTGTCGACGGTTACTTGCCCATCATTAATTAAGTCATTAATCACACTAAAGCTGAGGTATGGATAAACCGCTGTAGCGCCATAACTAATCAATGTCGCTATGTGATGAGAATCACGAGCGCTTGCTGTTACTGCAATAATATTGGTATCACAACGCAAACCTTCGTTGATTAATCGGTGATGAACTGTACCGGTTGCTAATAGCGCATGAATGGGTAACTGGCCCTCTACTAATGCTTCATCCGACAACACGATAATTTCTGTACCTTGACGAACCGCCACCGCAACGCTGTTGCTCAAATCTTTGACGGCTTGATGCAAACTTTTTTCAGCGGGGTCATAAGCCAATGAAAAAACTTGCTTTGGATGACCGCCACCGCACAACTCCATAAAGGATTGATAAACGGCAGGCGATAACACGGGGGTTGGAATAATAACGCGCTTCGCATGCGCTTCGGTTTCAGCATATACTGAAAGCTCTCGACCTAAACAAGTTTCCAATGACATCACGATGGATTCACGCAACGGATCGATAGGCGGATTAGTCACTTGTGCAAACTGCTGGCGAAAATAATCGTATAGGGAACGTTGTTTGCGGGACAAGACCGCCATGGGCGTATCGTCTCCCATTGAACCCGTTGCTTCTTGTGCTTGCTCCGCTAAGGGACGCACTACATCTATTCGCTCTTCATAGCTTACGCCAAACATTTTCATGTGGACGTTGAGCTCTTTGCCTGTAATACCCGCGATAGGTGTATCTTCGGCTTCTAAAATCGTCGCTTGAGAATCCAACCATTGCTTGTAAGGTTTGGACGACTTTAGCTTTTCATCTACATCGGCAGTATGAAGAAGCTCACCGGTTTCAGTATCGATAGATAATATTTGTCCGGGACCTAATCGACCCTTAGCCACTACATCTTCTGGCTTATAGTTATGAACACCCACTTCCGAGGCAACTGTGATGTGCCCGTCTTTGGTCATCACCCAACGAGAAGGGCGTAAGCCATTACGATCTAAGGTACACACGGCATGACGACCATCCGTAATCACCAAACCAGCAGGGCCATCCCACGGCTCTATGTGCATGGAGTTGTATTCGTAAAACGCTTTTAAATCAGCATCCATGGTGGGCATATTTTGCCACGCTGGTGGCACTAACATACGCACCGCACGATGTAATTCCATCCCACCAATCACGAGTAGTTCTAACATATTATCTAAACTGGAAGAGTCAGAACCTGAACGATTCACCATTGGCGCGAGATCTGCTGGGTTAGGCAATAGATCACAAATAAATTTAGGGGTACGAGCTGTTGCCCAGTTACGGTTGCCGGTAACCGTGTTGATTTCACCATTGTGCGCTAGCAATCTAAATGGTTGTGCCAAAGGCCAGCGAGGCATGGTGTTAGTGGAGAAACGCTGATGAAAAATACAAATAGCGGTTTCTAATTCAGGATTAGCCAAGTCAAGAAAAAATGCAGGCAAATCGACAGGCATCATTAAGCCTTTATAAGACACCACTTTTTCACTCAGACTAGCGACATAAAACAAGCCCCCATTACGCAATCGAGTGTTTGCCTTGCGACGAGCTATAAGTAATTTAGCGGTGAACTCTTGACTAGATAATCCAACAGGAGAATTAATAAACACTTGTTCAAAGCGCGGCTTAGAATCTATCGCAATAGGCCCTAAGCAATCACTATTCGTTGGTACATCGCGCCAGACAGCGACATCCAAACCTTCGCTAGCCATTTCTTCGGTAAATACACGCTTGGCTCGACTCGCTTTTTTTTCATCGAGATCAATCATAATCGAACCAACGCCATAGCGTTCATTCAGCTCTATACTGAATTGATCACGCAGTGCTTGACGAAAAAAACTATCGGGCTTTTGCATTAACAAACCACAGCCATCACCCGTTTTACCATCGGACGCAATACCGCCTCGATGAGTCATACAAGTAAGGGACTCGATAGTCATTTCTAATAAACGGTGGCTAGCTTTACCTGTTTTGTGTGCGATAAGACCAAAACCACAGTTGTCTTTAAACTCATTAATATCGTAAAGACCTGATGACATATATATTCCCCTTATTCTATCTCTGTATTTTATTACTGCGTTCTCTTTTGCTTCCTATAAAACTTCGCATAGCGTATTTAAACAACGCACTTGAGAAGCGCTCTACTGAACACATCGATAAACTAATTATTAAGCATGTCTGACATTTTAATAAAATATCGCATGCCACGTGATTAACTTAGCAAATATCCCGCCAATATACAGGGCGCACTCGACATACAGCAGACTAAGTAAGCTCCACTGCGATTCAACCAAACGTTGAAGGTACCTTCCGAATATGCTCTAGATATTACGTTGAGTAATTATTTCGACAATAACGATCAAAACAACCACTAAAAAGATGTGCATATAGCACAGTTAGGTAAGGGGAGCGGCTTTTATCATTAGAAAAACAGCAACCTATACGCCGATGGTCCAAACAAGTGCAAGAAAAAAGCATATCTTGCTCAGACAAAAAAGCCCCTGCGCATTGGGGCTTTAAGTATTGATGATTTATACTAACGGGTCAGTTCTAGTTTGACAACCAAGGTAGGTAAAAAAACGACAAACGACTTTAAAAGTACTTATTTTCGCCGAAAATCACTTATTTTTTGTTGAATTTCGAGTATTTGTCTAGGCCAAGGCTGTGTGTTTTTCTGTGATTTTGGCAAAGAAGCAATTGCTAAACGCGCTTCTTCGCGAGATTCATAAACCCCGCTAAAAACCACATACCAAGGCGCACCATTTCGGCGCAAAGTAATGACCCGTAATAGGTCACTATTAGGCTGGGATTTTACAAACTCATTAATGCTCGCTAATTGCCCAGCAGCCATCACCTGCAAAGTATAATTGTCCGCCGGCCATGATATTATCGCCAACTCACCATCTGTAGCCTGTACATAACTTGGGGCCGATACGGAGGGGGGCGAGACACTATCTTTCACTTCAATCTTAGCTTTTTCTTGAACTTGCTTTTTAGGTGAATTATTCACAGAAACAATAAGGTCTTCTTTTTTCACCTCTGCTTTAGTTTCGGCCTTATCTACTGTATCAGCTACGACTTCAACTACTATCTCAGGAGTCTCTCCTTCAGATGAATCAACTCAAGAAGAATCCTCTAGAGAAGGGGCGTCTACCACCAAAAAGTCACTATCAGATTCAGCAGAGGTATTCGAAGCATCCTGTGTTAGCGCCTCTTGCTTTGCCTCAACAGTTTCAGCAAGACTCACATCTTGTTCCGATAGATTATCTTCTGTCTGAAGAGCATTATCAGATAGACCTTGCCCATTAGAAATTGATTTAGAGGGGTTACTAGCGTTACCTTGAATGATCAAAGAAGGATCTGATGGCTCTACTGCCGAGACAGATGTATCGTCTATATAAAATATGGCTAAGATAAGCGCCGCCAGCAATAACACAACAACCGCCATATAACCGATGGGCAGCCCTAGATGTCGCTCTTCATGATCCATGCCATTTTCAAGCAACAGAATTTTTCTTGCGTCTTCATTAATTTGAGCAGGAACACCCTTTGTTTTTTGCCATAACTGCCGTACCGAATCAGGGTTAAATAACTCCGCGCCCTGGTAATCTGCCTGAGCCAATTTAAATGCAATATAATGCTCTACTTCGTCCTCATTAAAACTCCGCAGCGGAATATCATAAACAAGTACGCTTTGCTTATCTAACTTATCTAATTGAATCTGTAATGTATGATCGCCAACCAGAAGCACATGGAAGTAGTTCGGCATAGGCTTTTGTAATAGCTGGACAAAGACCTCTAGAGCGGAACCATGTAAATGATGCGCAGCGTCAACAATGACAACAACGTCTTGGCTGGAACCAACAGGCTGATACTGATTAATGGCAACGACCATCGCGTCAATATCCGAGCCCTCTGGAATAAAAATACCGAGCTGCTGAGCTAAAATGAGCAGCATGTTTTCAGTGCTATTGAACGCTGAAGCCTCCATCACACAACATTCAGCCGCACCACTTAACTCGATCGCCGCTTGGTAAGCAAGTGCTGTTTTACCCACGCCCGGATCGCCTAATACAGCAACCAAGCTATGACTAAACTGGCATAGATGCTCAAGCTCATCCAAGACTGACCGCCTATCACCACCCATAAAAAACGGAACGTCGGGGCAGGCTCCGGGATCAGAGTAATCAACACTGCTGATATTAATATTATGGAAATTGTCTTCAAAGGGGAATGACGGATTTACGTCGGAGGAGGAGGCCAGCGTGTCTTGTTCGGTCATATCTAAGCTTTCCGAGGCGTTATAAGGTGATTTAACTTCTGCTAAGAAACCAGACATATTATGTCACCTGATTTGTCTGTTGATTTAGTTATTAAAGCAATACTACCTTCTATGGTTTTCTATTAAAGCCCACTGTTAAATTCTGGCCACACATAATATCCCTAAAGGATTCATTCAGCTGTGTGACTCGCTATTGCTTGAACAATGTTACTCATTGACGCATCATCACGCACTGCCGCTTGCCCAATCGCCTCCAGAAGAATTAATCGAAGGCGACCATCGAGCACTTTTTTATCTAAAGACATGAGCTGTAAAAACTGCTCAGCAGTCATATTATTCGGTGACGATGTAGGTAAATCTGCTTTTTTCAACAAGCGACACAAGCGGTCAACTTCATCATGAGAAATCTTCCCCATTAATGCAGACAACTCTAAAGCAATCACCATGCCCACCGAAACTGCTTCACCATGTAACCACACACCATAACCTTGTGCAGCTTCGATAGCATGCCCAAAAGTATGTCCCAAGTTAAGCAACGCTCGCACCCCACCTTCACGCTCATCCAGAACGACTATATCAGCCTTATTTTGGCATGAGCGAGCGATTGCCTCTGTTAAGACAGACTCATCTAAAGCAATAAGAGATTCAATGTTTTCTTCTATCCAGTGATAGAAATTCTTATCTCCTAACAATCCGTATTTAACAACTTCTGACAGTCCCGCTGACAACTCTCTTGCTGGCAGTGTTTTCAGTACATTCGTATCAATAATCACCGCTTGAGGCTGATGAAAAGCACCGATCATATTTTTACCCAGCGGATGATTCACACCGGTTTTTCCACCAACAGAGGAGTCTACCTGAGACAATAAGGTCGTTGGAATCTGAATAAAATTCACGCCCCGCTGGTAAGTTGCTGCAGCATAACCACACATATCCCCAACAACACCACCACCCAATGCGATTAATGTAGTCGTTCTATTATGGGTATTTTCTAACAAACAATTGTAAATACTGTTCATCGTCTCGAGCGATTTATAGCTTTCACCATCAGGCAATAAAACGCTATCAACATGATAGTCGCCCAATAAACTAATAAGTGCGTCCAAGTATAATGGCGCAATGGTCGTGTTGGTGACAATACAGACTTGCTGACCTTTTATATGCGGCCTCAAATAAGACGCATCATTGAGTAAATCCTGCCCAATATAAATAGGGTAACTACGATTGTCACTTAAATTGACGGTGAGCGTTTGCTGACAAGACATGTATAAAACCTAAGAAAATAAAGTAGAGACGATGAGTTAAGGCTACAAAGATGTGAGAGTTGCTGCTATTTGCTGGGCGATTACTTTGGGGCTGCGTGAATCAGTATTGACAGTATGAGTTGCCACCTCACAATAAAGAGGATCTCGCTGGGCGAGTAATTCTAAGATTTTCTGCTTTGGATCATCAACTTGCAACAAAGAAATGACCTCACTGAAGAAACTTATCAAAAGACTGTTTCACAGATCGACATCCTCACAGACGAATGGGTTGATACCAGATGGCTCACAGACACCACTGAAAAATGGTGTCAGGAACGTGCAGTCTACAATGCCCTCCTACGGTCGATCAAGATCGCAGATGGA
>UPTG01002640.1_pt1 | contig 12105 bp, 10 predicted proteins | sample 2160121 | NCBI WGS metagenome assembly UPTG01 (sample SAMN06266255, study PRJEB28933) | marine metagenome | isolation source: Columbia River Estuary | place: USA:Columbia River Estuary, USA | collected 2014-07-27 | reverse complement strand
AGAGTCACCAATGCTAGCTCTGGATTTGACGAGAGTGGATTTGCTCAGGTAAATATTTCACTAGACATGCAAGGTGGTCGCGCCATGCAAAAAGCTACGAGTGGAAATATTGGCCGAAGGCTAGGCGTTTTATTTGTTGAGCGTAAAAATAAATCAACTCTAACTATCGATGAGAATGGCGATGAGGTCATTGAGCAATCCTCGTATATTGAAAAAAACATCATCAGTCTAGCTACCGTGCAAGCAGTTCTAGGAACAGGCTTTAGAATTACTGGAGTGGGCTCGCCCCAAGAAGCAAGTGAACTGGCTTTATTACTTAGGGCAGGTGCTTTGGCTGCCCCAATGAAGTTTGTTGAAGAGAGAACGGTTGGACCAAGCCTTGGAAAAGAAAATATTGAGCTGGGCATTCGTTCTATTATTATCGGTCTTTTATCGGTAGTGCTATTCATGGTTTTTTACTATCGCTGGTTTGGCTTGGCAGCAAACATAGCCTTGTTCGCAAACGTTGTTCTTATTACAGGCTTTATGTCATTGCTTGGAGCAACTCTTACTCTCCCAGGAATCGCAGGCATTGTTTTGACCATTGGTATGGCCGTTGATGCAAATGTTCTGATTTTCTCTCGAATAAGAGAAGAGCTAGCAGAGGGAAGAGATCCACAAACAGCCATTCAAGAAGGTTTCTCACGAGCCTTTGTTACTATTTTTGATGCAAATGTTACAACCCTTATTGCCTCGATAGTTCTTTACGCTATAGGAACTGGCCCTATTAAAGGTTTTGCAATTACTTTATCAATAGGAATTATTACCTCAATGTTCACAGCTATTTTGGGAACCAGGGCTATTATTAATTTAATGTATGGAAATAAAAATATTAAGGAGCTGAGAGTTTAATGAATCTTAATATTCCATTTATGAGCTATCGAAAGATAGCCACCATTGCATCACTATCTTTATTAGCTTTATCTATTTTATCTCTTGGATTTAGAGGTCTTAATTTAGGCTTAGATTTTAGCGGCGGAACTCTCATTGAAGTGTCTTATTCTGAAGCAGCTGATCTTGGCGACATTCGTGACTTAATGACTGCCAATGGTTTTGATGATTTTCAAGTAGTCAATTTTGGTTCAAATACAGATGTGCTTATTAAGGTTGCAGACAAGGATGGAAGCAGTCAATTAGGCGATACTATCTTCGCTTTTTTAGTGGCATCTGATTCTGAAATTGAACTTCAAAGAATTGAGTTTGTTGGTCCACAGATTGGATCAGAGTTACGAGATCAAGGGGGCTTAGGAATGCTTGTCGCCCTTGGCATGATCTTGCTTTATGTTGCCTTTAGATTTCAATATAAGTTTGCTTTAGGCGCTGTGGCTGCGTTGGCGCATGATGTAGTCATTATTCTTGGTTTGTTTTCATTGCTAGCATGGGATTTTGATCTGACAGTTCTTGCTGCTTTATTAGCGGTGATTGGATATTCCCTGAATGATACGATTGTTGTGTCTGACAGAATGAGAGAAAATTTTAGAGGCGAGAGGGGCTTTGAACCTGAAGAAATTGTTAATCGCTCAATCAACCAAACCCTATCAAGAACATTGATCACTTCATTCACTACCTTATTAGTTTTAGTGGCATTATTTTTCTTTGGTGGAGAGATGATAAGAGGCTTCAGTCAAGCGTTAATTATCGGTGTTTTAGTTGGAACGTATTCTTCAATTTATGTTGTAGCTAACATGCTTTTGAGCCTATCAATTACCCAGGATGATCTAGCGATACCTGAACCAGAGGGTTTAGAATTTGACGATATGCCTTAGTCTTCTTTGTTAGTAAAGTTAGGCTGAATCGCTTCAAGCATTTGCTTGAAACATTTCGGGGTAGCGCAAAGGTAATGATCTGAATCAGTCACATCTGGATTGCCAACAAAATCACTTGTTAAAGCCCCAGCTTCTTGAGCAATTAAAAGTCCAGCAGCAACGTCCCATACTGATAATCCATTGGCCCAAAAACCATCCAATCTTCCTGCGGCTACATAGGCTAAATCAAGCGCAGAGCAGCCAGATCTTCTAATAGTCAAACCGTGTTTATATAGAGATCTAAATGCAGAGATATTATCAAATGTATAATTTTGTGATTCATTAACATGTGAAGTATTGCCTAATAGAGCATCCGTTAGATTCTTTCTTTTACTTACCCGAATCCTTTCTCCATTTAGTTCAGCTCCCTTGCCTCTTGATGCGCTAAACTCTTCTCGACGAGTGGGATCAATAATCACAGCATGCTGAGTTTGTTCTTTGACCACGCAGGCCAAAGAAATACAGTACTGAGGATAACCATGAATAAAATTGGTAGTGCCATCTATGGGATCTAGTACCCACGTTGTATCAGAATTATTAACTTCATGACCAGACTCCTCTCCTAGAAAATTGTCCTCTGGGTAATACTTTTTAATTTCTTCAAAAACAATGTCTTCAACTTTACGATCTACTTCAGTGACGTAATCCGTAGGACCTTTTTTCATCACATCGAGAACATGTACTTTTTTTACAGCAAATTCGAGCTCTGCAGCTCCGATGTTTGCAGCGATTAGGGCGACGTTTAATAAAGCAGGCTTTGACATGTCGCATATTGTACTGGAAATGATGATAATAGTTCCATGAATCCTCTTAATGAATTTGTTCAAATAGTTTTGGTTGAAACATCCCATCCAGGAAACATTGGATCTGTTGCTAGAGCAATGAAAAATATGGGCTTAAGCAATCTTGTATTAATCAATCCTAAGAAATTTCCACATGACGAAGCGACAGCTTTAGCTGGAAATGCCGGCGATGTTTTGGAACAGGCGCAAGTCTTCAGTTCGATTGAAGAAGCAGTAAAAAATTCTAAAATAATTTTTGCAACCTCTGCTCGAGAGAGAACCATAGAATGGCCAGTGGCATCTGTAAAAGATGCAGCACAAGAAATCAATCAGTTGGCTGCAGAAAATATCGAGGTTTCCATTCTATTTGGTCGAGAGGACAGGGGACTTACAAATGAAGAACTGCAATTATCAAACAAACATTTGATTATCCCAGCTGATCCAGAATACCCAGTTTTAAATATTGCTATGTCGACTCAAGTGGTGTGTTATGAATTGTATCAAGCCTCACATAATGAGCCCATTGGTCCTTGGCAGGACTTTCCTGAATACACTTCACAGGAGCTCCAGCATCTTATTGATCATTTTACTGAAACAGTTTTTAAGCTTGATTTGATTGATCCCAAGAACCCAAAACAGATTCTTACTCGCATGGAAAGAATGTTTCGACGACTGTATCCAGATCAAATGGAAGGTAATTTTTTACGAGGATTTCTGAAAGCAGTAAACAATAAGATTAAATAAGGGTTTAGCCCTTTTAATATAGAGTTTTAGCTTTTATAATTGCCGCAATCTAGTCCCGTTCGTCTAGAGGCCTAGGACACCGGGTTTTCATCTCGGCAACAGGGGTTCGACTCCCCTACGGGATGCCAATTTACTAAAAAGCCTACTATAGTAGGCTTTTTTATGGGTATTATTTCCGGAGTAGGCAGACTTTTAAATAAGAGCAAAATAATTATGAATTACTTTCGACCTCTTCTGCCTTATTTTTTGGTTCTGCTGGTGCTGTTATCTACCTCTATTTTTTTAGAAATTGGCCTTATTAATTTACTTGGACAATCCATTCTTTTTACCTTGGTTGTCTGCATTCCTATCTGGCGAACTGGTCGAATGAGTTACGTTGATATTGGATGGCCATGGGGTTTGGTATTACTGGGCTTGATAAGTTTTATCTTTAGCGATGGTTATTGGCTGCGCTCCTTGATAGTTAGTTTGGTGGTTATATTTATTGGTCTTCGTATGGGACTTGGCGCATTAAAGATGTGGCGCTTAGGGTTGCTTAATAGAGAATTCCCAAGATATGAATATCAACGTGTTTTATGGAAGGAAGAGGGCAAAGACAATACCTTGCTAGCTTTACAGATTGACGCTATATCTCAAGGCTTAGCAAACGCATCTTTTCTGGCGTTGCCTGTATTTATAATAGCTTCAAATACTTCTGAAACTTTTGCTGTATTGGAAATGATTGGTTTATCAATTTGGCTGTTAGCATTTACATTAGAGTCCATCGCTGACTTCCAAAAACTTGAATTCCTTCAAAAGATGAAAAAAGAGGGAAAACAAAGACAGGTCTGCAATGTTGGTTTATGGAAGTATTGCAGGCACCCCAATTATTTTTATGAGTGGATGGTATGGAACAGCCTGATAATTGCAGCAATTCCATCATGGCTTACCTTAGAGCCTATAAGCATAGAATTATTTGGTAATGACTACAGCGATGGATTATGGCTTTCGCTTTTATGCATATTATATACATCTAGAGCAATGTATAAGACCTTGGTCTTCACAACTGGCGCTGTACCATCTGAATATTACTCACTGCAAAAAAGACCTGGATACAAAGAATATCAACAACAAACAAATAGATTTTTTCCAGGACCAAGAAGACTAATTTAATTAGTCCATCCAAAAAAAAGGAGGCCAAAGACCTCCTTTTAATGATTTTAAATTTAAAAATCTATTTATAATCTCTCATTGATTGACCAATGTATGAGCTTGCATTCGAGCACGAGAAACCTTTTAAGTTATTGCTCGCTTCGCTGCCCTCAATTTTGTCATAGTACAACGCAGCATTAGTACCTCTTTCCATTACAGAAGAAGAGTACATCAATCTTACAAAATCAACTCCTTCTTCAAGCTGCCCACCTGACTCTACAACAATCAGCTTTCTTCCAAGAGTATCGCCTTGCGATTGAGCAAATACTGCAAAATCTTTATACATGTCATAGACCTGTCTCATGTTGTAACCATCTTCTAAAGAACAGTCAGCATATGTTGCATACATTAAAGTGCCTTCTTCAGTAGTAGTTGGACTTGATACAACCCACTGCCATGTATCTAGAACTTGTGTGTTAATAACTGGCAAAGATTTCCCTAACTTAGGCAATCCATCTGTCACCCATTCCTGCAGACCAGTAAATTGCTCTAAAGGACCAGGGGTATTAGTAACCCACATAACATCATGAGTTGATAAATCCGAGCTAAAGTAAGGCGTTAGTATCGCAACAGACATCTTGTCAAAAGTATTGCCTTTAGAGTCAGCCCATTCAGCAAACTTGCCATACCAAGCAGTAAGATCTTCTACATCTTTACCTTTTTTATAGCTTCCTATGTAGTACTCAGCTTTGTTGGCCTCTACTTCATATTTATATTCTGTGCTCTCTTGAGCCATAACACTGAAACTGAACAGCAAAGCTAAACTTAAAAAAACTCTCATATCGATCTCCATTTTTATTATTAAAAAGATTTTATTCTACAAGAACTAGCGCCCATAAAGATAGAGTGTTAAAAAAATACATTCCTGCTAGCAAATAATCTCTTAAAGTATTTATTCAATCTTTGAAATGACGTATAATTGACAACGATATCAATTATATTATTAAAACATTAGAGAGCGACCATGAAAAAAGAAGAACTTGTTGAAATATTTTCTAACTTACACCCTGAAGACTCAACGGGTCAGATGATTGGTGAGGTCCATCTTGCTAATGGCCAAGTTATCAAAACAGATTCACTAAGAGTGGATATGGATGGTGGAAGAATAATTCTTTCAGAAGATAAATCTTCAATGCATGAAGTGAATAAAAGAAATTGGATTCAAGAACTTATCTTTTATAAAAACAAGCAACGTCAATCAGCCTAAGAATTATTTGCCGCAGAGATTCCTGCCATTCTGCCAAAAAAAGTTGCATCGCCAACTGACATGCCACTTGCATATCCTTTCCCTGTTCTTGGAAGTCCAGCTGTGGTTCTGCCAGCAGCATATAATTTAGGGATAATGTTTCCATCAACATCAAGAACTTCCCCAGAGGGCAATGTCTCTAATCCACCCAGAGTGAACATCAGGGGGCCATTTCTGTCACTGTAAGCTGGGCTAGCTTGATTCTCAAAACTGTAGTCAATAATAGCAAAAGGAGGCTTCGAGAATTCCTTTAACCATTTAGGATCTTTTTTAAAATCCTGATCTTCACCATTTTTTGCAAATAAATTATATGCACTTATGGTTGATGAGATACTGCCTGGTTCGAATCCTGCCTCTATTTCAAGTTCATCAACAGTCTCTGCAACAGCTAAAATGGGCAATTTATTCATGTAAATCGATGGATTAAAATCTTCATTTTGTATCACCATATATATCTTTTGATCCTGTTGTTGAGAGCAAAAATAACCTATTCTTGCTCCATAAGAATCTTCGTTTACAAATCTTTTACCTTCAGCATTAACAAATATTCCATTTGTTAGTGATTCTGGTGGATAAAAATACACACCAAAAAAAGCTTCATCCATATTTATAATATTAGCGTTCATGGACATACCCATTTGAATTCCATCACCTTTATCCCATGGATTTCCATAGGGAGCTGCAAATTTTTTTTGGAATGGAAGGTATGAGGCAATCATTTCCTCGTTCATCACAAAACCTCCAGCAGAAAGAATTACACCTTTGTTAGCTTTCGCATATTGCATAAGATTATCTTTCTTGAATGCGACTCCCACAATCTCATTATCATCATTGATTACGAGACCTTTGACTCTAGAATCACAACTGATTTCAATATCCGAAGAATTAATTTCTTGCTTCAAAGCATCAAAAAAAATCTTTCCACCAAAATCGCCTTCGTGCGAGGGAACATGACCTCTGGGCACTGGCTCTGCAAGCTCACAAAATGGGTTCACGCGCTCATTGCCTGTATATAAAAGAGATTCGTTTGATTCAGGAACCACAATCCTGCCCAAATGAGCCGCTTCTTTATATGTAACGCCTAAAGACTTAATCCATTCAAAATGATCTGCTGAATTTTCTGCGTAAAGTTGAATTTTTTTTGAATCACCTTTGCCTTCCAATGAAGCCTCTATGTAACCAATCATATTTTCAGTAGAGTCTTCAAAACCACAAGCATTTTGCAGCGAAGTTCCTCCTGATCCACCTAAATACATTTCGCAACTTGATAGGGCGGTCGAACCACCTCCATCAGAGGCTCTTTCTAGAACAAGAGTTTTAGCGCCATTTCTGAACGATTCAAGTGCAGCGCAGCCTCCAGCTCCACCATAACCACAAACTACTACATCTACTTCATAATCAAATTGTGATACGTCTTTTGCCTTAGTAATAAATATTTCATTATTCGTATGCATTACTTACTCACCAAGGAGAATTTTTGCAGCTAACTGGGTATCCATATACTCTTTAAGCTCTAGTATTTTTCCGTCTTTAATTCTCAATAAAAAATGATACTGATTATTGTATGTCTCTCCTGATGCATGAATAGCTTCACCGCTTATTTCTACTGCCACTCTTTCATCTTCAGCAGTAATGCCGGTGATATTAAATTTGATGCCGTTGGGGAATGAAGAAAGAATATTTTGAGCAAAACTGACAACCTCTTCTTTGGTTCTGGTGCCCCCAATAGCATTATTGCCAGCAGTCCAAATAATAGAATCATCCGAATAAAAATCTAAATATTTATCCGAACCTGTGCTTAAAGCTTCAAAAAACTCTTTGGTAATTTTTTTATTTTGATCAGTTACTGAGCTCACAACATCATTCAGGTTAATGATTAAGGCTTTTTAATAGGCTCTTGCAGGCAAAGAAAATAAGTATTGCAAACGGAACGCCTGTGACTATTACGGATGTCTGTAATGCGCCTAAGCCACCACCAGCCAAAAGAACAACAGCAATTATCCCAAGAGATATAGCCCAAACCACCCTTAAAAGCATTGGCGGTTCATCCTGAGCCTTTTCATTGTTTGCTGCGGTTAACATTGAGGTAACCAATGCACCTGAATCTGAAGAGGTTACAAAAAACGTTAAAATAATAACTATTGATAGCCCCATTAAAATAGGGGAGAAAGGAAACTGTTCTAAAAATACAAACAGTGAGATAGCAATGTCATTGTTTATTGCCGTACTTAAGGAATTTGGTTCCATCAATTCTTGATGAAGAGCTGCATTACCAAATATACCCATCCAAACAAATACTAATATTGATGGTATGACCACAACTCCTAATAGAAATTCTTGAATCGATCTGCCATAAGATATTCTTGCGATAAATAATCCTACAAAAGGTGACCATGCAAACCACCATGAATAATAAAATAGGGTCCAGCCATTTTGCCAGGATGAATCCATATACGCCTGCGTATTCGTAGATAGACTTAAAAGGTTTTGTATGTAAGAGCCTACATTTTGCAATAGACCATCTACGATAAAGCTTGTGGGTCCTGCTATAAAAATAATACTAAGCATCAATCCGCAGAGGATCATGTTAAGTTGAGAAAGTCTCTTAATACCAGCTTGCAAACCAAGAACCACGCTAATTAATCCAAGCAAGGTAATAAATGCAATTATCCAAACTGTACTAACAAAGTTTTCTTCAAGCACTCCCATGTACCCAAGACCTGAATTGATCTGATTCGCTCCAAGCCCAAGAGAGGTTGCGATTCCAAAAATTGTTGCAATGATGGCGATAATATCCAGCGGGACTCTGCCCCATGCATTTTGGGTCATAGTGCCTGAGAAAAAAGAGCTAACTCGAAAAGGTAAATTTTTATTGAAAGAAAAATATGCAAAGCATAATCCAACAACACCATATATAGCCCAGCCATGAAAACCCCAATGCAGATAAGTAAGATTCATGGAGAGATTTGCTTTATCTGAAAATGCAGCACCTTCTTGATGAATTGCATCCGAACTTAGATGCATAATAGGTTCAGCTACCCCATAAAACAGCAAGCCAATACCCAAGCCTGCACTAAAGAGCATTGCAATCCAGTTGATGTTTGAAAACTCGGGCTTTGCATCTGGGCCACCAAGAATAAGGTTTTTATGCTTGCTAAAAGCAAGGTAAATAACAAAAACTAAAATTGCATTAGCTGCAAGAATGATTAACCATCCAAGGCTATTGGATAGTTGCTCTTGGATTCCTGAAAATAATTTATCGGCTTCTGTAAGGTTGACCAAAGTAATTCCGATAAACGCAGATATGAGTAAAAGTGAGAATAGAAAGCGTTTGGGTGCGATATTTTTAAACATTAGCGGTTAGTCTACTTAAGAAGTTCAAAAAATACGATAGAGCAAAAATAAAGGCTGTTTTTTTCATATTTACTTACAATTTTCCCTTTCAATTGTTATGGTCTAGGCATGTCTTTAAATTACTCGAGCCTAAGCTTGAGCAAAAACCAACAAAATGGAAGCAATTTCTATACCTGCTTTTACTTTGAAATCCAACTTTAAATAATTTTATCCCTTGGGGGGAATCATGATAAATACTATTAAGAACAGCATTTTAAACAGATTAAACAAGACGTTTAATAAAAAGACTTTTGATAAAGTCGGCAGTAGATCTGTCTCAGCATTGTCCGCATTAGCCATCCTTAATGCTGCAGCATTTACTGGTTATATTGGGGCCCAGTCTCAAGCAACCATTGAAGAGGTTGTTGTAACCTCAAGAAAACGGTCTGAAAGCCTGCAAGATGTTCCACTTTCTGTTTCTGCCATAGGAGAAGAAACACTTGAGCAAAAAGGAATTAATGTCTTTGAAGACTACTTAATGCAATTACCCGGCGTTACAGCTGGTGGGTCAGGTCCAGGTCAAAGCACTATATACATAAGAGGTCTTGCATCTACTACCCCCAACCTTACTACAGCAGGTGTTGCTGGTTTAGCACCTAACGTTGCTTTTTACCTTGATGAGCAACCATTGGGCCAACCAGGCAGAAACTTAGATGTATATGCAGCTGATATGGCGCGTATAGAGGTTTTATCCGGACCGCAAGGCACTCTATTTGGTGCTAGCTCACAAGCTGGTGTTGTTAGAATGATTACAAACAAACCTGTCATCGGCGAATCATCAAGCAGCTTAGAAGTTGAAATGAGATCTATGTCAGAAGGTGATACTGGTAATAAGTTTGAATATGTAAACAATATTCCAATGGGCGAGAGCACAGCATTGAGGTTTGTTGCATACAGAGATCAAAGAGGAGGCTATATTGACCAAGTTGCTGGAACACTTAATGCAAGTCAATCAGCACGTTTTAGAGCAGCTGGAACTGTAAGACAAAATGGTCTTCCTGTTTCATCATCTAGAGGTGGTTTTCAAGCTGGAGCAGACCTTTCAGGCGCTACACTTTTAAATGCTAATGCAATCGTAAAAGAAGATGCCAATGAATCTACTTATGAAGGTTTCAGAGCTAGTATTAAGCATGAGATTAATGATGAGTGGGATGCTTTGGTAACTGTTGCTACTCAAACTATTGATGCTGATGGTGTGTTTTTTGTAGACCCTACCTTAGGCGACCTAGAAATTCAAAGATACACTGATGATTCTATTGAAGATGAATATGACAACATGAGCTTAACTCTTACTGGTTCTATTGGTGATCTTGAAGTGGTTTATACTGGCGCTTACACAGACAGAACTTCAGACCAAAATGTAGATTACACTGACTATCTATTTGTTGGCCAGTATCTTCCTTACTACATCTGTGATTACTACGTAACTTATACAAAATATGCTCCTGGCAATGTTCCAACTGGAACTTGTGGAGCTCCAAACTTATTGGTTGATTCAACAACAAATACGGAAGTGCAGACTCATGAATTAAGAATTAGCGGCGCTATCAATGACACTACGAGTTTTACAGCTGGTGCATTTATGAGTGATCTCGAATTAACTGAGTTAAACCTCTTTAATTATCCAGGTTCTGTCGGTAATGATATTACATATGCTGCAAACTATGCTCTGACTGATACCTCAGTCTCTGGATCAATAAATAATGCAAGCCCTGGCTGGTTCTCGGCTGGACCATACAGCGAACCGGTAATATTCTTCAACGATATTAGAAGAACCGACAAGCAACAAGGCATCTTTGGTGAAATTAGTATGGATGTGTCAGAAACATCCGAGCTTACTGTAGGTGCTCGATGGTATGACATTGAAGTTGATTTTGAGGGTAGTGCTAACTCATCGTTCTATAATGGATTTGGAGCTCCTGATACTCAGCAATTTGGTTCAAACTTATCAGCTCAATACGCACCAGGAAATGCTAACGGCTACCCTGATAAAGCGAAAAGTGATGGAGTTATTGGAAAGATAACTTATTCCTGGAATCCGTCCGAAGATCTTATGTACTACGTAACATGGTCAGAAGGCTTTAGACCAGGGCTATTAAACAGACCAGTTGGCGCATCTAATGCTGCTGGAACATACTCTGTTAAACCTGAGGTTAAGTCCGATGAGGTAACTAACTATGAGTTTGGTTGGAAAGCTGTTCTTGCAGATGGGCAACTTAGATTTAATGGTAGTGCATTCATGGTTGATGTCAGCGGTCTTCAAACCACTGTTTTTGATCCAAGTATTGTGAACCTATTCTTTTCAGATAATGCAGCAGATGCTGAAATCATGGGTCTTGAAGGAGACTTTATTTACTACCCTGATCTAGACGGCTGGATGCTATCTGGTGCTTTCTCATTGTTAAGTACAGAAATTACTAAAAGCTTAGTTCCTACCGATGATATTAAGGTTGGATCTGATTTAGCTTTCGCTCCAGGTATGCAGGGTAACCTAGCTGCTAGAAAAGAATGGGCAATGGCTTCTGGTAATACTGGACATTATCAAGCTCAATTAACTTGGTCTGATGATAGTTATTCTGATGTTATGGAGCCTAATAAAGCTATTCAAGATAGCTATAGCTTTATTAATATGCGCGCTGGAATAAGCAATGATTCTTGGATGGCTGAAGTCTACATAGATAACATTACTGACGAAAGAGCTGAAATAAATAATACTTTTATTTTTGACAGACAGCGAGTTGGAATAATAAGACCAACTACTGTAGGTCTTAGATTCAAGCGACACTTTAACTAATCTAGGTTTTAAGTAATAAAAAAGGGAGCTTGAGCTCCCTTTTTTATTTTTATAAAAGAATGTTATTGATTATTTTTGTTAAAATATTACTCCAATGAAAGAAGATAAATT
>UPTG01002635.1_pt1 | contig 12125 bp, 15 predicted proteins | sample 2160121 | NCBI WGS metagenome assembly UPTG01 (sample SAMN06266255, study PRJEB28933) | marine metagenome | isolation source: Columbia River Estuary | place: USA:Columbia River Estuary, USA | collected 2014-07-27 | reverse complement strand
CAAATATTTTTTCCGACTTAGAAGACGATGATTCAAGTGGTCTTAACGGTCTGTTTGATGACGATGACGATGGCGATGGCGATGGCGATGGCGATGGCGATGGCGATGGCGATGGCGATGTTCAGGTAACAATAACCAAAACAACGACTCATAATGGTGTAAAATTACTAAAAGACATGGTCGTTTCGGTTAGCAAAGATGATGCCGATAAATTAGTTTCAGATAAAAAAGCAAAGTATTTTAAATAATGCGCAAAGACTTCATCTTAATATTATTGACCTTAGTTGGGCTGGCTTATATTTTTGTTTTTATGATGAAAAATACGCGCTTTGAAAGTAATTTGATTAGCTGCATAAACGGGCAGGTTAGTTTCCAGATTACTTATAAAAAATTAAAAAGCGATATGTTTGTAAATTTTGAAAAACCTGATGAAGAAATTACGACATTTAAAATCACTAATTTAGACGATGAGAATTTTCAGTTTGAACACCAGCTATCAAAATTTAAAATTAACTTAGATGAACAAACTGCGATCGAAACCCGCAGTGGAGAAAAATTGATCTACAAATGTGCATTAGAAAGCTTCAAAATGTGACTAAAATAGTGGACGTCGCCAAGAAATGTCAAAAATATCTACGGTAAAGTCTTCGTTTCCAATTATAATCTCTCCGTTCTTAATTTCTCTTCTTTTTGCAATTTTCAAGTATAAAGAAATTGGCCGAACGGGTTCGCCACCACTGCATATTTTTTCTAATTTTTCAAAATTTTTATAATTTACAGATATTTCCGCCGTAACCAAAGGTCGAACAGAGCGAAAACACATTTGTCCAATCATAGAGTCGTTTGAGTCCGTTTTCCTAAAGACCATATTACAATTATATGTCGGTAGTGATGATATTTCGCTTGAAAGCACTATTTCGGTTTCATTTTTCAGGCTTGTTAAAACTATCTCAGCGCTTGTGACAGTTAATTGCAATTTTTCAAAAATTGATGTCAGTGGGAGGACCTCCATCAAGTTATTTCCAATTCTATTGTTTCACGCAGTGCGGCTATAGCCGCCGATTTAATTTGAGAAACTCGGCCTGTACTGACAGACAGGATTTCCGCAATTTCATAGACATTTAACTCTTTCACATAATAAAGCTCGATAACTAAAATCTGTTGTTTAGTTAACTGTCCAATCGCTTTTCGTAAATATTTCTTAAGCTCGCCATTGAATATTTTATCCTCAACATTTGGCTCCACAGAAAAAATAAAGTCACCGTATAATTCTGTTACCTCATCAATACTCTGGTTCTGGTTTGCTGCAAAATTTTGCTCCCACCGAGACAACTCAACCGATGTAATTTTTAGTTCTTTAGCAACTTCGTCTGCATCAGGAATACGGCCAAGTTTTAGTTCCAATATGCGTTTCGCTTTATCAGTATTTTGCTTTTGCTTGACCGTCGTTCGGCAAAGGTTGGATATCTTACGAAGATAATCCACTATCGAACCTTTAATACGCATCCGAGCGTAGCTTTCAAAAGCAACGCCTTCTCTATTCTCGTACTTGTGAGCAGCCTCAATTAGACCCATCATTCCCACTTGCAAAAGATCCTCAACTTCAGCAGCCTTTTGAACACGTCCAGCATAAAAATAGGCGTATTTTTTGACTAGCCCAGTATTTTTTTCAATCAGGCGGTCAGCTGGAACTTTGGTATTATACGGGTTCGACATTTTTAATATCCAGTTTCTGAACTAAAAAAATGAATGCCAGACTTCTTTTGCTTTGGGATCTTATGAAGATTATTTGTAATTACATCTAAGCATGTTCCAACTTGTTTTTTGGTCTTCTTATCAAGAATGAACGGTTTGCGCGCAATAATGGACTGCACAACGTCGTTTGATCCAGGCATCCAACCTACGAAAGCTAATTGCACCGGGAAAAATTTAAGTACTATTTTCTCAAAACTTTTAAAATCTCTGAATGCAGATGTTTCATTTTTGGCCATATTAATAATTATTGAAAAGCGGCTGACCCCTTTCTCAATATGTAGCGCTTTCAAAAAAGCATATGCATCCATAAAACTAGTTGGCTCACCAACCAAAGTTATCACGACCTGGTCTACTGCTGCAGCAAACTCAATGCTAGAATTTGACGCACCAGCAGGCGTATCCACAATCAAATAATCAAGATCATTTTCCAGCACATCAAGAGATCTAATAATTTTCCAACGCTGCTCTGTATCAAGGTTTAATGTCTCAAGTGTACCAGAACCGCCTGGAATAAGTTTCACGCCACCATGGGAATTACAAATGATGTCATCCAATGAGTGACTGCCTGATAAAAAGTCAGAAATAGTATTATCCGCCTTCACACCCATCAAAATATTGGCATTCGATAATCCAAAGTCGGTATCCAAAACCGCCACCTTCAATCCCATGAGAGCCAAATTTATAGCAGAATTTACGGCAAGACAGGTCTTCCCCACCCCTCCTTTACCACTGACAAAGGCTAATGACTTCACCATTGGGTTATAAACCTTCCTGTTCGACAATGTTCAGCAAAAAATCCTCGACAACAGAAATTTTCGCAAAATCAAGGCCATCCTCCAAAATCTTCAAACCAGAGAAAAATTGAATTTTTCTTCCCAAATCATAGAGCGCCGACAGTTCAGAAATTGAAACTTCAAGCAAATCCATTTTTGTGAGCGCTACACTCAGGTTAGGTATTTGCGGAATTTCTAAAGCTTGTCGTACTGCATTATAACTTTTTCCTACTTCGAGTGCATATATCACGCTCACCTTGGGCTTATGTTCCAGAGATTCTAACCTCATTATAACTGAATTCAAAACATCCATCGGACCCTCATAATCCACTATTAGCCTGCTACCATCTAAGGCAATATCTTGCCTTTTCCTAAACAGTGAAGTTACGTTTGCATCCGAACTAGACTTGAACAATGAATTTAGGTCACCTGAAAGAGGATCAGCGATGACCCTATTATTTTGCAAAATAAGCGTACTATTCTGTGCAGCTGTATGCGTTGGCAAAAATTTAGCGAGTTTTTTAGACAATAAAGTTTTTCCAGATCGCTCAGCACCGCAAACTAAAATAATTTGGCTCGCGTCAAAATCTTTACTTTTCCCTTGGACAATTTGCCTAGTGAATTGACGCATCAGATCATGTAATTCAAGATTTGGTTCGTTTTTATCTATCAGGGTAGTTGCAGTTTTATTGCTGAAGCCAAGCATTTTCATTTTTGCATTAATTGATAATGATGTGTCTCTTTGCTGACCAAGAGCGATCGTTCCGTCCACCAAAAACTGTAGTTCACTAAGCTTTTGTTCGAATGCCATGGCAAGATCTGATTTTTCAGACCTGTTATCACCAAGTGCAGACGGGTTTGGTTCATTAGAACCAATTGGCTCTTGGCTATCTGATTTATTCTCATATTTAGATACTTCAGCATCAACGAGTTCAGAAAATTTTTCAGTATTCTTACTATAGGGCAGCTCAGATATACTACTTTCCTGACGCGCCTTCGCCTTTTCTTTTGCTTTTAAGTTCGCGGCATCGATTTGCTCTTCAGATAATAGCCTATTTTCCAGACGAGCCTTCGCCTTTTCTTTGGCTTTTAAGTTTGCCGCATCTATTTGGTCTGGCTCATTTGTCGCCAATATCTCTATCATTCCATCACGGCGTGTAGTGGACAAAATAAGGGCATCAGGCCCGAGCTTCTTTTCCACTTCATCCATTGCTAGTGAAGTATCCACGGCGGTAATTTTCAATTCTGGCATGAGAAACACTCCAACATAATTATATTTCCTTTACTCAATTGCATCGAAACCTCCAACCGTGAACGCTATTTCTACACTTCGGTCCTCAGGCAATTCTAAGAAGCTCAATACATTTATTGACGGCAACTGAGATCTCACAAACCTTGCCACATGCTTACGAATTTGCGGCGCAACAATAAGAAACACGGGCTTGCCTTCACTATTGAACTGTTCCGATGCCTCATTAAGGTTCGAAAGTATTTTTTTAGCAAGAGTTCCCTCAATCAGAAGCATTTTTTCGTCGGGATTTTGCCTTACCGTGGTCAAAATCATTTGTTCAAGTTCGGGGGAAAACGTAATTAAGGGAATGGTATCCTTGAATTTTAAAAGTTTTTGAATGAGTAGAGGCACCAACTTGGGGCGGATGCGCTCAGCTATATCATCACTATCCATCTTTTGGATATTCATTGAGCTTAAACTTTCAAGAATTAATCTCAAATCAGATATTGGTACGCCCTCTTCAAGAATGCACTTCATAACTGAAGTCACCTGATTTAAAGGCATCACTTTTGGAACTACCGTATCCACTAAATTAGGATATGATACTTTCAAATTATCCAACAACTCCTGAACTTCCTCCTGGCCTAATAAATCGGATGCATAGCCATTAATAATCTGGTTCAGGTGAGTTGTTAAAACATCATCAGGCTCAACTATCACATAGCCTTTCGCTTCGGCATCGGCTTGAAGTTCCTTATCAATCCAATATGCATCGACACCAAAAGCTGGCTCCTTAACTTTTAGACCAGATAACTCAAGATTAGTACTGTCACCGGCTATCGCTAATTTTTTATCCGCATAAATAAGATCATCCGCTACAATTTTTTGGCCAATCTTTATCTGATACTGAGACGCCTCTAAGTTTAGATCATCACGAATTCGCACCCCCGGAACGATGAACCCCAGTGCCTTAGAAATTTCCTTCCTCAAGCGAGTAACTTTAGGGACCAAATTATCTGCTTTTCCTTCATCCACTAGCGGTACCAGCCCATAACCAATGTTTACAGAAATCTTTGATGCATCTTTTACATCTACTAATCCAAATTCGACCTCTTCCGTTAAATCCTCGCCGCCTTCGGCAATCACTTCACCGGATAATGCAGCAACTTCCTTTCTTCGAGAATTCCACGCAAAAATTCCAGTGATTACAGCAAAGCCAATAAAAAGGATATTAGGCATACCTGGTACCAAACCTAATGCAAGCATTACCAAAGAAGTCGGCAGCCAAGCCGCCGAAAGATTCACCTGACGGGTTATGTGTTCCGACATGTTTTCTGACGAAGACACACGCGTGACTATAATGGCTGTCGCTATCGAAAGTAATAATGACGGAATTTGTGCTACCAATCCGTCTCCTATTGAAAGCAGAACATAAAATTCCGCTGCTTGGATAACGTTCAAGTCGTGTTGAGCAATTCCAATTATCAGGCCACCAATCACATTAATTGCTAAGATCAGTATACCGGCAATTGCATCTCCTTTTACGAACTTCGAGGCGCCGTCCATTGAGCCGTAAAAATCTGCCTCTTTCGATACATCAGCCCTACGATCTGTCGCTTCTTCTGGAGTCAGAACTCCAGCATTTAGATCAGCATCAATCGCCATTTGTTTTCCTGGCATTGCATCAAGCGTGAACCTTGCTGAAACTTCGGACACCCTCCCAGCACCTTTTGTGATCACCACTAGATTAATGATAACCAGAATAGCAAATACAAACAGGCCGACAGCATAATTGCCCGCCACAATGAACTCTCCAAAAGCCTGGATAACTTTACCGGCCGCATCAGCCCCATTATGACCCTCTGACAAAACTATCCTTGTTGAGGCTACGTTTAAACCTAGCCTCAAGACTGTTGCTAATAGTAATAAATTCGGAAAAGAAGAGAAATCAAGCGGACGATGGGTGTGCAGTGCCACCATTAAGATGAGTAGGGAAATTGTGATGTTAAAAACAAAGAACATGTCTAACAAAACCACCGGCAATGGTAATACTAGCATTCCAACTAAAGCAAGAATGCCAACGGGCAGCAATGAGCCAGACATTTTTTTAATGTCTCCCATGGAAAACCCTATGGCCTGGCTCTGCTGCATGCGTAGTTCCCTCACTTGCGTCAAATTAATGACAAATTAAAATACTGATAATAAACATTAATTCTGGATTAATGAACGTTAACAGCTCTTGGTTTAGATATATGCACAAAGCGTGCCATACTTATATTTTTCACTTAAAATCATGCGCTTGGTAATCTCTAATGACAGGTTTAATTTTTGAAGTTTGTTTCTGGCATAGTTATTGCTAGATTCCGCAGATGACTATTATTGAAAGGAACGCATCATGCGCTCAGTATCTATCCCACTGACTGTTGGTATCATGGCTACCAGTGTATTCGTATCGGCTTGTGACACATCAGGGATCCCCTTTTTACAATCACCAGATAGCTCGCAACACTCCAGGGCTACTTTGAAGTCAAAAAGGATTGGCCTTCAAAACACCCAAATGATCCTTGCAGAGAGTACACTTGCAAGCGCTCCAACTTACGTTGCCCCGACAATTAAAGCGGTTGGCTTCTCATCAATCGCAGTTCAACAATCAAAAAATTTAAACCAACGCAGGCTAATGGCAATTCGTGCGGCCAGACTAGATGCTTATCGCGTACTGACCGAACAGATCCATGGCGTGCAATTAGATGGCCAAACAACTGTTGCGGAAGCAATTCTAACTTCAGACGTAATGAGCGCAGCAGTTCGAGGCACTATAATGGGAGCAGAAACCGTTAAAATTGAACCGTCAGGTCAAGACACCTACTCCGTGGAGCTATCAATTAGTCAAACTCATGTGGATCGTCTGATTAAACTGTACAAACGCGGTCTACTGTAGTGAGCGGTATGATGATTTGATGAACAACCTTCGAATACTTTTTTATTTTGTGCTAATGGCACTTTCGACTTCGCTGCAAGCTGAACGGTTTGTAGTCGAGTCGGAGGGTACTGCACTCAAGACTGCGGAGCTTCCATATAGTGTTTACGAAGCTCGCGCCATTTCCAACGCATTACAGTTAGTTTTGCAAACAGGTGCTCAATCGTTGGATAGTTTTTCTCTAGTAGAAAATGGTAAAGTGTTATTTGATCAAATCTCTGCACAATCGAATGTACAAATTGCGGGCTATCGGGTGCTGTCAACAAAAGACCATGGAGATAAGGTTTCAGCGCGTCTTAAGATACTACTTCTGCCAGAAAATCAAAATGAAACCCAAATTAGCTGTCGTCAGCCAAATAACCTTGACCTGGCTTTTAAATGGCAGGGGTTATCCATCAAGAAATCACTGCCATTCTGGGTGCAATTCGATGAACTGTCATTAACGCAGACAATAGAAGCGATGATGGCTGCCAACCCCAAATTCAACTTCCAAGAAAATAATTCTGACCGTTCCTCGACCTCATCGAGCTATTCACTATATGAAAATGAAAATACACCTAAAAGGTCTATACCGAACTATTTGCTTACACTTTCACTAGATCTAGACGTGAAGACAACGAACGTTATTCAACGGAAAAAGGTTTTGTTGGTGAAAGCTAAATCTGAATTATTTCGAAAATCTAAAGCTTTGAATGGAACAGAAACCAAAACAGAGATGGAAATTGAGAAAAGCGGTATGTTTGTTGGCGGCTCCAATTCTAGGCGACGAGACTTGGAAAGTATTCAAGAGGCGGTCTTTGAATTGGCAGTGGGGTCAATTACTCAAACTTTGCACCACCTAGAATGTATGAATTTTAGTGGGAAAATAAAACTTAAAAACGAAAATTTGGAGATCGATTATGGCCTGCAAGATGGGTTGTCGCCGGATGATATCTTTAGCTCGATACAGTCTGGCACTCAACAATACTACTTCACCGTTAAGCAGATGAATAATACTTCAACAACTCTGCACGCACTTACACAGGGTAAAACTGGAAAGTACTTTGACGGATTAAACATTAAATTGCTGGAACGTTACTAATGCAAATATTTATCAAGATATTTACCGTTTTTCTGATTACTACGAGTACTCAAATGCTTTGTGCTGAGGAGAGGTTGATTTTTGGTGCTGACATCAAAAAGATTGCCCAAAGCTATTTGGCTGAGAACGGCATATACAATGAAATTTTGGTTTCAGAAAAACGCGCCTATTTCCCGTGTAATGAAAAAATATCGATAACACAAAAACACCCTAGTAGCTGGCACACGCTTAAAGCGTCATGCGGCAAGCCGGCTCGATGGTCTATTTCCCTTAGAACGCAAGACAGAGCATTGGAAAGTGAGCAATTGGGACATAATAATCTTTCAAACAATGTGCAGATCGTGTTCACAAAATTAAATATCCCAAAAGGAAAGGTGATTGAACCAGCTGATTTGGTGATGAAATTGGCTGATTTTCGGACTGCACGAGGCGCTTACGTGACGCTCGACAATATCGTCGGTCAAAAAGCAAAAAGAAATTTGTCTAGGGACACCGTGGTAAAGCCTCGGCACATATTGGCAAAAAACGCAGTCAATAAAAATGATACTGTTCTAATAATATCTGGCTCCACAGCAGTAAGAATTGTAACCTATGGTGAAGCGCTTTCCGACGGGAAAGTAGGTGATATGGTGTTAGTTAGAAACTCATCGTCATTGAAACAACTAAAAGCCAGAGTGATCGCAGAAAAAAAAGTTTCGCCACTAACTAACATAAACTAAAATCTCGTCGTTAATAGACTCGAGAGGAGTGCTTACCATGATCAATTCAGTTAGCAATAACGTTCCAAGTGCGAGCTTACAGCTTAGCGATAGTAACAAAGCGAATGTCCAAATTGACAAAAAAGTCTCAGATTTGGCGCCTAAGGAAATAGTAAATAAGTTAGACAGCCAAGACCTTAAAATTAAGGATCAGGTTGCCAGACTTGCCGATGGGCCACCCGTGGATCGCTCACTAGTCAACGAAATAAAGACTAAAGTCGAACAGGGACGCTATCCTATAGACCTGGATATCGTGACTGAAAAAATGTTTGAAAGCTTCAGAGAAGCTGGAAGCTGATAGCATGAATATAGACAACCATTTGCTCCTGGATACACTGGAACAAATGAGAGAACTACTATCAAGTCCAGACATTGCGTCTCGGACTGACGAAGCCTTTTTGACTCAAGCAATTAAAGAATTCTACTCGCTTATCGACGAATATGCTGTTGCTCAAAGCCCTGACGTTGACGCACCTGAAGATCCGGAAAAAATAAAAGAAATTTTAGGTCAATTAACATCGAAAATAGATACTATTGAAAAGCATGTTACCCTAGAAACAAACAAACTAAGTTTTCTATCCGAAGTAACCCCAAAAAATTAATTACTTAGGTATTTTAATAAAAATTTCAGTCGCTTCCTCCTGGTATGTAATTCTATCTTCAATTGGGATTAAATCTTCGATCTCCGTTATCATGTCACTCACACGTTCATTTCCAAAGGCCTGCGAAATCAGAAACCATGTATAAGCCATTTTCAGGTCAGGCTCCACAAATAGTTTATAGTAGGTCTTTCCTAACCTTTCTGCAGCATTCGTGTCACCATCCATAGCCTTAGCGGTCAACTCGCTAACTATTTCTTCAGATACAACCCCTATCAAGTCCTCAGTCACCATATCTCGTAAATTATCGACTACACCCATTGCCTGCTCATTACCGCCTAAGGATGCACGCCACGCCCAATACAGAGCCCGCTTATAACTCACAGGGCTCCCAAGACCCTTAGAGTACAATATGGATAAGTTATGTTGAGATGTAGGCTCACCCTCACTAGCAAGAATGGTGAAAAGTTCCACTGCTGTTTGAAAGTCTTTCTTTTCAATTGCATTGATTGCATTCACAAAGATATCAGGATTGGCTTCAATTGTTTCCGTTTGCGCACGCGCAGTAGTCACAACAATCATCACCAGAAGGGCTAAACCACAAACTATACGTATCATGTCGCTGCAACCATAACTAATTTCAATTCTAGAAGCCGTGTACTTTTCGATCCCTTTTTTTGATAAACTATCACCTTAGGCCTTTCTTTATCTATTTTGATAAACTCCACGGAAATAGATTTGGGAAGGAAAACGCCTGCCCTCTCTAGAATCTCCTTGGGTTGATCATAAAACGCATTTAAAAATCTCTTATCAACCCAAGTTCGCGCCAGTGCCTGTCCCAGAATATCCGGTAAAAATTCTTGAATTTGCGCTTCGCTCTCTAAAATTATATCCTGCTCATCGAACCGTGTTAAATCATAATCAAGCAATGGCATATTTTTCTTTTTCTTCGAAAATGCTCGCTTAATTTTTGCAGGTGCAATAGAGGCCAATAATCGTTTCAATTGACAGCCCTTTACTTGTTACAAAACACACGCAATTTAACGCACCTTTACTATATCTCATTAGCATTTATGAATAAAGTGTTTTGTAAATACGATAGAACTTGTTTTAATCGTTGTAGGTATTACAAAGAACGCTGTAATCATGTTATGCATAATCATGGGGATTGCCCAAATTCGCGGTGTACTGAATGACTGTAATGTATTCGAAATTAGTTGGTAGCTCAGAGGCGGCTATGCGCCTCAAAAAACTAATTTCGATGGTCGGACCCTCAGACTATGCTGCTATAATTCAAGGCCAAACCGGCGTAGGCAAAGAATTAGTAGCAGAAAGCTTGCACGACGCGAGCCGTCGAAAAGGTAAATTTGTAGCCGTCAATTGCGCCGCCATACCTCGTGATTTAATGGAAGCTGAGTTATTCGGTTACGAAAAAGGTGCCTTCACGGGAGCAGTCAAAACAACACCTGGAAAATTTGAACAAGCAAATAAGGGAACACTGTTTCTTGATGAAATAGGAGACATGAACCTCGACTTACAGTCCAAATTGCTCCGAGTGCTAGAAAATTCCATTGTTACAAGAGTGGGTGGACGAGCAGAGATACAATTAGATGTAAGAGTGGTATGCGCGACGCATAAAAACCTAGAAGAATTAGTTAAACAAAATAAATTCCGTGAGGATTTACTATTCCGACTAAATGTCTTTCCAATCCAAGTGCCAACCCTGCGAGAACGCTTGGATGACATACCGGAAATAGTGACCCACTTTCTTAAAGACAAATCATATGTCAATGCATACGAAGCCCCTTTTGGCTTTGACAAGAGTGGGCTTGAAGCGCTCACCACATATGAGTGGCCCGGCAATATTAGAGAACTAAGAAATATTTTGGAGCGAGCAAAAGTTTTTTTTCCTGGTCAAAACATCAATCGAGAACAAGTTACCCAGACTCTACTTGGGTTTAATCAAAATGCATTTTTTGACCATGTTGAAGAAAACGAAAATGTTTGGAGCGTACTTGACGAGTTGGGTGGCGCGGAACGCGGCCATGAAGCTGACGAGCGTGCACCACCAACAGCAAAGGATTTCTCAAGGCTGTTTGACAGCTCCAACAGTGTTGATGTTAGGAGACTTCTCAGAGATGTGGAGATCGTTCTAATTGAAAAAGCGCTCGAAAGAAACGCGGGTAACACGAGTGAAGCTGCTAAAGATCTCCACTTACAGCGCACGACTTTAATAGAAAAAATAAAAAAATATGGCCTTTAATGTAATTAAGATTTATTCCATCCGTCTACCAGTTGGGTGACATATTCTGATGACGAAGTCGACGTAGTTACCGCTTTCTCCATTTCAGAAAATTGTTTTGTATACTGCGCTTGAAGTAGGGCCTCTCGTTTATCAATTTTAGTTAGCCTATCATCGAGGCTAGAGACCCGATCTTTGTATAAATCAACCGTCGCATCAAGCTGACCAGAAGCTGAAAGAGCATTAGCAAAAAAATTATTTATTTTAGTTTTTACACTGTGACCGATAAATATATTATAGTTTGAAGGGTTACTGGAATAAGTATTTATTGAAAAGCCCGGATATCCATCAACAGTTCTGGTATAATCCGTTGCTGAACCGCTAACGGATGTGGCGAGCAATTGTGAAGTGTTAAATGAAAATAATTTTTTTATTGAGATGTAAATATTGTGTTGTAGCAGTTATTTCTAATTATTTATATAAGATTAAATTTACTAGACTAATATGAAAGAAATTATTTTGATAGGAGCTGGTGGTCACTCAACATCCTGCATAGATGTAATTAAATCACAGAAAAAATATAAAATATCTTTATTCATTCTTCTTTATTTTAAAGATTTTTAAAGTTTCTATTCTTATTCTTATTTCTCTTTCACCTCCATTTTCTTTTGCATCTCGGTTAAAATTGTCCACATTTGATTTAAACTTT
>UPTG01002632.1_pt1 | contig 12133 bp, 10 predicted proteins | sample 2160121 | NCBI WGS metagenome assembly UPTG01 (sample SAMN06266255, study PRJEB28933) | marine metagenome | isolation source: Columbia River Estuary | place: USA:Columbia River Estuary, USA | collected 2014-07-27 | reverse complement strand
CAAAGAAATCCCCGATGGCTCGTTGGTCATGGGCTCGCCCGGTAAAATCGTTCGGTCCTTAACGCCGGAGCAGATGCAGGGATTAAAGCTCAGCGCTCAGCATTACGTGGATAATTCTCGGCGGTATAAGCGGGGTTTGATCGCCGTGTAAAATGGCGCTAAGGGTTGGCATCATGCTCGCTCGGGGTTATATTGCTGTTTTAGATTGTCTGTCTTCATAGGTTTACTTGGCACAATGATGCAAAAGCTCGCCATCAACAAAAACCTGCTGCGCGGTCCTGCGCCCCTTCTGCTGTGCGGTTTACTGGGTCTGCTACGACTGCCGTTGTAGGCGGCCAGTACCAATTCCTACATCGTTTGAAATCTATCGGCTGCATCAGCCGACCAATACCAATAGATCGAGATCAAACACTATGAGTTCTAATACCAATCAATTTCCAAAATTGGCGGACCAGAAGGTCATGCCATATCAAAAATACAAACCGTTTAAGGCCATTGGGCTGAAGGACCGCACCTGGCCTGATCAGGTTATCGAGCGTGCCCCGAGATGGTGTAGTGTGGATCTGCGGGATGGCAATCAAGCCCTGATTGAGCCGATGACGCCGACCGAAAAGCAAGCGATGTACGACCTGCTTTTGGGCATCGGCTTTAAGGAGATTGAAGTTGGCTTTCCGGCGGCGTCTCAAACCGATTTCGATTTTGTTCGCAAGATTATTGATGAGGGTTTGATTCCTGATGATGTGACCATTCAGGTTTTGTGTCAGGCGAGAGAAGACTTGATCACGCGCACCATCGAGGCGGTGTCCGGTGCCCGGCGCGTTATCTTTCACTTATACAATTCAACCTCTACGCTCCAAAGACGGGTTGTCTTTGGTATGAGTCAACCTGAAATTATTGGTCTTGCGACGCGTGCGACCGAGCTCGTTAAACGGTACACGCAGCCCCTGGTAGATGCGGGAACCGATGTGGTGCTCGAATATTCTCCTGAAAGTTATACCGCGACCGAAATGGATTTTGCGGTTGAGATTTGTGCGGCAGTTATGGCGGCTTGGGGCCCAACGCCGGATAAAAAGATAATTTTGAATCTGCCAGCGACCGTTGAAATGGCGACGCCTAATATCTACGCGGATCAGCTCGAGTATTTTATGCGCGCCCTGCCCAATCGTGATGCCGCCGTGATTAGCTTACATACCCATAATGATCGGGGAACTGGCGTTGCGGCCTCTGAGCTCGGGTTAATGGCTGGAGCCGACCGAATCGAGGGGACCTTGTTTGGTAATGGTGAGCGGACCGGCAATTGCGACCTTATCACGATGGCCATGAATCTTTTTTCACAGGGGGTTGATCCGGAGTTGTATTTGACTGACATGGCGCGGATCGTCGCGGTCTCTGAAGCCTGTACCAAGATTCCGGTTCATGTTCGCCAACCCTACGCCGGTGAATTAGTGTTTACGGCGTTTTCGGGCTCGCATCAAGATGCGATCCGAAAGGGGATGAACCATGTTGAGTCGGGCTCAGATGAAGCCTGGGAAGTCCCTTATTTGCCGATTGACCCAGCTGATGTTGGTGGCTCTTATCGTGAAACGGTTCGGGTTAATAGTCAGTCAGGAAAGGGCGGTGTTGCCTTCATTTTGGAGAATTACTTCGATGTGCACCTGCCGCGGGAGCTATTGCTTGAGCTCAGTCCGCTGGTTCAGAAGGAGTCTGAGGCCGATGGCGGTGAACTCAAGCCTGCTCGGATTTGGGATGCGTTTATCCGCGAATTGGTCGAGGTTACGGGGCCCTATCAATTACTCGACTATGAGGTGCGATCCGTTGGTGGCGAACGGGAGCATTGTGTGGCGCGCCTGCAGGTTGCCGAGAACGACGTTAAAATTGAAGGCGAAGGCACTGGTCCAATCGATGCTTTTGTGAACGCGCTGGCCTCGACGCTGAACGAGTCCATCAATGTTGTGGACTACCAAGAATATGCGCTTAACGAAGGCAGTCAAGCGAAGGCGATCAGTATTATCAAGATTGCGGATTCGAAAGCCAATAAATGTTTTGGTGTTGGGATTAGTCCGAACACGACAACGGCGGCTTTTAAATCAATTATCGCAGCGTTGAATCGGCTTTGGCGCTAAAGCCGCTTTCTCACTGCGCGCAAAGGCTATGGTTCTGGGCGTCATTACGCGTCACCCAGCGGCGGCTTTTAGCGCTGGTCGCTGGGGCTTCCGCGAATGCTTTGATGGTGCAAAGGCTGTGACCTGCCGCCAATGAGTACACGCTTTGCAGCGGGTTGGCTCAAAGACTCGATCCTCGGATAACGTGATGAACCGGGGTTGCTCTGAAATAATGGATTTCGATAAGAGGTGCGCCAATGGATGCTCAATGGGTCTTAGTGATTTGTGTCATTGCGCTGTTGCTTGGGCTTTACAGAATGAGTCGCCGGATTGATCAGAAAATTGCCCAAGCGTTAGAACAAAAACCGACGAATCAGGTGATACCGGCTGCGTCTAAAGCAGAATTGGGCGACGATAGTTTTTGGAAATGGTTTCAATCAAGCAAAGTTGCTTCAATCGTGGTTCGCCGGCAAGTGATCTTGAGTGTAAATCCGGCAGCGGAACAGTTATTAGGCCGCAGCTTAAGCGATCTAAAAGACCGGCCAGCTTCGGCGTTTATGACGCAGTCAAGTGCCGCCTTCGCGCAAAAGGTGGGTATAGAGCCGGAATTATCTGAACGAGAATACGAAATCGTCAAGTCAGACGGTGAGGTGATTACGATTGTAACGCAACCCTCTATGCTGTCCCTTGGCGGCGAAAATACTCGTGTTTTGATGATCTTTGATGTAACCGAGCAACGCAGACGCGAAGCCATTCTTCGAGATTCGGAGAAGACCCTTGAGTCCGAGTTGAGCCAGAAATCGGCCTCATTGGGTGAGGCGCAGACGTATCTGAACCTGGCCCTAGAGCACTTTTCGGAAGGCTATATTCTGGTCGATCCGTCCCAGATGATTCGCTTTCTAAATCGCAGGGTCAGAGCAATTTTTCCGGAAGTGGCCCAGATGTTGCGCCCTCAGATGGATTGGATCCGAGTGATCGATGCGATGCTCGATCAGGGGCTGATCCTTGCGCCGTCGGGTGCGGATAAAGCCATCGTAAAAACTTGGTTTGAGCAGGGCAGCCTTGCGGGGTTTGCGCAGCAGGATCTTGAGTTGAACGGTCACCGCTGGGTTCGAGTCACGATCAAAAGTTTGCCTGCAGGTGATCAGATTATTACCGTGGTTGATATTTCAGAGCTCAAAGCGGCCATTGAAAACGCTGAGATTGCCGCGAGCTCCAAGTCAAATTTCTTGGCCAGCATGAGTCATGAGATTAGAACGCCCATGAACGGCATCCTGGGCATGGTTGATTTGATGAAGCGCAGCCCGCTGAGTGAGGATCAAAAGGAAATGGTGGCGACCATTCAAGATTCCGGTAAAGCCCTTTTGTCATTGATCAATGATATTTTGGATATCTCAAAAATTGAGGCTGGGAGAATAGAGCTGGAGAGTTTGCCTTCAGATCTCGCGGAAGTCTCAGAAAGTGCGCTGGAAGTGATCTCAGCGAATGCGGCAAAGCATCAGCAGTCCCTCATCTTAATCCAAGACTCGGCTCTGCCGAGTAATTTGCTCTTAGATGGCCTGCGTTTGCGACAAATCCTCGTTAACTTGGTGGGTAATGCCATCAAGTTTTCGCCCTTGGCGGCCGAGATCGTTGTCCGCATAGAGAAGCTTGAGCGTCAAGTTGGGGATTATTGCGATGTTTTGATTCGGGTTATTGATCAAGGCATTGGGTTATCCGCTGAGGCGCAAGCAAATATTTTTGCTGATTTTGCACAGGCCGAAAAATCGACCAGTCGAATTTATGGGGGAACCGGTTTGGGCCTCGCAATCTGCCGCCGTCTTGTCGAGGTCATGCAGGGCCGGATTGAAGTGATCAGTCAATTGGGTCAGGGGGCGGAGTTTCAAATACAGCTTCGGTTGCTAGAGTCACCGGATGTGGCCCCTGAGCGCGGCGCCGTGGACCTTTCTGGGGTTGATATTTTCTATGTCAGTGCTTCAGAGCGAAGCTTTGAATCGATCAGCGGTGTCCTAACCCCGCTGGGTGCCAATTGCCATGCGGTTGTGGATCCCATGAATTTGGAAAGATCCTTGGCATTGGATGCGATCTCAACCCGGCCGGTGGTGATTTTGTCCGATCGTTTTAGTCGGCCTGAACAAGAAGCGATCTACCGCCGAGTTGAAGCCAATCCCTTGCCGCAGAAGGTGGGATGGGTCTTTTTTAGCGCAGGTCGTGGGCAGCGGCTGCGTTTGGTCAACGAACGATTGGCGCTGATCAGTAGTAACCCCTTTAGGCGGCGCGAACTAATGTCGGCCGCCGCGCGGGTGGTAGGGCGCGATGGGTTAGTGACCGAAACCGAGATGGCGGAGGTGCTTCAAAATGCTTGGGTACCGATGACGGCGGCAGAAGCTGCGCAAGAGGGGCTCTTAATTTTAGTGGCTGAAGATAATGCGGTGAATCAGCAAGTTATTCGGCGACAACTCAACACCCTCGGCTTGGCCTGCGAGTTGGTGGATGACGGGGTTGCGGCGTTGGACCGCATTCGCTTGGGCGGCATTGGGCTGCTTTTGACGGATTGCGACATGCCCAATATGGATGGATACGAACTAACGCGTCGAATTCGCCAGGAAGAAGTTAGCTTGGATAATCCGTTGCCCATTATTGCGATTACCGCCAATGCCATGGATGGTGCCGCGGCGGCTTGTTTTGAGGCGGGAATGAATGACTACCTCTCTAAACCGCTCGAAATCGGTGCGCTACAAGCGATGTTAAGAACCTATTTGCCAAGCGCTGATCAGGACCAGGATGCGACAACCGATGCCCAACAAGAGACCGATCAATCGATTGCTAATGCGTCTGAGGTGCATGCTGAAACCGATTTAGTTAGCGCCGGCTCGATTATTTTGGATCTGTCAGAACTCAATGCCTTATTTGGTGATGACGTTGAAGTGCTCAATCAACTCTTGGCGGAGTTTGTGTCGTCACTTGATGAAGGCGTTGCGGGAATGCTGTCTGGGTTTGATATCGAAGATTACGACCGAATTCGAGCCGAAGCGCATAAGTTAAAATCGTCGGCACGCACCGTTGGCGCCCATAGGTTGGCAGACCTTTGCTTCGAACTCGAATTGGCGGGTAAAGCGAAGGCGACGCCTGCGTTACAAACCCACCTTGGGTCGTTGCAATCGATTTGTGATCAAACAAAGAACGCCATTGCGCAGGCAATCGTCACCTAGGCTCAAGGGCTGATCGGGTACGCCCCGGGGGTCTATGGGTTGTTCTTCTAAGGTTTAGTGCTCGACGTCTAAACGAGGAAAAAGTTTGGCGGTGACGATCATGTTGCCTTTAAGGCGAATGATTTCGATCTGATAGCCCGTAATGGTTAAGCAAACGGGTGCTTCGGGGATCGTTTCGAGGGTTTCAGTAATGAGTCCGTTCAGTGTTTTTGGCCCCTCCGAGGGTAATTGCCAATTCAGCGCACGGTTAATCGCGCGAATGGTGGCGCCGCCATCGACATAAAACGAGCCATCTTGCTGAGGATGAATGTCGCTGCTTGCCGCAGCCAGGTCGGTCGTAAACTCACCAACAATTTCCTCCAGGATATCCTCAAGGGTGACAATGCCTTGAATGTCACCATACTCATCAACAACCATCCCGATCCGTTCTTTTCGCTTTTGAAAATGTCTGATTTGAGTCTGCAGGGAGGTGTTCTCAGGCACGAAATATGCGTCATCAATTTCCTGCATCAAAGCGGCTTTGGTTAGGGTCTCGCTCGATAGAAATCGTATCGCGCTTCTAACGTGCAAAATCCCGACGATGTTTTCGATGCTCTCATGAAAAACAGGCAGCCGGGTATGCTGGGCGTTACGCAGCTGTTGAATGATGGTGTCAAGATCGTCATCGAGATCAATGCCTATGATTTCGCTTTTGGGCACCATGATGTCATCAACCGATACCTCATCGAGATCCAACACGCCCAGCATCATATTCTGAGATTGGGATGCGATTTTTGCACCATCAAAGACGAGAGTCCTCAGTTCTTCCCGACTGAGATGGTCGTTTTGTGAGGCCAGATGATTGATGCCAAATACGCGCAACAAGCCGTTGGAAAGCGCTGAAACCAGCCAGACAAGCGGGTAGAACAAGAACAAGAGCACGCGCAAGAGATGCGAGGAAGGTAATGCAACACGCTCGGGAAACGCTGCTGCAATCGTCTTGGGGGCAACCTCTGCGAAAATCAGAAAAACAAAGGTGCAAATCACGGGCGCCCAGGCGACACCACTTTCTCCGAGTATCTCAATCGCAAGCAGCGTTGCAATCGATGCCGCCGAGAAGTTTACAAAGTTATTGCCTATCAGAATGACGCCGAGCAACCGGTCCGGGCGCTCAAGGAGTTGCGCTGCGCGTTGCGCCCCGCGATGACCTTTCTTCGCTAAGTGCCGCAGCCGATAACGGTTCAGGGCCATCATGGCGGTTTCGGAGGCGGAGAAGTAAGCGGATAAAAAAACCAGGCAAAGCACGGCCATGAGCAACGTGCCTGTTGAGGGGGCGTCCAATATGAGTCGAGCCTTGTAGTATTAAGAAGACCTTGTAGCGGATCGATCCCTTTCGTGTCAAGGCCCGAGTTTTATGAAAGGAGTACTTCGACCACAAACTTGCTGCCAAAATAACCGAGGGCAAGGAAGGCAAAACCCAGCAGCGTCCAACCAGCCGCTAGGCTGCCACGCCATCCGAGCCGATATCGGCCCCAGAGGAGAACCACAAAAACCAGCCACGCCATGGCGGTTAGGATGGTGTGATGAATAAGTCCCGGTACCCCGCGCGAATCGATGAATAAAAAGCCCGTGCCGATAGCGAGGGTTAAGGCAATCAAACCGGTCCAAATTGACTCAAACAAGAGGGTGTCGAGGGTTTGAATGGGTAAAAATAAAGAGGCCCCGGATTGCTTTTTCCGCATTCGTTGATCATGCCAGGTCAAATACAGCGCTTGCAGGGCCCCTAACGCCAACAAACTGTAGGCTAGGATCGAAAGGATAATGTGCAAGGTGAGTGCGGGGGCAACATCGACCCGTACTGGGCCCTGGCCTGGGTAGACGGTTTGTATGAGCAGGGTGAGGCCTGCGACCGGGAAGACCAGTTGAGCGATGTGATTCATTGGGCGTCTGATTTGGTTGAGGGCGATCACGAGGCTCATCGCAAAGGCGGTCACGCTCAGCATGGGCAGCAGGCCAAGACTGATGGCGTCACCTTGAAGCAAACTGGTTTTGAGTAGAAAACCATGACCCAAGCAGGCGATTAACCCGAGGAGGATGCTCAAGATGTCAGCCTGGGTGGCTTGGCTAAGCTTTTGGACTCGACTGCGCGCACGGAGCCCATTCGCGAAGTAGAGCAAGCCGGTCAGCAGCGCCAGCAGGATGAAGCTCGGGGAGGTTTGGAAGCTTTCGCTCATCGTAAGCCCTTTGAGGAGTTCTTGGTCTATAATATCAGCTCGTCAGATTAAACTCTGCTGAAAGACGCGATCTTCTTGTAACGCGCTGATAGCGCAAGCTAAAGACGGAAGCGATGTCGCGCCCGGGCAACCATGCGCCTCGGTTTGGTTAACGTTTTGCCATAACTCGGATCGGTTTGTCGCGGCTAACACAAGCATAAGATTCCGCAAGGTTAATCCTTGGAATAATTTTAAAGAAGGTACAACACTATGTTTGATAATTTAACCCGCCGGGTCAGTGCGGCGCTGGGTCAAATTGGCGGTAAAAAAACCTTATCAGAAGACAATATTGCAGAAACCTTACGTGAGGTCCGCCTGGCGTTACTTGACGCCGATGTTGCCTTGGCCGTGGTTCAAGATTTTATGGATCGAATCCGACAGCGGGCGATTGGCGCCGAGGTGGGCGCGAGTTTATCGCCGGCGCAATCTTTCTTAAAGATCGTCAATGAAGAATTGGTGGCGGTGCTGGGCGGCGCCTCAGAAGGCCTTGACCTCAATAGCCAACCGCCTGCGGTGATTCTCCTCGCCGGACTTCAGGGCGCGGGTAAAACCACGACAGCGGCCAAGCTGGGTGTTTGGTTGAAGCAACGCGAGAATAAACAGGTCATGTTGGTCAGCACCGATGTTTATCGTCCGGCGGCCATTCAGCAGCTGCAGACCCTAGCGGAGAGTGCAGGGCTTCATTTTTTTGCGTCATCGATTGATCAGGCGCCTGAGCAAATCGCGAAAGATGCATTGCAGGCGGCCAAGCGACAGTTTGTTGATGTGTTGATCGTTGATACCGCCGGGCGGCTTGCGATTGACGACGACATGATGCAGGAAATCTCAAAGCTGCACGGGCATCTGGACCCGGTTGAAACGCTCTTCGTTGTTGATGCGATGACCGGTCAGGATGCCGCCAATACAGCCAAACAGTTTGGCGAAGTCTTACCCCTGACGGGCGTTGTTTTAACCAAAGCAGATGGCGATGCCCGAGGTGGCGCAGCCTTGTCAGTCCGCCAAGTCACTGGCCGGCCGATCAAATTTATCGGTCAAGGCGAAACAATCGAGGCTTTAGAATTATTTCATCCGGATCGAATTGCGTCCCGGATTCTGGGCATGGGCGACGTAATGTCGCTGATCGAAGAAGCTGAGCAAAAGATCGATAAGGACAAAGCGACAAAGCTTGCTAAAAAGATCCAAAAGGGCCGTAGCTTTGATCTCTCGGACTTTCGAGATCAGATCCAACAGATGAACAACATGGGCGGGTTAACGGGGATGCTGGATAAGCTGCCAGGGATGGGCAACATGGCTGAAACGGCAAAGGCGCGAGTTGATCAACAAAATTTTGGTCAGCTTGAAGCGATGATCAATTCAATGACACCGAAAGAGCGTAGTTTTCCAGACCTGATTAGTGGTTCGCGCAAACGCAGGATTGCCCGAGGTTCGGGAACAGAAATTCAAGATGTGAACCGTCTGCTCAAGCAACACAAACAAATGCAAAAAATGATGAAAAAGCTTGGCAAGAAAGGCGGCATGACCAATATGATGCGCGGATTGGGCGGCATGATGAATCAGGGCGGCCGTCCGTTTTAGCGCAATAAGGCAAGCATTCGGCTGTTTTTTGTCGGCGCAAGCATTGTCGATCGTGGGCATTACAGAGGTTTTATTCCGCAGGCGATTGTCTTACAATAGGCGCCCTTCGCGAGCTGGGTTGTTTTAAGGCGCTCGGGTTTGCGATGAACCTTTGGTTTACCGGGGAGAAACGTCCGTACGTAAAGTGCACGACAAAAGGGCCCAGAGATCCCATCGCGGTTCCAAGGAAGAATTGAATCGCTTGCACAGAAAGGCTGTGTAAAAAGGCTTGGATAGAAAGGCCCTGGAAAGAGATTTGGATAGAAAGGCTGTGGAAAGAGGCCTGGATAGAAAGGCGATGCTCGGAGATTTAAAAAGAACGGCTTAGTAGCAAAGGCCGCTCAGAACCTGTTGAGCAGGTATAAAGTGAGTATTTAAAAGATGCGCAACGCTTGAGACTCTGGGCGGCGTAGAACAAACGTCTGTAGTAAGCATTTGCTGAGATTGAACAGGTGCAGCACAGAAAATTTCTTAGACATTGAAGTAAGGGTGAAGAGAACATGGTAACAATTCGATTAGCACGCGGCGGCACCAAAAAGCGGCCTTTTTACTACGTCAGTGTTGCTGACCGTCGCGAAAGCCGCAATGGGCGCTTTATAGAGCGTGTTGGGTTCTTCAATCCGTTAGCAAAGGGCTCCGACGAAAAGATGCGGCTTGATCTTGATCGCATTGATTACTGGACTCGCCAAGGTGCGCAGCCTTCAGATCGCGTAAAGTCACTGATCAAAGCCTATCGCAAGGTCGTTCAAGTTGAGCCTGAAGCCGAAGCTGCGGCTTAACGCGCAAGATTAATCCATTGCTTGCTTCAGAGGATGCCCTGATCCAGATTGGATCAATCGTTGGGGTCCATGGCGTTAAGGGATGGATTAAGCTGTTTTCCGATACCGACCCCGCAGAACAAATTCTAAGCTACCATCCCTGGCACGTCCGTCAACACGGCAAACTCATTGCTGTAGAAGTGGCGGAAGTGCGCCAGCAGGGGAAAAAAATCCAAGTTCGATTCAAAGACGTTGATAACCGAAATCAGGCTGAGGCTTGGGTCGGCGCGACGGTCTGGACCAAAAAGACTGATTTCCCACAACTGCCAGAAGGCGAGTTCTATTGGCATGAGTTGATGGGGCTAACGGTTGATAATACGGAAGGTGAAATCCTTGGCAGGGTCGCGCGGTTGGTTGAAACCGGCGCTAATGATGTTTTGATAGTGGAGCCTTATGCCGGCAGTGTTGACGGCCTTGAGCGGCTTATTCCCTATGTCGAGCCGCAGTTCATTTTGAAGGTCGATCTTGAAACCGGCTCAATCTTGGTTAATTGGTCCAAGGATTTCTGATGAAGTTTGCCGTCGTGTCGTTAATGCCTGAAATGTTCGATGCGATCCGAAACTTCGGCGTGACAAGCCGGGCCTTTGAACGGAATTTGGTCACCCTAACCGTTGTGAATCCTCGGACCTTTGCAGAAGATCGACATGGTACGGTTGATGATCGGCCTTATGGCGGCGGCCCAGGAATGGTACTCAAAGCCGAGCCCATGTTGGCAGCGGTGAAGGCTGCTAAGGCGGCAGTAGGGGGACGGCCAATCGTTGTCCATTTCTCGCCAAGAGGGAAACCGCTAGATCAGGGATTGCTTGCATCGTGGATCGAGCATTTTGATGAGATGGTGTTTTTGGCCAGCCGGTATGAAGGTTTGGATGAACGGGTTATCGAGTCGGTTGTCGATCTTGAGGTTTGTGTTGGGGATTTTGTCGTCAGCGGGGGCGAATTGCCCGCGATGATGGCGCTTGATGCCTTGATTCGGCTACTTCCTGGGGTTCTGGGCGACGAATCTTCAAAAAATGATGAGTCTTTTATTGACGGATTGCTCGAATACCCGCAGTATACGCGTCCTGAAACAGTCGGTGGGCGAGTCGTGCCAGAGGTGTTGCTCAGCGGCGACCACAAGGCGATCGCGCAGTGGCGACATCAGCAATCTTTGGTGGTAACGCAATCAAGGCGTCCTGATCTGTTAAAGCGCCGCGGTGTAACAGATCAAGAGGCGCGGTTTCTTGAGACAAAGAGCCAGAAGCCCGAGTAATGAGGAAACGTTATGAACAACAATAAGATCATTCAGCAAATTGAAGCATCTCAGCTGAAGACAGACCTTCCGGACTATGCGCCCGGTGATACGTTGGTCGTTCAAGTTCGGGTAGCAGAAGGCAACCGCGAGCGGTTACAAGCATTCGAAGGCGTGGTCATTGGAAAGAAAAATCGAGGGCTGAATTCTGCTTTTATCCTTCGAAAGATTTCCCACGGCGTCGGCGTTGAGAGTACCTTCCAAGCCCACAGCCCATTGATCGAAAGTATTACGGTGAAGCGGCGCGGCGATGTTCGTAAGGCGAAGCTGTACTATCTCAGAGAACGAAGCGGTCGTTCGGCTCGAATCAAAGAAAAGTTGAAGTAAGGCGGGCGCTGCGAGGCTTACCTTACCAGTGCGGGGCTTACTGCAATAGTAGGCGCCGCCTCTTCCACAGCCCTTCAAAAAAGTGAAATGGGGTCCCTTCCTGGAGCCCCTAGTGTAGCGCTCACGCCCGTTTGATTAAGCGATTAAGGCTGGTCTATCAAGGCAGGTCTATCAAGGCTGCGCTGTTTTTGTCCACAGCCAACGCCCTAATCGGTTATGACCTAAGATCGCAGTGCTCTGGTCGCCCCTAGCCCATTGTTTATGCCAGCAGTGGGCGTAAGCCGCTGCATTCTCTCGATGGCCAGCCAGCCTTTCTTCCAAGCAAGCAATAGTGCTACATTCTCATCAGAGCGCAGCATCCCGCCTGCGCCCCGCAGGCAACTGATGAGGTGAGCCAAATGAGTCATACGACTCCGGTTGTGACGATGCGAAGTTATGGATTTTTGGGATTTCTGACGATCCTCAACGTGATGAATTTTGTTGACCGGCAGTTGTTGGCCAGTTTCTCAAACTATATTGT
>UPTG01002628.1_pt1 | contig 12146 bp, 11 predicted proteins | sample 2160121 | NCBI WGS metagenome assembly UPTG01 (sample SAMN06266255, study PRJEB28933) | marine metagenome | isolation source: Columbia River Estuary | place: USA:Columbia River Estuary, USA | collected 2014-07-27 | reverse complement strand
TTGGACACCTCAACCTATTACTTCAAACAGCAATTCCTATTTGTTGTTCCAAGAAAAGCGAAACCAAAAATGGAATACTTTGGATACTGTGTTTTCTGGATATCGTATAGTAGCAACCAAAAATTTTACTGCCACTCCATCAAATATCGATTTTCACGGAGAGCCAAATATTCTGAATTTTCAAAAACTAAAACCAGTAGTTGTATTTGAATACTCTCATTTGCCACTTGACACAATGGTTAGAGTAGTAAAATATGATGCCTTATTATTTAATGATAAAAGAATAATAGTTGAGAGCCTAACTGATATTTCCAATGAAAACAATGAGCTGCTTAAAAAGCGTGTTCTCAATGAACAAATCAAGTACATTCAATTTGTTAATATTTATTTAGAAAGCAAATTTTGGGCTTATGACAATGAGTATATCATGTCAAAGGCTAAAGACAGCAGAGTATATAATTTCAGATCAACAAAATAGTACTCAACATTATCTTTCTAAGCACCTGACATTAATCTTCCAATTCAGCAAGAATGTAACTTTCTATTTCTTGTTCCAGAATAGGTAAAGTAACCGCACCGTTTTTCAATAAATGGTAATGAAATTCTCTGATATCAAAGTCCTCTCCCAACCGCTTTTCAGCATCCGCTCTTAGCGCCTTTATTTTTAACTCGCCAATCTTATAACTTACCGCTTGCCCCGGCCAACCAATGTACCTGTCAATTTCGGTTGTTACTTCATGAATAGACAATGCTGTGTTCGATTGAAGGTATTCAAGTGCCTCTTCTCTTGTCCACCCTTTGTAATGAATGCCCACATCTACAACTAATCTACAAGCGCGCCACATTTCATAGGTATATCTTCCAAACTGCTCGTATGGTGTAGTATACATGCCCATTTCTTCACCAAGGTATTCACTGTACAAACCCCACCCTTCACCAAAAGCACTCGTATAAAAGTGTTTTCTAAAATCAGGAATTCCTTCAATCTCTTGCGCCAAGGCTCCTTGCAGATGGTGCCCAGGAACCGCTTCATGTAATGTCAAAGCCGGAAGCGTATACAATGTTCTGCTTTCGAGTTTATAGGTATTCACCCAATATTCACCAGCTCGACCATCTTTTAATGAGCCTCCTGAATATCTCCCTGCGGTATACGTTGGAGCGATTTCGGCAGGAACTTTTGTTACTGTAAATGGGTTGCTGTAGAGTTTTGAAAACAATTGAGGAAGTTGCCCTTCAGCCTTCTTGCTTAGCCAAGCGGCTCGGTTCAACAGTTCTTGCGGAGTTTTAGGGTAAAACTGCTGGTCTGATCGCAAGAATGTATAGAACTCTTCAAACGTACCGTCAAACTCTAACTCTTCAATAATTTGCTTCATTAAAACTTTGATTCGCTCTACCTCTTCAAGGCCAACTACATAAACTGAATCCGGAGAAACATCTAAGGTGGTATAATAACTTACTCTGTTTTCATAATAGGATTTGCCATTAGGTAGAAATAGTATTCCAGGTTTTTCTGGAGCAGATTTTAAATAGTCTTGCTTTAAAAACTCATCAAGCTCTTCGTAAGCAGGAGTGATTTCTTTGGAGATAATTTTCTTTGCATGTTTACGAATATCAGACGCTTCCTTTTCGGACAAAACTGAAGGCATTGATTGTATTGGCTTATAAAAAATAGACTCTTCAATAGTATTTGGCAACCACGGTTCTAATAATTCGATGTTGTTTTCTATCACAGTTCTTGGAGCGACAATACCCAAAGCAACACCTTCTTTCATTAATTCTAAATGGTCGTCCATCCAATCTTCATAACTCGGAAGCCAATTCAAGTAGGCCTCATAGTCTTCTTTCGTATTCAAAGGCAAACCTGAAAGTGCATTTCTAATTTCTCCGTAGTAACCACCTTCAGCATTCATAGGTATCAAATACATTTTGAACTCTATATCTGCCAAGGTGTTATCCAATTTATAGAGCATAAGCTCTCTACTTATGAATTCTTGTCTTGATACGTCTTTCTCCGAAATACTGTTTAACCGCGATTTAAATGTTTCATAAGCTCCTTTAACATTTTCAAAATGCACTTTATCTATTGTGCTAAAACTTCCTTGTAAATGCTGCTTTCTCCACAAACTGTCTTGGGGCGAAATTGAACGGTTATAAGTATCAATTTCTTGGAAGATGGTTTCTAACTCAAGTGATGAGTTTTGTGCCGAAAGTGATAGCGATAAAAAAAGGAACGAAAAAAGGAATACCGTTTTCATAGGGTAAATGTTTTTATGAAAGCACCTCACGCATTTAGCAAATGCTCAAAATACTTCGGGTATGATTTACTAACCACTTCAGGGTCTTGAATCTCAATTGAAAACCGCGAAGCAAAAAGAGAAAAAGCCATCGCCATGCGATGGTCTTTATACGTCTTAACCGCTCGCTTAGGGTTTGAGGCCTTTTGCGATTTAATAAATATTGAGTCTTCATCCAATGTCGATTCAACATCAAAGTTCAGAAGTTCTTTTTTCAAAGCTTCCAAGCGATTAGTTTCTTTAATCGCAAGCGTTTGAAGTCCATTCAATTTAACCTCAACTCCTAAAATTGCACAAACAACCGCAAGAGGTTGAGCCAAATCTGGTTGGTTTATCAAGTTGATTTCTAACCGCTTTGGCATCACCATATCTGCATGATTAATACGTAAACCACCGTCAATTTCTTTTGTCCTCACCCCAAGACCTTCAAAAAAAGAAATGAGCTTTCTATCCCCTTGCGATGATTTAGAATCTAATCCTATTAAATTAATGGCTGACTTTGGCATGAGTGCCGCCCAACTGTACCAAAAAGAAGCGGCGCTCCAATCTGATTCTACATGAATAGAAACAGATTCAGGAAGTTGCTTTGTTTCGATCACCGATATTTTATTGTCATGGAAATCTACTTTAATTCCGGCTCTTTCGAGAACCGAAATGGTTAAGTTGATATAGCTCTGAGAAACGATAGAACCCTTCAAGGTTATTTTTAAACCATCCTTAATTTTTGGAGCAACCAATAGCAAAGCCGAAATATATTGGCTGCTCACACTTCCATCAATTTCAATAGGATTCGATTTCAGCTTGCCTCCTATTATTTCTAGTGGAGGAAAACCTTCTTTATTTAAATACTGAATATTTGCGCCTAGGCTATTTAATGCCGACACCAAAGGTTCTATGGGTCGCTGTTGCATTCGCTTAGAACCTGTCAACAAAAATTCACCTTTTTCTTTTTGTGCTAAAAAAACAGTCAAAAAGCGCATAGCTGTTCCCGCATGACCAATATCTATTGTATTATCTCGAGAGATTAAAGCTTTTTCTAAGGCTTCAATATCATCTGATTTATCGCTAACATTAACCTCTATCTGATTTAGAAATAGTGCTTGCAAGACTAACCATCGGTTTGCCAAACTCTTGCTTGCGGGAAGCTGCACAGTTTCCGGCAACAACTCAATTTTAGGCAACATCATTACTTGGGTATATAATTTAATAGGGCTGTCTTAATAACAGAAACTGCAATTGAAATATCGAAAACGCCCTGCCCAATTTTTTCTAAAAGACTAAAACGAAGTTCGCCCCCTTTATTTTTTTTGTCGAATTTGAGCCATTCCAAAATATCGTCTATATTTTCTTCCAAAATGGGCAATCGAGTAAACACCTTGTCAATTTGAATAACTATTTCTTCAAATTCTTGTTCTGGAAGCTGGCAATATTGTTTACTCAGCTCTGCCTCAATTAACATTCCGGCTGCTATAGCCTCTCCATGTAAAATGGGCAATTCATTTTGGAGCATAAAGCTCTCAATCGCATGACCAAGAGTATGTCCAAAGTTTAAAAGTTTGCGAACTCCTTTTTCCTTTGGGTCTTCGTCTACAATAGACTGTTTAATTTCTGCCGAAGTAGCGATGAGTTCTTCTGTAATTACCGGGTAAGATTTGCTTGCATTATCCCAATGGTTTTTATCTGCAATCAATCCATGCTTTAACATTTCGGCAAAACCAGAACGCAATTGGACATCTGGAAGTGTTTCTAAAAAAGAAGCGTCTAAATAAATCAATTCAGCATGCGTAAAAGTGCCCACCAAATTTTTAGCGCCTCCTAAATCTATTCCGGTCTTACCTCCTTGTGCTGCATCAACCATCGCCAACAGGCTTGTAGGAACATTGATGAAAGACATACCACGTTTATACGTTGAAGCAATAAATCCACCTAAATCTGTAACGACTCCCCCTCCAACATTTATTAACACATCTGTGCGTTCTGCGCCTAATTCAGCAAGGCTCATCCACAAGTTGGCCGCTACTTCTATCGCCTTGGTTTCTTCACCAGGTTCTACTTCTAAAATCTCGTACTCTTTTAAATCTGGAAGATTAGAAATGATGTTCGGCAAGCAGTATTCATGGGTGTTTTCGTCAACTAAAAAGAAAACTTTATTCCCTTTAAACTTTTGCAACCAAGTGTTTATATTATCTATGTCTTGAACGTATTTCATAAATGAAAAGCCAACCTGTTTTACTTGATATTTAAGCAAGCCAAAATACTACACAACAATTATCTTTAGCACCTTTAAACTTTGCTTTTGTGAAAATAGATTTTAATAACACTGAGGTTGCTTTTAAAAACAAATCGAATTTTGGTTTAAAGAAAGCACACCTATTATTCAGCTCTTTGGGCCATAATTGGATTGTTAACTTACTTAAAATAGTGGTTTCAATTGCCTTAAAACTGATGCTACCTATAAAAGGAATCATTAAAGCTACTGTCTACAAACAGTTTGTGGGGGGCGAATCTATTGAAGATTGCAAGGAACAAGTAGAAAACTTAGAACAGCAAAATGTTGGCGCCATTCTAGACTATTCTGCTGAAGGAAAAACAAAAGATGAAGATTTAGACTATACGGCTAATCTTACGGTAAAGACCATCTTAAATGCTAAGACCAATACTGATATTCCTATGGCTGTTTTTAAGCCCAGTGGCCTAGGTAGATTTGAACTATTTGAAAAAATTGCAAATCAATCAACTTTAAGTGATGACGAAAAAGCTGAATGGGAAAGGGTATTGGCACGGTTTAAAATGGTGGCCGATGCCGCTAAAGCTGAAGGCATTCCTGTTTTAGTAGATGCGGAAGAAAGCTGGATACAGCAGCCCATTGATGACATCGTTACTGGCTTAATGGAAACTTACAACACTAAGAAAGCCTTAATTTACAATACTGCCCAAATGTACCGTTGGGATAGGTTGGACCATTTGAAATCTGCCATAATACGAGCCAGAAAAAACAACTATTTCTATGGAGTGAAGATTGTGCGTGGTGCTTATATGGAAAAAGAAAGAGCACGCGCAGGTGAAATGGGATATAAAAGTCCGATTCAACTGACTAAAGAAGATACCGATAATGACTTTAATTCAGCAGTAGATTTACTCATTGCCAATCATGAAATTGTTTACTCTGTTATTGCGACTCACAATGCAGATAGCACTCAATTGTGTTTAGACAAATTAGATGAGTTTAATATTGCTAAAAACAACCCTAAAGTCTATATGGCACAACTGTTTGGTATGAGTGACAACATTAGCATGAACGTTGCACATGAAGGCTACAACGTTGTTAAATATCTTCCTTTTGGCCCATTAGCGGATGTTATGCCTTACTTGTTTAGACGTGCAGAAGAAAACACTTCTGTAAAAGGACAAACAGGGAGAGAATTACAATTGATTAAGCAGGAACTTCAGCGCAGAAAGAAGTAATTGAATAAAAACAACAAATAGTGCTTTCGAATAGAACATCTTTATTTTTTCTTTTTTTCTTATTCCTTGGCAGCACCTTTCATGCTCAAGTTTCAACAAATTCCTTGCTGAAAATTGCCGAAAACGAAAATGAATCGGATTCTGTTAGATTCCATGCACTAGAAAAATATTATAGCCTAAATCAACGCGTACAGCCAGATTCGGCCTTAATGGCCCTGGAGTATTACTATGGATTGGCTAAAGAAAAGAATGCACTTCACGCAGTCTATGGAGTTCTTATTAGTCAAGGAATCATTTACCGAGATAGAGGTGAGTTAGAAAAATCAAAAAAACTATACCAAGAGGCTGCTGTCATTGCAGACGAAATGAATAATCCTGTGCTAAAAGCAATTGTTACAGGCAACTTAGGAAATGTTTTTTTAGATCAATCAAAATTTCTGGAAGCAACACGTTCTTATTATGATGCTCTTAATATCTTTAAAGAGCAAGAAGAAATGTCTTATGCAGCCATGATGCTTTCGGGCTTAGGCAAAATTAACGAGCAAATTGGAAATTATGAGTTAGCGCTAAGTTATTATCAAAAATCCTATGAAATCATCCAAAACATTGGCGCTAATATAACAGCTTCAACTATCAATCAAATGTATATTGGTTCAATACACTTTAAACAGGAAGAGTATTTGGAGGCGAAATCTTCTTTTAATCAAGCGCTTGAGCTTCTGCTGCAAAAGGATGATAAGGTATTAAGGGCAAGGTGTTATGCCCTATTGGCTAAGATTCATCTCAAATTAAACCAACTCGACATTGCCAATGATTTTGCATTAAAGAACTTAACACTCACTAAGGAATTTAAAAATGAAAATGGAATTTTAAACGCACAAATAATTTTAGCACAACTCATTTTTGAATACAACATAGATTCAGCAGCAATAAAAGCTGAGGCTATTGAGGCCAACCTGCAAAAAAGCGCATCATTAGAATCAAAAAACGAACTATACGAGCTTCTTTATAAATGCTACAAATACCAAAACAAATTAAACCTATCGCTTAAAATGCTTGAGCTGCATACAGCATATCAAGACAGTATTCAAATTAAAAAAAACAGTTATGCTGTTGCTAGAGAAACTGTTAAAACAGATTATGAGTTAAGACTATATGAGAGTAAACTAGAAAGCGAAACAGAAAAAGCAGCGCTTGAATTAAGACAGCTCAAGAGGACGTTTGGTATTATTTCGATATCTGTAGTTTTAATTGCCGGACTTCTCTTTTATTTTATATCGAATAATAAAAAGAACAGGGAAAGGAGAGATCTATTACTTGAGGAAATAAAGAGTCTCAAGCTAAATGCAAGCAACGAATTAGTAGTTGACTCCAATAAGTTTGAGTTGTCTAGAGAAAAAATAGAATTTAAACTCAATAGAAGCTTAAATGAAACCGATTGGAAGGTTCTGACTATTCTATTTGAAGACCCTGTTATTACAAATAAGGAAATAGCTGAGAAAGCTTTTATGAGTGTTGATGGAATTGGCTCCTCATTAAGAAGAATGTATGAATACTTCGAAATAAAAGAATCTAAGTACAAAAAAATTTCATTACTGCTGGAAGCAATTAAAACATCAAATGATCCTACTATAAGCGTTTAAAAATCACTTATGAGGGTGATAATCGCGATTTCACGGCTAAACGTGAAGATTGAAATGTATAAGTAGTGCATATTTACAGCTCATTAAATAAAAACAATTTTTATGAAAAAATTTCTATTTACACTCGTTATTGCTTTAGGGCTAACCCAAACAACACAAGCACAAGTTGGTTGCGACATGATGAACTTATCAGTTAATGTGTCTGATACTGGTTTAGTTAAATTATATCATCCTGGGAACTATTTAACTTGGCCCAGTAATGCGAACGTTCTTGAGTGGAAGATTACAGATTCTCAAGGTAATATTATAGCTGAAGATACTTTAATTGATGCAGGTGGTTTTTTGTTTTATCATAACATTCCTATTACTGACACAATGAATGTTACTTCACTTTTAACAAATGACGTTGCTGGAATTGCATGTTTAATAGAAGACCAATTGTATTGGGAAGAAGGAGTATACCCAAGTGGCACGACCTGGGGCAGGTGGGAATTTGTTTATGGTAACGTGGGTGGTAATTTAAGTGTAGATCAAATCGAACCTGCAACTGCAAGCGTCTACCCAAATCCTTCCACCGGAGCGTTTAAAATTGATGTCATTCAAGATAATATTAGCAACTTAAAAATATACAGCACTACTGGCAAGTTGGTTTATTCCGAAACGAATATTGCATCAAGTGAAATGCTGCAACTAAATCAGCCAGCGGGTCTTTATCTTGTTGTTATGCAAATTGAAGATGAGGTGAAAGTTGCCAAGCTGCTTTTGAAGAAATAAGGAACAACATAGTTTTGTTAAGCCACTTTTCTCTACAATCATAACCGAGCACCGTTTGTGTCGAAACACAATAACCACGAAAAGAACTAGTTTCCTTTCGTGGTTATTTTTTTTTACTTAGAACACACCATAAAAGAGTCATGATTAGTTATGCGCGTGATTGGTGCATGTTCACTTCTATGCGTGAAGACTATTTGAATCAAAATTCCGTTTTTAGCACTGTTATAATATTTAAACAAAAAGAAAATGAGAAACCTATTGATCACATCAACTTTATTATTGCTAGTACTATTTGGGTGTAAAAAAGAAGAAATTGGAGGCACTTTTCCAGAATATAGTATTGAAGGTTTGTGGGTAATAGAAAACTATCCAAACACAGCGTATATCTTCGAAAATAATTTGAGGTATACAGTGTATTGTATAGCCCCAAATTGCAATTGGGATACCATAACAATTGCTGATGCTATTCCAGGCAATGAAGCCTACACTTTTCTAAACGACACTTTAACAGTGGATTTAGGAAATGGAAATTCTTTTTCAAACTACATGAAGTTTGTATGCGGTGGTGAAGTTGTAAAAAGAGAATATGACCAAGATCAATATTTGAGATGGTCAAGATCCTCTTATGATATTTCAACTTGCGCGAATTAAGCATAACGAGCAAGCCGCGATTATCGTGGCTCGCTCATTTTTTTTTAAGAATTACTTTCTCTAAATTTCAATAATTAACAATCGTATTCTCAAGAAGAGATTCCATTAAGTAAGCTTTTGGACTTTCGGGCTAGAACGCAAAAAAACCTGAGATAGATAAGTCTCAGGGGCGTTTTCTGTTTACGAAACCTTCTAAATGAAAATAACATTTGTAATGCTCATTTTGCTAACGCTTGCGGTTTGCAAAGTGAAATCACAATCTAAGTACAACTTCATATACCAGCAGCCGATGGAATTCTTATTTCTAGATTTCCGTTTTTAGCTGCATATTGCATCTGTAATGGAAGAATACGGTAAAGTCTTATTGATTGCCATGCCTCTCTTTTTAGTCCTCATCATTCTTGAAAAGATGTATGGGTATTACAAAAAAGTGGACTATGCTCCATACATGGATAGCGTTGCCAGTATTAGTTCTGGCATGACCAACGTCACCAAAAGCGTTTTAGGTTTAAGCGTTGCCATTATCTCTTACAGTTGGATGGTTGAGCATTTAGCTATTTATACTCTGAAAAGTAGTTTTTTGGTTTACGCTGTAGCTTTTATCGTTATCGATTTTCAAGGATATTGGGTTCATAGATGGTCGCATAAAATCAACCTTTTTTGGAATCGCCATGTGATTCATCATAGCAGTGAAGAGTTTAATTTATCATGCGCACTGCGTCAATCTATATCTAGTATTTTTGGACTTTTCACCTTTTTGCTTTTACCAGCGGCTCTGTTAGGAATCCCTTCAAGAGTAATTGCGGTGTTACTGCCCATTCAATTGTTTCTTCAGTTTTGGTACCATACCCGGTATATTGGAAAGCTAGGCTTTCTTGAGAATATTCTAGTCACGCCTTCCCATCATCGTGTGCATCATGCCATCAATAAAGAATACATCGACAAAAACCTATCTCAAATTTTTATTTTCTGGGATAAGTGGTTTGGCACTTTTCAGGAAGAGCTAAAACAAGTACCACCTGTGTATGGAATATCAAGACCCGCAAGAACCTGGAATCCGTTTAAAATCAACTTTCAGCATCTATGGCTTTTAATACAAGATGCATGGCGAGCTGAGAATTGGAATGACAAACTCAAAATATGGTTTATGCCCACGGGATGGAGGCCTGATGGATTTGAAGAAAAATACCCAATCGCGAAAATTGAAAACGCCTATGATTTTCAAAAATTCGGGACCCAAAACTCTACTGCTTTAACCAACTGGGCTATCGTTCAAATGCTAGTGACACTGCTCCTTATGTCCTACTTTTTTGGCAACATTGGAAATGTCGGATTACTTGGAATTTACCTCTACGGTATATTTATTTTTGTGAGCATTTTCAGTTATACCGAGCTTATGGACAAGAATAGATATGCTTGGATATTTGAAACTATTCGATTTTCCTTTGGAGCTCTTTTGATCTACCAATTCGGTAATTGGTTTGGGATAGACGAATTAATTCCCTTTGGAACTCAAATCGTGACATTCTTTTTTATTCTTTCATTATTAGGATCTTTCTACTTTACACAAGTGGAATTCAAGAATAATGCTTCATTTCAGGCCATAAGAGATAAATATACTTGACTAAGAAATTTAGATAAAAAAGCCCCGCATTGCGAGGCTTGTTACTTAACATTTACTTCTTTTTAGTTACAATCACATGACAGTGTAACCGGTAAATCGAACTTTATTATCGTAGCGGTAGAATCGCAATTCTCAAAATAAGCCACAATATCTTTGCCATTGCTTTCTGTAGAGATGTAATAGACATGACAACCCTCATTCTTGGTTTCACTCTTATCAAAATCAACATCGCCAGCAATCAACAGATCTTTAATCGTAGTGCTGTCATATCCTGCACAAGCGTATTGGCAATTAGCTTTTTTCGATGCAACCAATTCTTTTTCTCCTATACTTTTAAGTGTTCTGGCTTCTGGGAAATATGCGCATTGTATATCGTTTCGTCTGCCAAACATGCCAAAGACCATAAGCGATCCAATACCCACTCCAATTAAATAATACTTTAATCTCTTTAGAAAAGCCATGTGTTATTTCTTATCAGAATCGTCTTCTTTCACCTCTTCAAAATCTACATACTCTCCAACATCATCTTTAATCATAGACTTAGTATGTGGTTGAGTAGACGAATCGGCACTAGCATTAGATGAATTACTTGTAGTATTCTGAGGCTGACTCTTCTTGCTTCCTTTAAAGATACGATCGAGCCACCTGAAAATAATGTAAGCCAATATGGTGAGTAGAATAAACTTTCCCATTTACCTTATCTGCTTAAGTAGAGTTTACGTTCGCTGTAAAGCTTTCTAAACACAGGGTCTTTCAAGTTTTCTATGAAGTGTATTTTCTCGCCTGTCGATTTCATCTCAGGTCCTAAGTTCTTATCTACATTCGGAAACTTATCGAAAGAAAATACTGGAATCTTAATGGCCCATCCTTCTAACTGAGGTTGGAAATTAAAATCCGTAACTTTCTTTTCACCAAGCATAACTTTGGCCGCGTAATTCACATAAGGTTCGCCATATGCTTTACAGATAAAAGGAACTGTTCTTGAAGCCCTAGGATTTGCCTCGATGATATAAACAATATCGTTTTTTATTGCGAACTGAATATTCATTAAACCAACAGTCTCTAAGGCTAAAGCAATTTTAATTGTGTGGTCTTTAATCTGCTGCATTACCAATTCACCCAGATTAAACGGAGGCAACATAGCACTCGAATCTCCTGAATGAATACCACAAGGTTCAACGTGCTCCATTATTCCGATGATGTAAACATTTTCACCATCGCAAATAGCATCAGCTTCAGCTTCTATTGCGCCATCTAAGTAATGATCAAGCAACACTTGATTGCCTTCAAATTCTTTAAACAACTCAACAACGTGATGTTCTAATTCGTCTTTGTTGATAACGATTTTCATCCCTTGACCACCTAAAACATAAGAAGGTCTTACCAAGATTGGGAATCCTAAATTATCAGAAATATCTAACGCTTCATCCGCTGTGGTTGCTACCGCAAACTCAGGATAAGGAATGTCAATTTCTTTTAAAAGGTTTGAAAAACGACCTCTATCTTCAGCTAAATCTAGAGCATCGTAACTGGTACCCATTATTCGGATGCCATAACGTTCTAGTTTTTCTGCAAGCTTCAAAGCTGTCTGACCGCCCAATTGAACGATTACACCTTTTGGCTTCTCATGTAAAATAATGTCATAAATATGTTCCCAGAAAACAGGCTCAAAATAAAGTTTATCTGCCGTATCAA
>UPTG01002626.1_pt1 | contig 12149 bp, 13 predicted proteins | sample 2160121 | NCBI WGS metagenome assembly UPTG01 (sample SAMN06266255, study PRJEB28933) | marine metagenome | isolation source: Columbia River Estuary | place: USA:Columbia River Estuary, USA | collected 2014-07-27 | reverse complement strand
CCGAGAACATTACTGAAATTAACATGAACGGTGTGAGCGTGCAATATGGCATTCATAGCTTCGAGAACATCTCTTGGTTGAATACTGTTTCTGTGAGTTACAACTTCTTGTTCAATGACAATTTAGATGCCGAGTACCCTTCGCTTTACGTCCTAGATTATTTAACACATAAGTTTGGCCTAAATGTAAATCATGGGTTTGGTTTAGAAGGTCTGACTATGGATTGGCGCTTTAATATTCAAGATAGAAACGGAGAATATTACAATGCAATTGAAGGAGCGAATACTCCGTATGCTTTAGTCGCCTTAATAGATGCAAAGCTAAATTACCATGTCAATAAATTTGATTTCTTCGTTGAAGCTTCGAATTTATTGAATCAAGATTATGTAGATCGAGGCAATGTATACCAACCGGGAGTTTGGGTGCGTGGTGGCATTGCAGTGAAGTTTGAAAAGAAGTAACGCGACTATAATTACATGAAAAAGCCACCTTTTGGGTGGCTTTTTTGTGTCTATAATTTTGTGAATTTCATGTTTTTCAATTGACCCATTTCGTCTTCTAGACGTAAAATATAACTCCCATTTTTCAATGAAGAGGCGTCAATATTATTGGTGCATTTGCCTTCTGTAATAATTTTACCGCCAAGTTCAATAATTGAAAAAGAGAATTCTTTATTAGTAGAGTTTTCAATCGAGATAGTCTTTATTACTGGGTTTGGAAATATGTTCAGGTCCTTTTTAATCTCTTTAATTCCAACAGTTCCGTATTCAAAATTGAGGTTGTCTACCCAGAATGTCGCTGGTAAATGAGGGGTAATTCCTGCCTTAAAAACAACAACAACAGAATCAGGGGGTGGACTTGCCACATAATTGATGGGAATGGCAAAGGGCTGCCAATTTTGACTGTAGTTAAAAGTCATAAATTCTTTTTCGTACGCAATTGTATCATGGGTTTGAGTATTGATATTATAGCGTTTCAATAAGATTTCGCAGACACCAAAATTTGGCACAGCCGATTGTTCTGCGAACTTATAAATGCCAGTCAAAGCGTTTGGCGTTCCCGTAAAGGGTGTGCCGCATTTAGAAAAATCGATGTATCCAACACTATCGGTATAAAAGTGAGTTCCGTTGACCACATACGATTCGTAAGAACTGCCGTCAATCTTATATTTCTGCGGTTGTGTCTTTAAACGCAATGTCCAATAGGAGTTTGGTGTGGTGTCTATGAATACGCCCAAGTCTAAGATTTCTGAATACTGTAATCCGAGCGCGCTGTAAAAGGTGTTAGGCTGCAGCGGGATGATTGTATCTGAGCTAACACCATGAATGCCGACACCATCTGAGGTGACCCATTCAAGAATCCGGTCTATGCCACCGAAATAGACAGAGTCAAAGCTTGGGTTGTCGATTTGCGTTTGTGTAATTCCAGGGAATGAAAAGAACATCCCGAGAAGGAGCGTTAGAGTTCTAGTTTTCATCATTTTTAGTTTTCAAGCGTTTGAAGTTACTAAAACCGAAAGAATTTCACTTAAGTGATTGAGTAATAGAGGTAGATTTATTTCTGTTGTTTCTTCAGCTTGTGCTCATTGTAAAACCAACTTGCAATAGAGTAGGTGAAACCACCACCTAAGAAAATGGCAGCCATTGTCAAAAGTTGTTCAGGTGTTTTTGTGCTTAAATCTTGCTTGTTGGCAATCCAATCAAAGAGGTAGCAGGCAAGCGCAAAACTAATTCCGTAGAGAAGAAAATACCGTACTTTGCCTTTTGTGCGTTCTTCTTTCCAGTCTTCAAGCCAATCGGGCTTAAAATAATTAGGCATGCCGTTCTCTTTTTATTCTATCTATTTTTTTTGAGGCTAATTTTCGAATCTGTTTGCCGTTCCGGTTTCCAGATAGCACAGTGAGCATGTCAATATCTTCAGTTTCTTTAATGATTTTTAGAACCAACCTGCTGTCTTCAAAATCTAATTTGTATTGAATACAGGCGTCAATAATTTCTGCAGATAACACTTCCTTTTTAAGTCTTTTTAGAAGGGTTTCTCTTGTGATTAATTTTAGAGTCCAATCTCCAAATTGAGGAAGGCGCTCTGCAATAAACGAGAATTGATCATCCGTAATAATATCAGAAGTAAATAATTTTCTAACAGCATTTCCAGCCATAGGCTTGGCAGGATCTTCTAATGCTAATTCTAAAAATTGTTCAATTTGTTTGTTTGTTACTTTTTTATGAAATGACAGCCATTTGTCAAAAAGGTTCGATCTAAATTCTTCGAGAGGTTTATCTTTTCCTTTGTTGAATTCTGCAATTTGGGTATCTAAAATAGATTGGTCAATAAAGTCATATTTAATCCACTTAGTCGTATATCCGAAATCTAAAAACTCCATTTTCTATTTATTTAAGCTTATCGTTAGTGTGATGACGATCGTGATCACGTTTGGCTTTTAAGTCCATTTTTTTGCTAAAGGCCTCTTGTAAATCAGTTCCTGTTTGATTGGCCAAGCAAAGAACAACAAATAAAACATCTGCTAACTCTTCACCCAGATCTTTGTTTTTGTCACTTTCTTTTTCGCTTTGCTCGCCATATCTGCGTGCTATAATTCGTGCAACTTCACCAACTTCTTCAGTTAGCTGAGCCATATTTGTGAGCTCATTAAAATACCGTACGCCATGAGTTTTAATCCAATCGTCTACAATGCCTTTTAGTTCGTCTATCGGTTGCATTATTCTTTGTTTTTAGAGTCCATTACAATTGTAATTGGGCCGTTATTTAAAAGAGAAACTTCCATCATTGCGCCAAATGTTCCAGATTGAACTGGACGTTCGCTTACCATCCAGAGGTTCTCTAAAAAGTACTCGTATAAAGGTATGGCATGTTCTGGTTTAGCCGCTTTGTAATAGCTAGGGCGGGTTCCCTTTTTTGTTGAAGCATGTAAAGTAAATTGAGAAACTACAAGAAAGTCACCACCTACATCCTTAATCGAGAAATTCATAACACCGTTTTGATCTTTAAAGATTCTCAATTTCGAAACTTTATTAATCAACCAATCGGCATCCTCTTCTGTGTCCTCGTGTTCAATGCCTAAAAGAATAAGAATGCCTTTGCTGATTTCGCCAGTAATAATACCGTCAACTTCAACTTTAGCATTTTTCACTTTTTGAGCAACGATTCTCATTTTAGTTTTTGCTCTTTATAAAGTTTTCAATGAATTCAACTTTTTCAGAATCTGAATTTGGATTCTGGCCCATGTTGATTGGTTTTCTCCATTCTCCATACATAGGGTTGGGAATGAGTATAAAGTTTTCTCTAAGATTTGAGAGTTCTTCATCAACTACAGATTTGCCATAGTTCGCTTTACGATCTTTGTAGATTTCAGAAAAATCGCGCAAGTTGTCACCAATGTAAAGCACAGTGCTGTTTGTTTCTAGAACTAGATTTCTTCTGTCTGTCTTGTCGCTTATGCCTTCTTTTAAAAGTACATGGGCGGCATCAGTTTTAATATCTAGTTTTTGAAGGTTGTCTAAAGTGCCACTTAACGTTTCTATGCCACGATTAGATATGTAAAAGACTTCAATATCTAGCTCTTCACATTTTTTAATGAAGTCGAAAGCTCCGGGTAAAATACCGGCAGAAGCTTCCATACACCACTCATACCAGGAGTCGCCATCAAAAGTTTTGCCTTTTGCAATTTGTTGAAACATGTAGGGTGAATTATCAATTACCGTTTCATCCAAGTCCATTACAACAGCTATTGGTTTAGAATAGTCATTGCTAATTTTAGTTTTCAGCTTTAATATTGCTAAGTCGTATGCTTGAATTGAAGCGTAATGCATTTCTGCTGAAGTGGCTGTCCAAATAACCGCATCAACATTTTGTTGTGAAAGAGCGTAAGTCGCATCTGCTGTTGTTGTAAGTGTAGCATCTTGAGTTTTACAACTGAATAAGCTGATTACGATTAAAAAGTTAACCGTAAATATCTTGCCTGTACGAAGCGTTTTCTTCATCATCGTTTATTAAATTAAGGTAATTATGGTAACGGCTTTTAGCCAGTTCCCCTTCTTTTAAGGCTGTTTTTACTGCACAACCTGGTTCTCTGTCATGCAAGCAATTGTGAAATTTGCATCCTTCGCGCAGCGCAAAAATCTCAGGAAAGTAATCTTGGATTTCTTCCTTTTCCATGTCTACTAACCCAAAGCCTTTTATGCCGGGAGTGTCTATTATAAATCCGCCATTTTTTAAAGGATACATTTCTGCAAATGTAGTTGTGTGCTGACCTTTGTTATGAGAATCACTCACCTCTTGTGTTTTCAGTTCAAGTCCTTTCTCGCATAAATTTACAAGAGTAGATTTCCCAACACCAGAATGGCCTGAAAGCAATGTTGTTTTATCATGAATTAACGCTTTAAGTTGGTCAATGTTTATGATCTTGTCGGCAGATGTTCTGAGTGTTTTGTACCCGGCATCAGCATATACTTTTTCTATATCCCTTAGAATCTTGAGATCCTCATCAGAGAGTAGATCAATTTTATTAAAGACAATTAGTGTTGGGATGCTATAGGCTTCAGCAGTCACTAGAAAGCGATCAATGAAACCTAGGGGTGTTGTTGGTGATTTTAGTGAGACAACCAACAATGCTTGATCCATGTTAGAGGCTATAATTTGCACCTGTTTTGAGAGGTTTACAGATTTACGAATTATGTAATTCTTTCTTTCCTCAATTCCATTAATCAATCCGCTTTTCTGATCTTCTTCTATTTCAAAGTCAACAGTATCTCCAACTGCTATCGGGTTTGTGCTTTTAATTCCTTTGATACGAAACTTCCCAACGATACGACAAGAATACAGCTGGCCATCGTCAGATAACACTGTGTACCAACTTCCAGTAGATTTTGTAACTCTTCCCGTCATGGGCGCAAATGTAATGGATAAGCCAAATAAAAGAATACTGAATTTTATGGAATGAAAACAGAAAGGCCTAGAAATGGGAAAGCCTCCCGAAAGAGGCATTCATTCCCATGAAAAAAGCTACTTACGAATCCCGCAGGATTCAACAAAATAGTTTGTCAAATATAACAATAAAGTGTATTAAGTACTAAATAATTATTAAATATTAGTACAAAATACTCATCCAGCTAATTGAGCTCTTGTATTGCTTAGGTGAAAGGATTTATTTTCTTTGCACAAAATCATCTCGATGTCTATAGAAGTTAAAGGAGTAACGAAGTTATACGGAGAGCAGAAAGCTCTGAAAAATGTTAGCTTTTCGCTCAAAAAAGGCGAAGTGGTTGGTTTCTTAGGCCCAAACGGTGCTGGTAAAAGCACTATGATGAAAATCTTAACAGGCTACATTCCTCAAACCGAAGGTGAAGCTAAGGTGACATCTTACGATGTGAGCACTGAAATTTTAAAAGTACAACAGAATGTAGGTTACTTGCCAGAGCACAACCCACAGTACTTAGACATGTATGTGAAAGAGTATCTGAATTTTGTGGCCGGAACATATGGCACTTCCAAGGATAGAGTAGATGAGGTGATTGAGCAAACTGGGATTACACCGGAAAAAAGCAAGAAAATTTCTCAGCTTTCAAAAGGATACAGACAACGCATTGGCTTGGCTGCTGCATTGATTCATAATCCTGAGGTCTTGATTTTAGATGAGCCAACAACGGGTTTAGATCCGAATCAATTGGTTCAGATAAGAAACTTGATAAAAGAAGTTGGTAAAGAAAAAACGGTTCTTTTATCTACGCATGTTATGCAAGAGGTTGAGGAGATGTGCAGTCGGGTGATTATAATTAATAAAGGAGAGATTGTTTTAGACAGTCCAACATCAGAGTTAAACCATCTAGCAAAATCTAATCTTGTTCATGTTGAATTTGATGGCGAAGTGAATGAACAAGCCTTGAAAAAAATAGCCGGAGTTAGAAAAGTTTCAAAAAAAGGAAAGACCTGGGAATTGACATCGAATGCCAAAGATGACTTAAGGCCAAAGTTATTCGAGTTTGCTGTTGAGAATAAAGTTAAGGTTTTAGAGATTGGACAGCAAGAACAAAATCTTGAAGGTCTTTTTAGAGAGATTACGAATAAATAAAAACATCGCCCTCAAGGCGATGTTTTAGTTTGTATTCTTATTTTTTTCTAAAGAATATCTCGATAGGTACTCCGGTCAAATCGAAATGTGCTCTCAATTTATTTTCTGCAAATCTTCTATAAGGCTCTTTAATGTATTGCGGCAGGTTGGCGAAAAATGCAAACTTGGGAGAATGCGTTGGCAACTGTGTGCAATACTTAATCTTAATGTATTTCCCCTTAATACTTGGAGGAGGAGTGTCTTTAAAGATGTCAAGCATGACATCATTTAATTTAGAAGTAGCTATTTTTTGAGTTCTTCTTTCGTGAACCTTATCTGCTGCTTCTAAAACTTTTAAAACACGCTGCTTATTTATAGCCGATGTGAAGATGACATCAACATCTGTAAAAGGCGCGGTTCTTTCGAAAATAGCCTGCTTAAACTCTTTCGTTGTATTTGTCTCTTTCGCAATTAAATCCCATTTATTTACAACAATGACTAGGCCTTTGCTGTTCTTTTGAATCAAGCTTAAAATGCTTAAATCTTGGCTTTCTATACCTAGGGTTGCATCCAATACCAAAAGACAAACGTCTGCATGTTCTATCGTTCTAATAGAGCGCATTACCGAATAAAATTCAATGTCTTCGTTAACGCGTGTTTTTTTACGCAAGCCAGCAGTATCCAATAGCATGAAGTCGTAGCCGAATTTCGTAAACCTTGTGTTAACTGTATCTCTAGTTGTGCCAGGGATGTCTGTTACGATGTTTCGTTCTTCTTCAAAAAGTGCATTTGCAATGCTCGATTTCCCAACATTAGGTCTTCCAACAATGGCCAATTTCATTAAATGCTCTGTATCTTCTTCTTCTGCGCCTTCTTCAAATTGCAATACAAGTTCATCTAACAAGTCACCTGTTCCACTTCCGCTTGTGCTCGAAATGTTAAACAGTTTGTCATAGCCTAAGCCATAAAATTCTAAAGCGTCATTTTCTCTTGGCGCACTGTCTACTTTATTAACAGCGAGTAATGTAGGTTTCTCAGCTTTTCTCAAAAGATTTGCAATCTCTTTGTCAAAGTCTGTAATGCCAGTTTCAACATCTACAACAAAAATGATGACATCACATTCTTCTAAAGCTAGACCGACTTGACGTCTGATTTCAGCTTCAAAAACGTCATCAGAGCCTTCTACATAGCCTCCTGTGTCAATCACAGAAAATTCTTTTCCGTTCCAATCGCTATGGCCATAGTGACGATCGCGCGTAACGCCAGCTACAGAGTCTACAATTGCGTCTCTTCGCTGAATTAATCTATTGAATAATGTGGACTTACCAACGTTTGGTCGGCCCACAATTGCTACCATGTTACTCATGCGGCAAAAATACTTTTTAGTTAATACTGAAAGGTTGCTAGTAACCGAATCTTTTAAGCTTGGAATTGTCTGAACGCCAGTCTTTATTCACTTTCACAAAATTTTCTATAAACACTTTTTTCTGAAAAAAAGTTTCAAGATCTTTTCTTGCTTCGGTCCCTACTTTTTTAAGCATCTTACCTTGATGGCCGATGATTATACCTTTTTGTGATTCTCGAGCCACAAAAATGTTGACTCTAATTCTAATGATGTCTTCTTCCTCTTTAAACTCTTCAACAACTACTTCTACAGAATAAGGGATTTCCTTTTTGTAATTTAAAAGAATCTTTTCTCGAACTATCTCAGAAACAAAAAAGCGTTCTGGTTTATCTGTAATAGCGTCTTTATCATAATAAGCAGGCGAAACAGGAATAAGCTCTACAAATCTCTTGAGTAAATAGTCGGTATTAAATTTATTGAGTGCCGAAATTGGAACAACTTCTGCATTTGGAAGTTTTTCTGTCCAGAACGCATTTTCCACTTCTAGCGCATCTTGATCAAGGGTGTCAATTTTATTGATCACCAAAAGAACGGGCGTCCTCGTTTCTTGAAGTCTAATTAAAAACTTTTCGTCTTTTAGGTTATGATCTTTGGGTTCTACGAGGTAAACAAATACGTCTGCATCTTCAAAAGCGGAAGAAACGAACTTCATCATGGACTCTTGAAGCGCATATGCAGGTTGAATAATACCAGGTGTGTCAGAGAATACAATTTGGTAATCTTCGTGATTTAAGATACCGAAAATTCTGTGTCTTGTTGTCTGCGCTTTGTTTGTAATGATGCTTAAACGCTCACCTACAAGGGCATTCATCAAAGTAGATTTGCCTACGTTTGGGTTGCCTATAATGTTAACAAAACCTGCCTTGTGCTGCATAATAAAAGTTTGTGCAAAGGTGTATATAATTGTGCTTTAGGACACTATAATATTTATCTAATTTTTGTTAGGTGGTTCGTTAGATATTACTGTATATTTGCCGCCCCAATAAGGAAGTTCATTACATACAAAAATATATCGCGGGATGGAGCAGTTGGTAGCTCGTTGGGCTCATAACCCAAAGGTCGCTGGTTCGAGTCCAGCTCCCGCTACTCGAAAGAGGAATTCAGAAATGGCTTCCTCTTTTTTTTGCTTTATACTTTAGGGACTTGAAGGATGGGCTTTTAGATTCCTGATAGCCAATGTGAATCGCTTTTATTTTTAGTATAAATTAGTTTCAGTATTCAAATGAACCTTCCCTTAAAAAAATACAGCTCCATTTTCTGGACTTTGGGCTTCCTGATATTGAGTGCAAATACTTTTGCTCAATCTTCGTATTACTGGACCCAGAACTTTAATACCGAATCTTCTCTTCTCGCTGGTGCTGTTGTTGGTGGTAACGCAGGTGCAAGTGCGGTATATTATAACCCTGCTCTAATCAATCAAAAGGAATCTAACAAGCTTGCTTTAAGTGCAAATTTGGTTTCATTAAAATCTATGAAGCTGGACAACCTTGCAGGAACTGGTGCTGATTATAGAGCGCTGAAATTGCAGTTTCAACCCAAGTTTATTTCTTATACCGGTGTGTCAAAAAAAGACTCCAAGTTAATTTACGAGTTAGCATTTCTTGTGCCTTTGCATTTAGATGTGGAATACAACTTTGTCAGTAATCAAAATTTAGACATTATAAAAAGACTTGACGGTAATGAAGATTATTTGGGTGAATTAAACTTCAAGAATGCGTATGATGATTACTATGTTGGAGGTGGAGTTTCGTATAGATTATCAGATAGAATATCTGTAGGAGGAAGTGTTTTCATTTCGTACAAACAAATGGATTATGCCGCTGGCCTTGATTTAAAAGCTCTTCAAAACTCTGATACGGTTTATTCAAACGGAGCTCCAGAACCTTTTTACATTGCTCAAAACTCATATTCTGAAAAGTTAGAATATACGGATGTAAGTTTGGTAACGAAGCTAGGTGTTCATTACAATTCTCCAAATGGAAGATGGGGATTTGGATTGAATTTAACCTTATCTAATCTAAGAGTATATGGTTCTGGAGATGTTCAAAAAGAATTTTACCGCTCTAATGTTTACGATGATTCTGAAGATGAATTTACAAAAGATTTAGCGTTTACTAATATTCAGGAAGAAATTAAAACTCAAATAAAAGATCCACTCTCTTTGGCATTTGGATTCCAATATAGAAGCCCGAATGAAAATCACTCTATCTTTTTTACAACAGAGTACTTCTTTGCAATTGACAAGTACGCAATGCTGGAAACAATTGATAACATCAGTATTGGAAACTTGCAGTTTGAAAATACTTCTAAGGTTATGAATTTTAATGCAGCCGCTGGTCAAGTGTTTAATTTTGCCATTGGACTGGATCAATTTATTAGCGATAAATTAACTATAAATGGAGGGTTTAAAACTGATTTCAATGCCTTTGTTGGAGACCGACAAAAAGTAATCGGATCTCAAGATATTGAGCCTATTTTGAGTTCAGTGGTTTTTAACCAGTATCACATAATAGTAGGTCCTAGTTTCAAAGTTAAAAAATTCGGAGTTGTTTTAGGTGTGCAATACACACGGGGACGGAACAAAGATTTGTATAACCTAGCTTTCTTTAATGAACCGATCGAATATAACCCAGAAACAAATCAATCATTGCAGGGGGTCCGCCAGCAGAATATGAATTTGAGGTACAACGAAATAAGTATCTTCTTCGGAATTACCTATGGTTTAGGGCGATAGACGAGAAGTCATCCTTAAGCACTTTCGAAGATTGTCGATTTCTGTAATTATTCGAAGACTTTTATTGTTATTGATTTAACTGAGTAGTGTAACCCTCAGATAAAAAGCGAGTAACATTGATGAGATCCTGAGTGAAACGTCATCTCTATATTAGCACTATAAATAAGCCTTAAACCAAACCAAACCTAAACCTTAAAAAAGCCAATTTGAATTTCAGATAGGCTTTTTTATTGTCTTAATATTTAGAAATTTCTTTTTAGTTAAAGAATTGAAAATGTTACCTAGAGTCAATTAATGAGTAACATAAATGAAGGTTTGTGTCAAATACCGGCTTTATATTAGCAGTCACAATAAACTTAATAACCAAGCTTAACCGACCAACCAAAAAAGTCTCTTGATATTCTCAAGGGACTTTTTTAATGCCAAAAAATGGAATAAGTCTCATTAAAACTAGAATCATTTTGCACAGTGTTCATTAGATTGCGGTGATGAAAGAGCAGTCTTCAATTGGCTTGAAACAAAACATCAAACAGTTTTCGTTGTTGGTGTTGGTCAATGGTTTTGTCGGTGCCATGATTGGTTTAGAGCGAACAATCTTTCCTCAATTTGCTGAAGAATATTTTGGTGTAACCGCTGTTACTGCAGTTCTTGGTTTCATTGTCGCTTTTGGCTTTTCTAAAGCAGCGGCCAATTATGTGACTGGTAAACTTGCGAATAGATTCGGACGTAAGAATATTTTAGTTTTGGGTTGGCTTATTGCTATTCCCGTCCCAATTCTATTGCTTTTCGCAAATTCTTGGAATGTTGTCATTCTTGCAAATGTCTTGTTAGGAATAAGTCAGGGATTTACTTGGAGCAGTACCGTGGTCATGAAAATAGATTTGGTGGGAGAAAAAGACCGAGGTTTTGCGATGGGGTTAAATGAGTTTGCTGGATATTTTGCAGTGGGTGTAATGGCTTTTGTTACGGGATGGTTAGCCACTGAGTATGGTGTAAAGCCTTATCCCTTTTATTTAGGTATAGGGATTGCAGTTTTTGGGTTGATCATTTCTTGGCTATTCGTTAGGGATACGCATCATTTTGTGAAATTAGAAGAAGAGACCAATACCAATGAAAAACATGAAAATATTTTTATTCAGACATCTTTCAAAAATTAGATTTAGGTTCTTATAAAATGACAGTAACCGGGGGATATTTGCCAATGTATTCTTTGTTTAAAGACAAAGATTCTATTATTGATTTTTCAAATTTTTTATTAAGTTATTTCTCTGAAATAGAAAAGATTGAATACTTAAAGAATTACTATAATAAAGAATTTCTGAGTAAGTGTAAATTAGGAGGCGTATGCGATATGACAATTTTAGGGCTTTATTCTTCTAATTGTTTGGATTTATTCGGTCTGAATAAAGGTTATTTTAATACTACAATATTTAATTTTAGCTTAGATGCAAAACGATTAGGGTTTGATAAAAATAAATTTAATTTAAAAGCTTTTAGATATAAAGATAAAAAAGCAAGTATTGGTAATGTTTTATTACATGCACTTCATTTTCAGGGAGATTCTAAAATTTTAGCACCTAGATTTTATACAGGAGAGTATAAGTTTTTTGTAAATTTTTATGGGTTTGTTAATCAAAAAACAAAAGGGATTAGTAGGAGATTATTAAAAGCTTTAAAAAAAATATAAATGAAGAAAAAAGTATTCATTTTTTTTCCAGATGGCGTTGGTTTGAGAAATTTTGCTTTTACAGATTTTAAGACTGTTGGTGAGAACATGGGATTTGATATAACCTATTGGAATAATACGGTTTTTTCTTTAAAAGACAATCTTGGATTTAATGAAGTTAAGATAGAAGATCATTCTGCACACCCATTGTTGCCTCTTTATTCTAGAGCCCGAAAACGTGTAGAATTAAATATTTCTAGAGATAAATTTAATGATA
>UPTG01002615.1_pt1 | contig 12188 bp, 10 predicted proteins | sample 2160121 | NCBI WGS metagenome assembly UPTG01 (sample SAMN06266255, study PRJEB28933) | marine metagenome | isolation source: Columbia River Estuary | place: USA:Columbia River Estuary, USA | collected 2014-07-27 | reverse complement strand
AAAAGGGATCGAGGGAGTACACCGCTTTTTGCGTAAGGTCCACCGCGAATGCCTGCGGACCGAGAAGCATTCATCCGGGGAAGAGAACAATAAAGACACCCTCAAGGTTCTTCACGAGACCATCCTCAAGGTGACCGAGGCAATCGAGGATTTGCGCTTCAATGTGGCCATTTCCCAGATGATGATTCTGATCAACCAGTTGCAGAAAGCTGAGAGTTATTCGCAGGATAGCCTGAAGGCTTTGCTCAAACTCCTCGCACCGTTCGCCCCTCACCTCGCTGAGGAAATGTGGGAATCTTTGGGCGGGCAGCCTTCCATCGTCGACCAACCCTGGCCGCAGGCCCGTAAGGAACTATTGGTAGCAGAAGAGATCACCATTGTATTCCAGGTAAATGGAAAGCTTCGTGGTCAGGGCCAGTTCCCCACGGATGTGGACAAAGATACGATTCTTTCCGCAGCCAAGGCCGACGCCAAGGTACAATCCTTTTTGGAGGGCAAGGAAATCGTCAAAGAAATCTATGTCCCCGGCAAGTTAGTAAATCTTGCGGTTAAGGGATAAACCCATCTAGTAATGTCTCGCTTTCTGCCTGAGAACTTTGATGTAAGCCGACCACTTGCTCTCATTGCGGGTCAGGGCAGCTATCCGATTTTACTCGCAAAAAGAGCACGTGAAGCAGGCATTCGTGTTTGCCTAATTGAATTGGGAGGAGAAACTTCGCCCGATCTCATTTCATCCTTCCCCGTAAACCAAAGGTCAGCAGTCAAAGTTGGACAGGTTGGCAAACTCCTCAAGGAATTAAAGAATTTCAATGCTGGTTATGCGGTTATGGCCGGTCAGGTGACCCCTGGTAAACTGTTTCGGGGTTTACATCCGGATCTCAAAGCCATCCGCATGCTGGCCGGACTCGATCGCAAAAATGCAGAGACTATTTTTGGCGCAATTGGCAACGAGATCGAAAAAGCCGATATCCATTTACTCGATGCAAAGGTCTTTATGGATGAGGACCTGGCAGAAGAAGGAGTCATAGTCAAAGGAAAGGAACAGATTGATCCAGAGCACCTCAGCCATGGCATTGAAATCGCTCGCGAAAACGCCAGGCTTGATGTGGGTCAGGGCGTAGTGGTGAGCCGGGGTACGGTATTGGCAGTCGAAGCCTTCGAAGGCACAAATGCCATGCTCGAACGCGCCGGAACATTTGGGGCAAAAAACTGTCTTTTTGTAAAACTCGGCAAGCCCAGTCAGGATACACGATTCGATGTACCCGTCTTCGGGTTACAAACCCTGCAAGCAATGAAAGATGCGGGTATAGGTCATGCCGCACTCGAGTCAAATGTGGTGATGATACTCAATAAAATGAGTGTTTTGGCAGAAGCCAAAAAATTTGATATTGGTATATCCCATGTTCAATAACACCCAAAACAAAAGGTGACTTCCGTATTCGCCGTGCATCGTAAACTCAGTAACATGACCTTTTTTAGGTCCAGGTGGGTACCCTCGTGCCGCCCTTAGTCTTCCGATTTACGGCTTGACTGCAGACGACTGTCGATAGATTCCCGATTTTGTAGGAGTAAGGAAAAGAACCAAGAAAACTTCTCGCACGAAACAGAAGTCAATTTTTAATCTATATCATTTACCTTGGAGGTCAAGTTGAAGTTAATATGTAAGGTTATGTTACCTTACTCTTTTAATGTGTTACGAATGATCGTTGTCGAGCGAGAATATATAAAATCATACAGTTCACCTGGTTTCTTTTGTTGCCCTTCGATTGATTGTCTTAGCTTTTCATCCTGAATTGAAACTTGGCGAACAAGTAAATAACGGGATGAGTAATCTTCCAGTACACCCGCTTCATTCACAAATCCCTCTGGAGTTTTTCGTTCTATTAAAATTCTACGCCCGCGATATTTCTCTAAGATTGGTTCCCATGCATTGGGAACAAGTTCTGTTAATCCGCTTCCGATTTCGTTCATTCGCTTATCTGAATTCTTTACCTTTCCGACAGAGGAATCTTTACTCATTGCACCCATAATTGTTTGGGCAGCCTGACCAAAAGCATCCCGTAACATATTATAAAAGTTAAGCATCATTCGATAGATTCTTTGCTTGAAGGAAGGATTTCGGATACGTTCCAATTCCTCCGCCCATTTCACACCCGCACGGGTATCCACATCGGGTGCAGGACGAATAAAAAAGGGAATTTTATCTACCTCATTGGGGTGAATCACTAATGATTGAATATCTCCAAAAGATTTTGCTTTTGGACTTGGAAAAATTAATTCAATCCCTTGGGCAAATATTTTCACCTCTCCATGCTGCCATTCCCCATTCAGGTCTGGTAAAATAACCCGTGTACCATCCAGTCTTTTTAAACAATGATCTCGTGCACGCCTTTTCATAGCAGTACCCAGTAATGCAGAAACAAATAAAAAAAGTAAGGGTAACCAAAATGCAATAGAGTCCATGAAACACTGACTCTGTAAAACTGGAGAGGAAAGACGAGAGAAATTTTACTAATGTCTTGCATGAATTGCATTCTATTGTTTGCATATGACTTCCCTAATTGTTTTAGTCTTGAAAAATTTGCCCTTACTCACCTTTTGCCTTGCTCTAGTTTTCTTTCTAATCGGTTGTTCTGAAGATACACCGGAACCGGTAAAAGACAGTCCAAAACCTCTTGTTACTAAGCAGGACAAACCGGATGTTTCGATACAGAGCGATTTTGAATACCCTGATGTTTATGTGGAGGAACTCGATCAAACTCAAGAATTCTACAAGGAACAACATGAAACAAGCTTTAGCTTTGTTACTAAGAAAAATTGGTTTAGTTATACAGCATCCAAGGATGGTATTCTGACAAAAGTTCTGTTTTTTGGAAAACCCAACTTCCAACCATCCGATCACTATGGCGATTCAATGCATGGTTTCATTCGTGAAGGAAATCCAGACACAGGTGCAAAATTTGGGGAATGGGACCTATCTCGAGATGATATTGTCAACCAACTTTCAGCACAGGGAATAAATGATAGGGAAGCGGGTTGGATTACCATTCGGATGAAAGGTAAGATTCCACAAATTGCGGGAAAAACTTATTTCTTTGTATGTGACAAAATCACAGGTGGTAAACCTTGGTTTGGTGCCTTTGCATTTGGAGAAGGAAACCCCTACAAGGAAGGAAAGTTTTGGTTACACCCAGATCATGATCTCGTCTTTCGTACCTATGTAGGCAAAACCCCAGAACAGGTAACGAAAGAACAGAAAAATGATGAGATCGCAAAAGCGTTGGGAGTGGAAGAAAAGGAAGTACCAATCAATCCAAGTGACCTCCCCACCCCCTTTCCTATTTCTCAAACAACCAATAATGTTGTCATTCAGCAAGTCGATCCAGTACCAGAAGCTTTACCGGGAATCGAACCAACGAACGAACCGGAGAATAATCCAGTTGATGAACAGGTTGCGACACCTGCTATAAAGACAGAACAATTAAACCTTATACAAATTCCTTCCGCTATTGATAATGATCAAAACAAATCGGAAGAGAAAAGGAGTCTGTTTAACCGACTTTTTAAGAAAAAATAGTATCGTTGGAAGTCTGATTTACTTTTGATCTAAGGTGCTACTTGCTTAGTGTTTAAAATAAAGGTAAATCCAAGCATAATGGTACCAAAGGGCGGACTTGAACCGCCGACCTCCGCGTTATGAGTGCGGCGCTCTAACCAGCTGAGCTACTCTGGCAATTAGTATTTATTAATTTATCCAAATTTAAGAAATCGTCAATAATAAGCTTTGGGAAAAAGAAAAACATATCTTTAACCTTTACCATTTTCAACATTAAGCAATGATCTAGCTCTTTTAACTCTTTTTTATTAATCGTGATTTCAAAACAAGCTTCCATTCTTATCATAGATGATGACGCTGAGATAAGGTATTCTTTAGACCGTGTTCTTAGCACAATGGGTCACCGGATAATTTCCGCTGATTCCGGAGAACAGGGCATTAAAACCGCCCGAAAAGAAAAGGCAGATCTTATCTTTCTCGATAACCGAATGGAAGGAATATCGGGAATCGAAACCTTACAACATCTTCGTAGTGCTGCCCCCGATTCCATGGTCATTTTAATGACCGCCTATGGCACGACACAGACTGCAATTGAAGCCATGAAACACGGTGCATTTGATTATGTGCTTAAACCTTTTGATTTAAAAAAGCTTAAAGAATTAGTGGACCGTGCACTCAAGGCAGGAAGAGACTCGGTAAGCCCTGAAGATGCTTACGAACACCTTTTAAACTCTTCTGATTATGCAGAGGGAATTGTGGGTAGTGGAGAAAAAATGCAACAAGTACTCAAAAAAGTCGGTCAAGTTGCCGCTTCTGAAGCAACTATTATGGTGACAGGAGAGAGCGGTACAGGAAAAGAATTAATTGCTCGATGTATTCATCGACATAGTTATCGTTCGGACTCCACATTTCATGCTGTCAATTGCGCGGCAATTCCAGAAAACTTGATCGAAAGTGAATTATTTGGGCATGAAAAAGGATCATTTACTGGAGCAACCGATGCCAAAGCAGGTCAATTTGAACTTTGCCATAAAGGCACTCTTTTTTTAGACGAAATTGGAGATATGGGCTTGCCCACTCAGACTAAGATTCTAAGAGCAATTCAAGAAGGTGAAATACAAAGAGTGGGTGCGACCAAAACGAAAAAGGTCGATGTTCGATTGATTGCAGCTACTCACAAGAACTTGGAAGAAATGGTAAAAACAAAGGAATTTAGAGAAGACCTTTACTATCGGCTCAATGTGGTTCGTATCGAGACTCCACCGTTACGGGAAAGAATGGAAGATTTGCCTGAGTTAATTGATTTCATGCTTCAACGTTTAAATAAAAATCAATCGACTGGAACCACTGAGATATCGAAGGAAGCAATGCTTTTTTTGACGAAATATAATTGGCCCGGTAATGTACGGGAATTGGAAAATGTTCTTCATTCAGCTTCCGTAATCTCGAAAGGCAAGCGTATCCTTACCAAGGACTTACCAAATACAGTAATCGAAAAAGTGGAAAGTGAATCCCCCAGCCCGCTGTCCGAGACCAGCACTGCCAATGAAGCAAAGATATTAGCTGAATTACCTATTTCGGAAAATAACATTTCTAAAGACACTGCGTCTAATTCGATGCCTTCCTTTGGAGATAATTCCAAAAATTCGCTTCCTGCCTCCCCACCGAGTTCAATTTCTGCAAATGAAGCTTATGACATTGCATATGCTAGTGCGCGAGCGACAACGGACACTAATTTATTGGAAGTGGTAGAAAAAGAAATTATCCAAAGGTCCCTTAAAGAAAGCGGTGGAAATCAAGTTAAAGCATCCGCAATGCTGGGGATTACTCGTGCGACTTTGCGAAAGCGTATTGATACACATAGTATAAGGTATTGATTTAATTTTATTCTTTGCCAATCTAAGAATTTCTTCATTTTATTTTCATCATCGGCTAACAATCATTCCTACATGCTACAAGAAAGAATCGTAATTACAGGTATCGGTCTAACCAGCCCACTCGGAAACGACCTCGCGAGTTTCCGTGAAAAACTCCTGGCGGGAGAAAGTGGCGTAAGTACTTTTCCAGTCCGGAATATGGGGGATCAACCCGCTGGAGTTTGTGATTTTGAACAGACTAAGTACCAAAAAAGAAAAGAAGTCCGCATTGGTACCCGGGCGGGCGGAATTGGTATTTACTGTGCTCACGAGGCACTGGCAAACGCAGGACTATCTTTATCAGAAATTGATCCTTCCAAAGTGGGAGTTTATCTTGGAATAACTGAGCATGGGAATGTGGAAACTGAAACTGAGGTTTGCCAACTTTTTGATCACTACAGCGAGGAAGTCAAATATTGGAGCCACCATCATAATCCCCGTACTGTTGCCAACAACCCTGCGGGAGAGATCACCATCAATCTCGGATTAACGGGTCCACACTACACTGTTGGTGCGGCCTGTGCCGCGGGTAACGCAGGGATAATCCAGGGGGTTCAAATGTTAAGTTTGGGAGAGTGTGACTGGGCACTGGCAGGCGGAGTAAGCGAGAGTATACGAGCCTATGGAATTTTTGCCGGTTTTAAAAGCCAGGGTGCATTGGCAGCCCACGAGGATCCTACAAAAGCAAGTCGACCATTCGATCGGGGTCGGAATGGAATTGTTGTCAGTGAGGGAGGATGTATCTATGTGCTTGAACGCTAAAAAGATGCCCTCAAAAGAGGAGCAAATATCATTGCGGAAATTATGGGGTACCGCATTAATTCGGACGGTACAGACTATGTTTTACCAAATCCTGAAAGGCAGGAACAATGTATCAGACAAGCCTTAGATCGAGCTGAAATTGAAGCTTCGATGGTAGATTTAGTCAGTTCCCATGCGACCTCTACGCCACAGGGTGACGAGCAGGAATGCAAGGCCCTAAGGAATGTCTTTAGTGAAGAAACAGGCACTTTAATTAATAATACCAAAAGTTTTATTGGTCATTCCATGGGTGCTGCAGGTGCACTTGAATTAGCGGGAAACATACCTTCCTTCATAGACGGAACTGCTCATGGAACTATTAATTTGGATGACTTAGATCCTTCCTGTGCTCTCCCGGGACTAGTCATGAACGAAGCCAAAGAAAAAAAAGGAGGAATTAATGTCATTCTTAATAATTCTTTTGGAATGCTTGGAATCAATTCAGTTCTTATCTTGAAAAAATTTGTCGGGTAGTATAGTAAGGTAAACTAATTTACTCATGAACAAGGATAAAGTTAAACAAATCGTACTCGACATAATTGCAGAAATCGCTCCCGATGAGGACTTGAGCGATGTGAAGCCAGAAATTCGGTTGCGTGATCAACTCGACTTAGATTCCATGGATTTTCTTGATATTGTAATGGAACTTCGCAAGCAGCATGGTATTGATGTTCCGGAAGCAGAGTATAGACAACTTGAATCTTTAGAAAGCTGTGGAAATTATCTTTTACCTAAATTCGAAGCTGCGGCCGCTTAATTACTAGTCCATAATTGGACTAAAAGTAAGATTCTAACATTCAGACGAAAGAAAATCACTTCGATGTTGCCATAATTGGTGCTGGTCTTTCTGGACTTTCTGCGGCCGTAAGGTTGGCAATGTTCGGGAAAAAGGTGATTATTTTGGAGAAACACTTTGTTGTGGGCGGTCTGAATAGTTTCTTCGCAAGAAAGGGAAGAAAATTTGATGTCGGCCTTCATGCCGTTACCAATTTCCCATCACCATCTTCCGGAAAAGCCTCTCCCCTTCTGCGTGCCTGTAGGCAACTTCGTATACCCTTCGATAGTTTAAACTTGTATCCACAAAGCACATCGAGAATAAGCTTTGGAAATCGAGACATTCGATTTGACAATGATTTCGATTTTTTTCTGTCCGAGATTGAAACAATTTTCCCAAAGGAAAAAGATAACTTTCAAGCTTTGCTCGAAAAAATGAATGCCTTCGATGCTTATTCTGTTGATGTTCCCGACCTGTCTACCCGGACAATCCTGAATGACATTTTCTCCGATCCACTTCTCGGAGAAATGCTTCTTTGTCCGACCTGCTATTATGGCTCTGCGCAAGAAAATGATATTGATTTCGCAACTTTTGTAATGCTCTTCGATGCTATTTTTAAACAAGGCCTCGCACGCCCCAATTTGGGAATACGGGCATTGTTAGATCCCTTAGTAAAGAAAATTGATGAACTTGGAGTTACGAGATTGATGAATTCAGGAGTTCAAAAAATTAATTCCGACCATAAATTAGCAACTGAAATTGTGATGGAAAGTGGAGAGATTTTTACTGCTGATCAAATAATTTCAACTTGTGGGGTGGTTGAAACAGAAGAACTATTTAATTCTAAGGAATTAAATTCTACTCAAACTGAGGAGGGGAAATTCTCAGTCATTGAAACTATTTCCGTATTCGATGGAAAGCCCAGCGATTTCGGATGGGATGAAACCATTGTTTTTTTCAATGATAGTGAAAAGTTTCGATATGAACAACCCGAAGGAAGTATTGATCTCTCCTCCGGAGTCATATGCTTACCTGAAAATTACCAAGACCCTCAAAATGTGGACATTAAAGAAGCAAGATTGAGAATAACCAATCCAGCTAATTTTTCAAAATGGACCTCGTTTAAGGACGAGGAATATGAGCAAAAAAAAGAAAAATGCGAAACTCAAATGAGAGACAAAGCATTGTGCTATCTCCCCAATGGTAATATTCAAAAAAACGATTTCCTTAGTGCAACGCTGATGACTGACACTTTCACACCCAGAACAATAAAAAAGTACACCCACCATGCCAACGGTGCATTGTATGGATCTCCCCAAAAGAGTCGAACTGGTTCAACTCCTCTCAAAAATCTGTATTTAGCTGGGACAGATCAGGGCTATATCGGGATCGTTGGGGCTATGCTCGGAGGTATTGCAGTGGCAAACAACCGAATACTTCGCCCAACTTAAGCAATTTCCTCGATTAGTCTTTCCTGAATTTCCGCCATGAGCAGGTAGGAGAAATAACCGATTCTTACTTCAGGCTTGCTCGATGTGAGAGAAGGCATTCCGGACTCCAGTTCTTCATCGACAACACTCTTTAAAGAAGTTTTTCGAATCGTAAAGCGAATCTCCGTCAGTCCACGTAATAAATCGTCCACATCGTCCTCTTCCACTTCTACCCTACCATAAGGAAGTCGTGGACTCTTCAGCAAGCGTGCTAAGGCATTTCGATCTCCTTTCGCTTCCTCTTTAAGACCGTCCGTCCAAGATTCTTTAAGTTCCGGATCATCAAGGTCAGGAAAGAGGTCGGGAAATTCTTCGACTTTCGAGGATAATGCAAAAAGCTTTCCCATCTCCGGTAGGATCGCTTGGATAATATGACAATCAACCTGTAGGCTGAACTCAATCATCTTTTTCCAAAATTGTTTGCAAGCGCCAGCGTTGTAATTGGTACGCATAATTCTCTGCCTGCTCTCTTTCTCCGACCCACAGAACCGATTTTCCCAATTCATGTACTTCCATCATATGTTTTGTCGCCTTGGTATCGTTATACCCAAATACTTTCCGAAATACCATGACCACATAATTCATTAAGTTGACTGGATCATTGAGTACAATGACCTTCCAGGGAGTGGCAAGTCGTTCATCTAAATCAGTTGATTCCTCCAATATTGGAGTCGCTAATGTAGAGCAAAGTATATCAGGATCCATTAAAGAAGATATTAATAAAGAAAGTTTTAATAAATTCCGAATGTAAAAATACACATTATTCGCCTGGAATGAGTTTCCGTGCTTGCATCAATGCATTTAAAAACAATTATTTAACTCTATGATAAAAATTCCCGCATTCATTATTGGTGGATTGTTAATCTTAACAGGAATCGCAGGATACCTGTTTCAAGAACCTGGACTTTCCATAAAGATCACGGGGCCGTTGGCGGAGGATGCACAACTGACTCTGTCAGATGGTAATCAGAGCCACGAACTCGATCTTGGCTTTGCATCAAGTGATGCAGCCGGAGAACATGCCTATTGGATGATATATAATTTAAATTTAAACCACGCCAAAGATGCATCACAGGGGAATTATGCCATTGAAAATGGTGCAACCGATCGAGGTTATATTACAAAATCTTTTTGGTATGCCTCTTCAAAGGGAGAAACCATGAAGGCACTGACACAGGAATCAGATAATTTCCAAGGAGCTGGAGATGCCGATTCCGTCGAGATTGACTGGGCTAATGTGGATCAGAATTCTTCCAAGGTACGCTTTATATATAAAGAATTTGCTAATTCGCCCGGTCCAATCACTCTCCAATCTAACAATTGGAAAAATATTGATATCACTCCCAAACCAAAACCAAACGAGAAAATCGAATTTGGGACAAGTTGGACAGCATTCATACCAGGAATCTTAGGAATAATATTAATATTGCTCACTTTAGGCGCAGACAAATTCCCCAAAGCACATAAGCATTTCATGCATGCTGCTGTTTTGGTGGCCTTAATTTGCTTTTTTGTAGTCACAAAAATGCTCCTAGGTGCATACTCTGAAATGACTTGGCTAAAAGAAGAACCTTTCATGATCATTCAAATATCGAGTCTCAAACCAACGGTCATGCTTCTTTCTTCTGGTTTACTCTTGATCTTCGTGATTCTTTGCGTTGTCTCTTTCATCGAAGCTCGGAAAAATCGTGTGGCGGAGGAAGCAAAAAAGGCAAAATTAAAACCGGCAAAGAAAGAACATAAGGAAAAGGTAATCCCCAAGACCGACTCCGATGAGAAGAAGAGCAAAGAGTTAATTGATAGCAAAAAGGAAGATAGAAAAGATTCCAAAAAACCATCGGGTGAATCAAAAACAAGTTCCTCTTCCTCGAGTGAAGGAAAAAGCCCTAATTCTGCAGCGCCTAAAGATACTACTGATAAATCTACTCGTGCGAACGAAAAGAAAGATACTCAGATCAAATCGGATATTTCAAAAGACGGTAAAAGTGAGCCAAGTTCTGAAAAAGAAAAAGCGGAATTCAAGAGCGATGCTCCCAAAGTAAAGCGAAGTAATACGGAAAGTACCCAAGTGGAACCCCCTCCTTCTCAGAAGAAAGAAGAACCGAAGGAAAAACCATCCAATCAAAGACCTTCAGGATCCGATTCAAATGAAAAACCGGAAAAAAAGAACTCTTCCGAAAATGAGAAGAAAAGCGAGTAACCACTTTTTAGAAGTTTAAACTTCTTTTATTATTGCTCATGTCGCCCGAAAATGGACAAGAGAGTTCACTCTTTCTTGACAAGATTGGTTGACTCTGCCCCTAAGGAGAGAAAATTGCTGTAAATTGATTGTGGGGTAAAAGATCACTTTTCATGATCTTTCCTTTCCATTATTTCCATTCGATGCAACGACCCACTACTAGGAGTTTGCTTGGTATTAAGGTGAGTAGAAATCTACCATTTGTGTTACACGCAACTTTTTAAGTAAAGTGTGTTGGCACTTTTTGTGGTTGCATTGAACCTATTATCAGAAGAATTGATACGGTACGAAACAGAGCGGAAACAAAATAAAATCTTAAGGTAGAAAGACCTATATTAAATTAAAATACTACTAAACAGAAATGGCACACCCGGAGGGAGTCGAACCCCCAACCTCCTGGTCCGTAGCCAGGCACTCTATCCAATTGAGCTACGGGTGCACTAAAGTGAAAAAACTAGTTTATAAATCAAACTCAGGCAAGCTTAAAGCCTAGGATTAGGCTATACTCTTTTGAATACTAGAGAGGCATTATGCCCACCAAAGCCAGAATTATTACTCATGGCTACATTCACTTGATGATCACGAGCTTCGTTCGGGATATAATCTAAATCACAATCAGGGTCGGGAGTGTCTAAATTGATTGTTGGAGCGAGCACATTTTCTTCAATAGTCTTACATACTGCTGCTGCCTCAATTGCACCTGCAGCACCCAATAAATGACCGGTCATAGATTTGGTAGAACTTACGCATAATCCATTTTTCGCGTAGTCTCCAAACACATTCTTTAAGGCCACTGTTTCAGAACGGTCATTGTATGGAGTTGATGTACCGTGTGCGTTTACATACGCGACATCTTCCTTGGACACTTTTGCCTCCTCCAATGCTTGATTCATACATTTCGTGAGTGCCTTACTCTCCGTATCAGGAGTAGTAACATGAAATGCATCGCAGGTGGCAGAATAACCAACGATTTCGGCGTAAATTCGGGCTCCCCTTTTTTCGGCATGTTCTTTAGTTTCTAAAACCAAGACACCAGCACCCTCCCCCATAACAAATCCATCACGGTCTGCGTCAAAAGGCCTGGATGCACGAGAGGGTTCACTATTGAATTTGGTACTCATCGCCTTCATTGATGAGAATCCAGCAAAGCCTATTCGAGTAACAGCGGCTTCACTTCCTCCGGCAAAAATCACATCTGCTAATCCACGCTGCATCATGTGAAAAGCTTCACCTATGGCATGTGATCCAGATGCACATGCGCTCACCACCGAAAAATTCGGACCTTGTGCTCCAAGGTCGATCGCAATTACTCCTCCGGCAATATTGGCGATCAAGGAAGGAATCATAAATGGAGAAACTCGACGGGGCCCTCTTTCAATAAGGGTTGTCATTTGTTTCTCGATGGTCTCCA
>UPTG01002610.1_pt1 | contig 12200 bp, 10 predicted proteins | sample 2160121 | NCBI WGS metagenome assembly UPTG01 (sample SAMN06266255, study PRJEB28933) | marine metagenome | isolation source: Columbia River Estuary | place: USA:Columbia River Estuary, USA | collected 2014-07-27 | reverse complement strand
CTACTCTGTCTCTCAAAGTTGATAGCATCAATAAATAACTTTCAAGATCTTTTCGTGTGGCAATATCTCCGTGTCCTGGAATAATTTTAGTTTGGTCATCAGTAATCATGATCATTTTTTGAATGGCAGCGATGTACCCATCTATGCTTCCTCCAGAGTTTACATCTATGTAAGGGAATTTACCTTGAAAAAAACTATCTCCCGTGTGTAATACATTATTATTCATGAAATAAATAAGGATATCACCATCTGTGTGTGCGTGATGAACATGTGTTGCTAAAACGGTGTCACCATTACTATGAAAAGAAAGGTCTTTATCAAAAGTAATAACAGGAAGTGCTCGGTTTTTATCAACATCTAATAAAACTCCTTCTTTTAAAGATTTAAGAGACATTCTTTTTCTTACATTATTATGGGCAACTATTAGCGCTCCTTCTTTTGCCATATTTTCATTTCCTCCAGTATGATCTCCGTGCCAATGGGTATTTATGAGGTAATTTACCTTTTTAGGAGTAATCTCTTTAATTGCTACTAAAATTTTTGGAGTAAGCGAAGCAAACTGATCGTCTATCATAAACACCGCATCTTCTCCAACAAAAAGACCAATATTACCTCCCTGCCCTTTTAACATATAGATTTGATCTGTTAATTGTATGCTTAAAATGTTTACTTCCTTTTGCTGAGAAAGTACTGAAGCACTAATTATTAATGAGAAAAAAAATAAAAGTCTCTTAGTAGTGGTTAATCTATGCATGCTTGTCTTATTTATTTTTGATTACAACAACAAGATACAAAGAATATCATATTATTTTCTTTAGCAATACAACTCATTTATGATTCCATTTTTTTGGAGAAAAATATAAAACAGTATACTATTTATCTATAATAACAAGATTATGAGGTACTTGAATTAACAAATTAAATTTTCAGTAAAAGCTATTGTAGTTATTTAATTATGAAGAGAAAAACAGCGTATAAAATTTGTATTGATTTATACTTTTTTCATTGCCTAAACCAAAAATGATTTTATATTTGCAGCATCTATCAGCGAGAGTAGCTCAGTTGGTAGAGCGTCAGCCTTCCAAGCTGAATGTCGCCAGTTCGAACCTGGTCTCTCGCTCAAAAAAGTCTTATCAATGATAAGACTTTTTTTATACATTTAATTTTTTCCCGAGGAACAATAAAACTAAGATTGGTAAAGAGAGAAAAATAATCATTAATAAATTTTCGCTGAGAACTTGAGGAAATAATAGTAAAGTGAAAACAAACCCTCCAATAGCTCCTCCTAAGTGAGCAGAATGACCAATATTACCAACTCTATTTCTCATACCATAAATAGAGTACAATAGGTAGGCAACTCCAAAAATATATCCTGGTATAGGAATGGGTATTAAGATAAGCCCTAGTTTCATTTCTGGATATAGCATGATACATGAATAAACGATTCCAGAGACAGCTCCGGAGGCGCCAACTGCGCTATAATAAAGTTCATTTTTATGATAGGATAAAGAATACAGGCTACCTACCAACAAACTACCAAAATAGATTGCAAGGAAACCGAGAGATCCTAGTCTTGCATCAACAATATCTCCAAAAAGATATAAGGCATACATATTAAAACCAAGGTGTAACCAATCTACATGTAAAAAACCAGAACTTATCATTCTAATTTTTTCGCCTTTCAAAATCTGGTTTACTTGAAATTTAAATTTCTCAAAAAAGAGGTGATCTCCAAATCCTTTTACAGTAAACAAAACGTTTACAACTATAAGAATTAAAACTGCTTGACTCATATTTTGTATCATACAACAAACATAAAGAAAACTATTAATTCATTCCACATCATTAAAAATTTTAATACGATATTTGCAGTATAAAAATTTTTGATGCAGTTTTTAATTTTTGCTATTTCCTACCCTATCATTTGGATCCTATCTCTATTACCAATGAGGGTTTTATATATTCTTTCTGATTTCTTATACATACTATTTTTCTATCTAATTGGTTATAGAAAAAAAGTGGTGCTTGAAAATTTACAACTCGCTTTTCCAACAAAAGATATTAGCGAACTAAAAACTATTCAAAAAGATTTTTTCAAACACTTTACAGACATATTTGTTGAAAGTATCAAAGCATTCTCCATAACTAAAAAAACTCTCTTAAAGCGATATAAATTTAGAAATCCAGAGCTAATTAACGAATTATACGACAAAGGGAGAAGTATTGCTTTTATGGGTGCTCATCAAGCAAATTGGGAATGGTCTATCAGTATTCCTTTGTATGTTAAAATTAAATGCTTTGGTGCCTACACAAGAATTGGGAATACATATTTTGATAAAACCGTAAAAAAATCCAGAACTAAGTTTGGTTTCATCGGATATAAAACTTCAGAAACTATTAAATCTATCACTCGAAATTTTGATGAGGGAATTCAGGGCTTATATTTATTATTGAGTGACCAATCTCCACAAATTCACAAAACACATTACTGGCGAGAATTTATGGGAATAAAAGTTCCAATTCATACAGGAGCTGAAATGATTGCTAAGAAGTTTGATATGGCTGTTGTAAATTATAGCGTTAAAAAACTAAAAAGAGGGTATTTTGAAGTTACTTTTGAAACCATTACAGAACACCCTAATAATTTTAAAGATTACGAAATCACAGACAAGTATTTAGCGATAACAGAGAGAAACATCAATAGCCAACCAGCTTATTATTTATGGTCTCATAAGCGTTTTAAACACAGAAATAAGGTTCCTAAAGAATGGCTGTAAACTAGCTTGTACTAATTACATTTGAAACCAGTTTTTTACTAGCTGTTTTTCAATTGGCACCACTGATTTATGTACATAATCATTTTTTGAAGAATCATACACATAATCTTTAGACCATTCGTGTATATTTTCACATAATTCTACTAGCGAATTACTGATAAATTCTAATTCTGAATCCTTTATTGTAGGATGCATTGATATGCGAACCCAACCCGGCTTTTCAGTAGAGCATCCATCTAAAATCTGGTTTTTGATTTTATTAGAAGTTTCTTGATCTACATTTAATAAAAAATGTCCGTAGGTACCTGCACATGAACATCCTCCACGAGTTTGAATACCGTATCGATCATTTAATAATTTCACTACGAGGTTAAAATGAATATTTTCTACGTAAAAAGAAAAAATACTTAATCTTTTTTTATGATTAGGAGCTAAAATCTTAATATTTGGAATAGATTCTAATGTTTGAAAGAATTTTTCATTAAGTTCATCTTCTCTCTTTTTTATCATATCCATTCCCATTTTTTCCTTCAATTGGATAGAAAGTGCTATGCGTATGGTTTGTAAAAAAGCTGGTGTTCCTCCATCCTCACGAGTCTCAACATCATCAAAATAATCGTGCTGCCCCCATGGGTTTGTATAACTCACTGTTCCACCACCTGGATTATCAGGAATCAAATTTTTATATAACTTCTTATTAAAAATTAAAACACCCGAACTACCCGGACCACCTAAAAATTTATGAGGAGAGAAAAATATGGCATCTAAATGAGTGCCTTTTTCTGATGGATGCATGTCAATTTTCACATAAGGTGCACAACAAGCAAAGTCTACAAAACACAATCCATTGTATCTATGAATAATTTTTGCCACTTCATGATAAGGTGTTTTAATACCAGTAACATTAGAACATGAAGTAATAGAAACAATTTTAATTTTTCTATCGGCATTTTTTTTAATGTACTCTTCAAAAGTATGTAAACATATGGTACCCTCTTTGTTACAGGGTACAACCACCACATCTGCAATAGTTTCTAACCACGATGTTTGATTAGAATGATGTTCCATATGTGAAACAAAAACTATGGGTTTAATTTCTTCAGGAATAGTAGTGTGCTCTTTAAGATTCTCTGAAACTTTTAACCCTAAAATTCGCTGAAATTTATTAATTACACCTGTCATACCAGAACCTTCTGTAATCAAAACATCATTATCATTTGCGTTTACATGACGTCTGATAATATTTCTAGCTTCATGATAAGCCAAAGTCATAGCTGCACCTGATGTAGAGGTTTCTGTATGTGTATTAGCAACAAAAGGCCCAAATTCATTGGTTAGCTTTTGTTCTATAGGGCGATATAATCTTCCACTAGCCGTCCAGTCTGTATATACTAACTTTTTTTGTCCAAATGGAGTAACAAAACCTTGATCAATCCCTATAATTTGGTCTCTAAATTGTTGAAAATATTGCTCTAGGGAAGTCATGGTTAAGATATAATTTCTGTTATTTCTGTTATAAAACGTTCTGCCAATTCATCAGCAGACTGTTGAGAGTTACTCTCTGTATAAATTCGTATGATTGGCTCTGTATTTGATTTACGAAGATGCACCCATTGCTGTTCAAAATCAATTTTAACACCATCAATTGTATTCACTTCTTCACCACAATATTTATTGGCCATCATTTCTAAAATATGGTCTACATTAATCCTAGGAGTTAGTTGAATTTTATTTTTACTCATAAAATAACTAGGATACGAATTCCTTAGAGCTTTACAAGATATTTTTTTATAGGCCATGTGAGATAAAAACAAAGCAATACCTACCAAACTATCTCTTCCGTAATGAGAGGCTGGATAAATAATTCCTCCATTTCCTTCTCCACCAATTACCGTATTGGTTTCTTTCATTTTAATGACAACATTTACCTCTCCTACCGCACTAGCTGTGTAAGTTCCTCCATGTTTTTGAGTAACATCACGTAATGCTCTAGAAGATGATAAATTTGAAACTGTATTTCCACCTCCTAATCTTCCTAAAACATAATCTGCACAGGCTACCAAGGTATATTCTTCTCCAAACATAGAACCATCTTCACACACCAAAGCTAATCTATCTACATCTGGATCTACTACAATTCCAAAATCTGCATTCTCTTTTAACACTAATTCGGAAATATCCGTTAGATGTTCTTTTAAAGGTTCTGGATTGTGAGGAAATTGACCATTTGGTGTGCAATACAATTCTATGCATTCTACATTCAGCTCTTTTAAAAGGGCAGGAATAAAAATCCCCCCAGTAGAATTTACCCCATCTACTACCACTTTAAAATTTGCTTTTTTTATAGCTTCAACATCTACCAATTCTAAGTTTAAAACCTCATTAATGTGTTTTTCTAGATAAGATTGATCTTTTGAATACGTTCCTAAATCATCAACTTCAGAAAACACAAAATCATCAGATTCAGCAGTTTTTAAAATTACTTCTCCATCTTCTCCATTTAAAAATTCTCCTTTTTCATTTAGTAATTTTAATGCGTTCCATTGTTTAGGATTGTGACTTGCTGTTAAAATAATTCCGCCGTCTGCATTTTCTAAAGGAACCGCAACTTCTACCGTAGGTGTTGTAGATAAACCTAAATCTATTACATCTATTCCTAAACCAACGAGAGTGTTTGCTACTAGAGAGCTAATCATTTTACCAGAGATACGAGCATCTCTTCCTATAACTACACTAATTTTATCTTTAGAAGGGTTTCTTTTCTTTATAAAAGTCCCATAAGCTGCAGCAAATTTCACTGCATCAATGGGTGTTAAATTTTCTGAAGTTTGGCCTCCAATTGTTCCTCTAATTCCAGAAATTGATTTGATTAATGTCATGCAATTTTTTTGTATTTAACAAAGATAATTTATTCTTATCTACTTCTAATTAAATACCAAAAAAAATAAGTTAATGAAATTTAATTCTTGTTGGGGATTAAAATTAAATTTTCTTGAGGTTGAGTAAGATATCTTGCCCCATCTTTAGTTACTACTGCCATTTCTTCTACGGATATTGTTTTGAGTGTTGTATCGGATAATTTCCAGGCATGAAAACCATCAAAAGCAAAAGTCATTCCTTCCTTTAATCTTTTTTCTGATGCAGGTCTCACGTGTGTTGATTGTGACCCACCCAAATTAGGTCCAACATCATGAGCAACATAACCAACTGGATGCCCTGTACTCCACATAACAAATTCAGATTTTGCTTTCTTCATCAATATTCTTTGAGCTTTATCAACATCTACACCTCTTACTCCAGGTTTCATAGCACCTAGTGCAGCTCTATTTCCAGCCTTTCCACTCTCCCAATAAAATTGAATATTTTCTGGAGCTTTGAGTTCATCATTTTTTAAAACATATGCAAAACGCTGAATATCACTAACCCACCTATCATAAACTTTTATTCCAAAATCAATTTGAATAACGTCCCCTGGCATAATAATTTTATTTGTTGCATGAGAATGACCTCTATCTGGTCCTGAATTTACATTAGGATTTTGGTCTGGAGACCAACCGTCTTTCACCCCATAATCTAACATTTTTTGTTTTAAAAATTTTGCTATATCTGCATCTGTTGATTTTCCTGGAATAACTTTTTTGTATGCTTCAATTTGAAATTCAGCAGTTAATTTTGCTGCTTTTGTTAAAATTGCCACTTCTTCTGTTAATTTTATGGATAACCAATTATAGACTAACTCTGAAGATGATATTAATTTTTGAGAATCTTTACCTAATAAATTCTCTATTTGTGTTCTTTGGGTAAAGGATAGTCCATCAGCTATTGAATTGGTAGTTGAGGAGTTTATTGCTATTGTCTCAAAATTTTTATTCTTTATAAAATCAATAGCTAAATTTATTGTAGAAACACCTCTTGAAACACCAACTACTTCATCATGAATATTTAATTCATCCAAGGCTGTTGACTCTCCTATAGGAGAAAAAACCTTTGAATGAAAACCTACATCATCATTATAAAATAAAAAGACAGCATCACCTCCTGCATTCTCTCCTCCAATATGATCTGCTAAAGGATCATTATTGTTTTCTCTACAAAGCACTAGCCAACAATCCACTTTAGCTTCTTGCAATGCATTGGGTAATAATTTATTGATTCTTTTTTTTCTAATTTCTGGCCATGGATTTTCACCCCAATATTCACTTGGAATAATGGTATCTTCTTCCTTTTTATCTGAATTACAACCTATTAAAATAAATAGAAAAATATATGATATAAATTTAATTTTCATTGTATGGATATGATTATATCAAATATATAAATAAAAAAACCACTGTATAAATACAGTGGTTTAAATATTTCTAAACTTAAATTAAGAAAAATTACTTCTTCTTAGCTTTAGCATCCATTTGCTTTTTTAAATCTGCAAGACCTCCAATGTCTCCAAGGGTGGTTTTTTCAGCTTCTGCAGATTTCTTAGCAGCAACCTTCATATTTCTTTTCTCTTGCTCTTTAAAGATAGCTGTATGAGATACAACTACTCTTCTGTATTCTTTACTAAATTCTAATACTTTAAATTCTGAAGTATCTCCTTTACCTAATTTAGTACCATCTTCTTTTTCTAAATGACGTCCTGGTGCAAATCCTTCTACTCCATCAGTAAAAGTTACTACTGCTCCTTTATCATTTTTCTCTTTAATGGTTCCTGTATGAACAGAATCTATAGTATAAGTTGCCTCGTGTGCATCCCATGGATTATCTTGAGTTTGCTTGTGTCCTAAGTTTAACTTTCTTCCTTCTACATCTAATTCTAATACTTGAACTTCTAAAGAATCTCCAACAGTAACAAAATCTGATGGATGCTTAATTTTCTTAGTCCAAGAAAGATCAGAAATATATACAAGTCCGTCAATTCCTTCTTCTAACTCAACAAATACACCAAAATTTGTGTAATTTCTTACAGTACCAGTGTGGGTAGATCCAACTGGATATTTTTTAGTAATATCTGTCCATGGATCTGGATGTAATTGTTTCATCCCTAAAGACATCTTACGTTCGTCTCTATCTAAAGTTAAAATTTGCGCTTCAACTTTATCTCCAACTTTAACAAAATCTTGTGCAGAACGTAAATGAGTTGACCAAGACATTTCAGAAACGTGAATTAATCCTTCTACACCTTCAGATACTTCTACAAATGCACCATAATCTGCAATCACTACAACTTCACCAGTTACTTTATCACCTATCTTAAGTTCAGCATTTAAAGCATCCCATGGGTGAGAAGATAATTGTTTTAATCCTAATTGAATTCTAGATTTACTATCATCAAAGTCTAAGATTACTACATTTAATTTTTGATCTAATTCAACCACTTCATTAGGATGGTTTATTCTAGACCATGACAAATCTGTAATATGAACTAATCCGTCAACACCACCTAAATCAACAAATACACCATAAGAAGTAATATTTTTTACAATACCCTCTAATACTTGTCCTTTTTCTAGTTGACCAATAATTTCTTTCTTCTGTATTTCAATATCTGCTTCAATAAGCGCTTTATGTGAAACAACAACGTTTTTAAATTCATGGTTAATTTTAACCACTTTAAATTCCATTGTTTTCTCAACGTATTGATCGTAATCACGGATAGGTTTCACATCAATTTGAGAACCTGGCAAGAATGCTTCTATTCCAAAAACATCTACAATCATACCACCTCTAGTTCTACACTTTACGAAACCATTGACTACTTCACCTGTTTCGTGAGCATTATTTACACGTTCCCATGCTTTGATTACTCTAGCTTTCTTGTGAGATAGTACTAATTGACCAGAACTATCTTCTCTTTTGTCTACTAAAACTTCTACTGTATCACCAACTGCTAAACTAGAATTATATCTAAACTCATTCAAAGAAATAACTCCTTCAGATTTAGAATTGATATCTATAATAGCATCTCTATCGGTGATTCTTATCACAAGACCTTCAATAACATCACGCTCTTTTACAAAACCTACAGTTCCTTCTAAAGCGTTTTCAAATTCTTTTAACTTAGACTCGTCTACAGCTTCAATACCTTCTTCGTATTTGTGCCAGTTAAAATTCTTTAAAAAATCTTCTTGTGTTTCTTCTTTTGCTACAGGTGTAGTTTCTGTAACTTCTACAGTTTCTGTAGATTCAGTAGTAGCTTCAACAGCTACTTCTTGTACTTCTGGAGCCTTAGCAGCTTCCGTTTTTTTTGTTTCTTCAGACATGCTGAAAATGTTTTTGTATCTTATTGTAATTCAGATTATTAACGATAAAAACTCAAAGAGATATTATACTTGTCTATGATCTTAAAAAACCTTTTTTTAATCTGTTATCGTAAAAAGGCGTGCAAATGTACAAAATTCTACTGATTATTAAGTTTTTAGCTGATATAAAATTTAAAAATATCAATGGGTTGAGTAAATTAAAAAAAGATTTCAGAGATGAGATTAATTTTTAAAATATGAACTAGTTTAACAGACATTTTGTAGTGAAAATAAAAATGCAAGAACTACATTTGCAACCAATTAAATTTGAAATAAAATTGAAAAGATTACTTAAGCAAGTAACATGAATAAAGAAACGAAAGATTTAATAGACCAAGGTAAAATGCTTCCATTGATGGAAGAATTCTATACGATACAGGGTGAAGGGTATCACACAGGTAAAGCTGCTTATTTTATTCGTGTAGGTGGTTGTGATGTTGGGTGTCATTGGTGTGATGTTAAAGAAAGTTGGAATGCTGAATTACATCCTCCAACCCTGGCAAATACAATAGTTGAACATGCTAAAAAACACTCAGACACTGTTGTAATTACTGGGGGTGAACCATTGATGTGGTCTATGGATTACCTAACAAAAAAACTTCAAAAACACGGAATAAAAACACATATTGAAACCTCTGGTGCGTATTCTTTCTCTGGTAGTTGGGATTGGTTTTGTTTGTCTCCAAAAAAAACAAAACTTCCAATAGAAGAGGTCTATAAAGAAGCAGATGAGCTAAAAATAATTATCTTTAATAAAAGTGATTTTAAATTTGCTGAAGAGCAAGCAGCTAAAGTTGGGAGTAATTGTGAATTATTTTTACAACCTGAGTGGAGTAAAAAAGAGAAAATGACAGAACTCATCGTAGATTATGTGATGAAAAACCCTAAATGGAAAATTTCATTACAAACTCACAAATATTTAAATATCCCTTAATTTTTCTTCTACTAATTTTAAAATAATTTCAAATTGTTTTTCTTTAGACAATTCTGAGTTATCAATTTCTATGGCACTTTCAGCTTTTACCAATGGAGAATCTTTCCTTGTTGTGTCTACTCGATCTCTCTCTACTACATTTGTATATACTTCCTTATAGCTAACTTTCTCTCCTTTTTGTATCAATTCATCAAAACGACGTTGTGCTCTTGTTTCAGCAGAAGAAGTCATAAAAATTTTCAGTTCAGCATCTGTAAATACAACAGTTCCTATGTCTCTTCCATCCATGACAACTGCTTTGTTTTTTCCTATTTCTTTTTGTATAGCAACAAGTTTTCTTCGAACTTCGGGTATAGCAGATACTTTACTAACCAAATTAGAAACTTCTAATGAACGTATCGATTTTTCAACATTTACATCATTTAAATACATTTCTGCAAAACCAAGTGATTCATTATAAATAAACTCTAAACTTGCCTTGTCTAAATTATCTATTAAATCTTCAATACAAAATTGACTAGTTGAAATATATCCATTTTGCATAGAAAAAAGAGTCATAGCTCTATACATTGCACCACTATCAACATAAACGTAGCCCAACTTTGTTGCTAATTGTTTGGCTATTGTACTTTTACCGGTGGATGAATATCCATCTATTGCAATAGTAATTTTTTTGCTCATCATCTTTTATCTAAATCAAATTCTAAACTAAAGGTACTTGCACTTGTTGCTGCATGATACTTAGAAAATGCATAATTAAATCTCAATCTATTCATTTTTATACCGAATCCAAAAGAAATTCCACTAAAAGATCTAGCGTTTTGTAATTTTAATTCACTTGACCTTCTAAAATTATAACCCGCTCTTAAATTTATAGGACTATCTGGAAAAAGTTCTGCACCAATTACAAAGTGCCTAAAAGCATTAGTTAAAAATGAAATTTTCTCATCAGTGATATTACCCTCTAAATCACTTGTTGAATTTGATGGGTTTGGTGTTGCTAATTTCCATTGTTGAAGATTATCTAAGGTAAAGTGCCATTTTAAAGGAACATATTTTAATTTATAAGATCCTCCCAAGGCCACTTTAAAAGGAAGTTTTTCAATTGTTCCATCATAAGATTTGATTTGAGTTCCCATATTTCTTGCTACTATAGTAAAAGCATAAGATTTATAAGGACTGTAATATAAAATAGCTATATCTGAAGCAATACCATTTGAAGTAAAATTGCTGATTCTGGAATTAATAAATTTACCATTTAACCCCATATATATATTAGTCCAGGGGAGATTTACTGCGTAACCAAATGAAATCGCAACATCACTGGCTTTAAAAGTACCAGTTTCTAGTCCATTTTCATCGGCTTCTACAAGAGAACCATAATTTAGATATTTAATGCTACCATGAATGGCTCCTAAACGCCTATTTATTACTTGAGAATAAGCAGCAGAACCTATACTAATCCCAGCTAAATAACTTGTATAATTAAGTGATAGTTGTTTATCTAAAGAAGGGTTAATTACAGATGGGTTCCAAATAGGTTGATTAACATCATTAATTAACGTAAGGACTTCACCTCCAAGTGCTAACTGCCTTGGGGAAGATGTTAAGTTCAAAAACTGAAATACACTTTCACCACCTACTTGACTATAGAGGGAAGATGAAAATAGAATGCAGCATAAAAAAAATATTTTTTTCATAAACTATAACAGCAAGAATGAACTTAACCTTATAACGTGTAAATTTATTAATATTTTACAGCCATACATAAATATACTCCAAAAAAAAACCTCATTCGTTAGAATGAGGTTTAAAATAGATACTGATAGTATCAGTATAAAGAAAGGCAGCGACCTACTCTCCCACATAAATGCAGTACCATCGGCGCTATTGGGCTTAACTTCTCTGTTCGGAATGGGAAGAGGTGAGCCCCAATGCTATAACCACCCTAAGCTGTTTGAGTTGCTTAAACTCTAAAAGTTAACATATTGGTTTAAATAATATCATAAAGATCATAATAAAAAAAGAGTGTCGTCCCACCCGAAGGTGGGACAGCGTACATAAGTCTATGGGTTATTAGTAATACTCGGCTATGACATTACTGCCTTTACACCTGTATCCTATCAACGTGGTAATCTCCCACGACCCTTTAAAGAAATCTCATCTTGTGGTGGGTTTCGCGCTTATATGCTTTCA
>UPTG01002608.1_pt1 | contig 12214 bp, 8 predicted proteins | sample 2160121 | NCBI WGS metagenome assembly UPTG01 (sample SAMN06266255, study PRJEB28933) | marine metagenome | isolation source: Columbia River Estuary | place: USA:Columbia River Estuary, USA | collected 2014-07-27 | reverse complement strand
TCTCTCGTTCCATTAGTTATCGGAAATCACAAGAGGAGGGGAGTACGAAACGAAAAATTGTTGTCCGTTATGATTATGAGCAAAAAAAAGCGGTCTACTCGGAAGGAGGAAAGGTACAGTCGACTGTAGCAATCCCGAATCAAGTATTGGATCCTCTATCAATTGCCTACTTTTTCAGGACTGATGAAATTCAATCTGGACAACAAAAGACATTGCCCACTTGTGATGGAAAAAGATTTCGGGAAATTATAGTAAGAGCTGGAAAAAAGGAAAAGATTTCTGTACCTGCAGGGAAATTTTATGCAATTGAGACCAGACCAGAAATGCAAAACCTACGGGGTGTATTTAAGAAAAGTCCGGATGGAATATTACGGGTTTGGTACTCTGCAGACAGCCAAAGAATCCCTGTAAAAATCAGCAGTAAGGTAATCGTGGGAAGTTTTAATGCTAACCTTCGAAAAACGAGTGGTTTAAAATAGTTTCAACTATTCCTCCTTTTGAGAAGGAGAGTGTAGCATTGTTTCGATAAAGGATCGAAGGGCGGGAGTTAACATACGGGTCTTCTTGTGAATGAGAGAGAGTGGTCGGATATGCTTACCTTCATCCAACTTGCAAGTAACCAATTGTTTTCGATCGGTTTCATTAGCAACGGTATTTTTGGGAATGATCGCGACTCCGGCATTGATTTCCAATGCCCGCTTTACAGTTTCTACGTTATCAAATTCCATTACGATGGAGACTTCTACCTCCGCGTTTCTGAGAATTTGATCAGTCGCTTTTCGAGTGGGAATATCTTTTTCAAATGCAATGAATTCAACCTCTTTCAGTTCTTCAATGGATAGATTTTCCTTCGTCGCTAATGGATGATTTGGATTCATTGCTACAATTAATTCATCGGTTGCAAATGGAATAATCGTGAGTTCTTTATGCTTCACAGGGAAGGCAACCAATCCAATATCTGCAGTCCCATGCAATACATCTTCATAAACTAAGTTTGCCCGTCTGTATTCAACCCTTGCGTTCACCGAAGGAAATTCCTTCATAAATGACTTTAAATAAGGTGGTAATTCATGGAGTCCGATACTGTTAACAGTCGAGATTTGGATCGAGCCACTCACCACATTTCTCATTTCCTGAATTTCACAACTTAAACGTTCATAAAGGGTGAGGATTTCCTTAAAGGTTTTATAAAGAGTAGTTCCCTGCTGAGTGAGGCGAAATTTCTTTTGGTTTCGATCGATTATCAGCATGTCATAATAATTCTCCATCGCTTTTAATTGCTGACTAACTGCAGATTGTGTGACTTCGTTGAGTCGTGCTGCCTTTGAAAAACTTTGCGTTTCAACCAAATCGCAAAATGTTTTGAAGTTTTGTATATGCATGTATAATAGATATTAATTGATCTTATGATTATCAAACCTAATATTCAAAAAACTAATAATTAAAATGATATCGGAAGCAGAATTCAGGCAAAACTTGGAACTTTTACATGAGCAGCTTGCCAATGCATGTGGCTCTGCCAATCGATCCATTGAGGAGGTACAAATTCTTCCAGTCACTAAAAATTGGCCCATTGAAGCGGTTCACTACGCCCAGAGAGCTGGTTTTTTGCGGGTTGGTGAAAACCGAGTCCAGGAAGCAATTGAAAAACAAGTTGGAATGGAAGGAATCAATTGGGATTTAATTGGGCATTTGCAGAGTAATAAAGCCAAGCTGGTTGCCGGTCGATTCTCTCGGGTTCAAACGGTGGATTCGAGCAAAGTTTTGAACAAATTGAATCAAGCGTTAGAAAAATCGAATGAGCAATTGGGTATATTTATTCAGGTCAATACCGGCAAAGACCCTGCTAAGGCTGGAGTTGCAGAGGAAGAATGTAAGAGCCTACTCGAAGAAGCTATGGGTTTTTCTACCATTAGAATTGAGGGTTTAATGACAATTGCTCCTTTTGCACCCAATGAACCTACTATCGCGAGGGATGCTTTTTCAAAATTACGAATTTTAAGAGATCGATTGTCCTCTCAATTCAACCTTCCTTTAACCGAACTTTCAATGGGAATGAGCGGAGATTTACAGGAAGCGGTAATGGAAGGTAGTACCATGATTCGAGTGGGTTCGGGGCTTTATGGTCACAGATCTTGAATATTTTGGATATAGAACTAGGCTTGCCCCGATTCATGGAAGGCGCAAATATTGGTACTTAAATGAAGAGTGGTTTAAAAGTAAAAAACGATACTAGCTGGAATCAAGTTCGTCGACTATTGGATGATGAAAGCCCGGTCGTTCGTAAAGGTTTGATCGATTATCTTACCAAATGTCCGAACGAGGGGATTCGCTTCTTAGAACAAGTAATGCATGAACCGGACAATCTTTTAGCTAAGCATGCCCACAGTCTCCTCGTTCAACTGGGATGGGTTGATGGGGTAGGCGATTTTCTTAACTTTATACGTTCATTACGATACGAGCTTGAATCTGGTTGGTTCTTGTTGGACCGAACTGTTTTTCCAGGTTTGGACATTTCTTCTTCCACTCTCTTTTTAGATCGTTTAGCTGATCGTGCCAGAGAGCTTTTGCTTCCTCCCCATAGTTCGAAGGAAATTTGCTCGGTTTTAAACCGGGTCCTTTTTCATGAATTTAATTTCCGTGCGGCAAGTAAGGATTTTTCGGATCCTCAAAACAGTTTTTTACATTGTGTCTTGGAAAGAAGAAGGGGCTTACCCATTACACTCTCCATGGTGTACCTTTTGGTGGCTAGGCGAATTGGGCTAGAACTTGAACCCATTGGCTTACCCGGACGTTTTATGGTGGGTTGTTTTTCAGATAATAAACCTTTTTATATCGATGCTTGGTCGGGCGGTAAATTCTTGGAAATCGAGCAAATGGAAGACTTTCTTGATGATTCTTCCATCGAAAACTCAGGCTCCTATCTGTTACCGGTAACCGTTGCAGAAACATTAACGAGAGGATGCCGAAATCTCGTTCAACAATACGCTAAATTGGGAGATGAAGAGAACTCGATTCTGTTTCAAAATTTTGTAAATGAATTTGAACGGGTTCATCAAAGAGAGGCCAATGCCTGAAGCACCTTTATTGATTGAGGATCTCGTTCCTCTCCCTCGCGGACAAGTGGGTTTGGCAGTTTTAGGCTCGCCAATTGCGCATTCGATCAGTCCTCAACTGCATAAAGCGGCTCTCGCCGAACTTTGTACTCGCTTTCCTTCCTTTTCAAATTGGGTCTATCATAAAGTAGAAGTTGAATCCAAGAATCTAGGTCCCGCGTTAGAACGTCTAAGTGAGTGCGGGTATCGGGGATTAAACCTTACCATTCCCCATAAGGTGGAGGTCTTTTCATTGCTTGATACAATCAATGAGGAGGCTCGAAGTATCGGCGCCGTCAACACCTTGATGCTCAATGGGCAGGAATGGCAGGGCTTTAATTCCGATGGATATGGTATCGAGAATGCGTTGGCCGGAGAATTGGCAGTTTCTTTAGAATCAACTCCTGTTCTAATTCTTGGTGCCGGTGGGGCAGCACGTGCGGCCGCCGCTCAGGCGTTATCTCGAGGCTGTCCTACAATATGGATTGGAAACCGTTCTTCCAAACGACTTGGTGAACTGGTAGAGAATTTGAGTCAGTCATTTGATGTGAAAAATGTGGTTCCTTTTGAAATTAGTCAAATAGCCCCCGAAATTTATAATCATGAAAAAATCGTCATCATTAATGCAACCTCACTTGGATTAAATGAGAGTGACCCTTCTCCCCTGTCCCTTGCCCATTTTTCAGAATCCACCCGGGTATATGATATGATATATAATCCTGCCGAAACCCCCTTGCTTAGAGATGCAAAAGCACGGGGAATGACACACGAGAATGGGTTGTCAATGCTGGTTCATCAGGCGGTTCGGTCGTTGGAAATTTGGACCGGTAAGGAGATTTCTGTAGCTGCGATGTATTCTGGGGCTCATGCCGCAATTACCCATTAAATCTGGTGCCTGAAATTTTTCTAAACCCCTTATTTTTACCTTACATCGGTTTTGTACTAGGTACTGTTTTTGGTAGTTTCCTTAATGTGTGTGCCCATCGAATACCGATTGGGAAGTCAATTATTTTACCCTCTTCCCATTGCCCGGGCTGCGGGACAAGTATACCGTGGTTTAGAAATATACCGATAATTACATGGCTTTACCAAAAAGGGCAGGCTGGTTGTTGTGCTTTTTCGATCCCTTTACGCTATTGGTTAATCGAAGTTTCAGTGGGACTTGTCTTTGCCTATTTTGCCTACCTGTACTCGCTCGATTTAGATCTGGTTTCTCTACTTGCCCGGCTCCTTTTTTCTTGGATTATGATCGTGGTGATTGTGATTGATTATGAAACCATGCTTATACCCGATCGGTTTAGCGTGGGGGGTGCGGTTTTTGGCGTTTTATTTTGTTTCACATTCCCAGAACTTAATGAAATGGGATTCGATCAAACCTGGCTTTCCCATTTTGCGAGTGGTTTCAATTCGCTACTAGGTCTTTTGATTGGTTCCTCTTTACTTTACTGGATTGGTACCCTTGCCCATATTGGATTTGGGAGAGAAGCACTGGGCGAGGGAGATGTTAAATTGTTGGGTTGTATTGGTGCGTTTTGTGGTTGGAAAGGTGCAATATTTGCGATTTTTGGCGGTGCATTTTTAGGAACTCTTTTATTACTTCCATTAATGATTTTTCAAAAAAGTTTTAGTAAAAGTACAGAAAATGAAAATTCAGACAAGAATTTGCAATGGGGAGCCGAGGTTCCGTTTGGCCCTTATTTAGCGATAGGTGGAATTGTTTATCTTGGTGGTGCATCCGAAGTAATTGATTCTTGGTTTGATCCTATTTTATGGTTTTTTGATAATACTTCCTTACTCAAAGCTTTTTAATATTGAAAAAACCTTTAGTTTTATGCATTGGATAAGGTTTGGATTACTAACCCCATCCTTTATTTTATGAAGAAACTCCTAGTCGCCAATCGTAGCGAAATTGCAGTGCGTATTTTTCGTTCAGCAACCGAATTAAACCTGCGCACTGTTGCCATTTATGCGGAAGAAGATCGTTTTGGAGTTCATCGCTTTAAGGCAGACGAAGCTTATCTAGTGGGAAAAGGTAAAGGTCCGGTTGCCGCTTACCTTGACATCGATTCGATCATTACCCTCGCGAAGGATAAAGGTGTCGATATGATTCACCCTGGATACGGTTTCTTATCCGAAAATGCTCATTTTGCTCGTGCATGTGAGGATGCGGGAATTACCTTTATTGGACCGCGTCCGGAATTACTTGAAAGTATGGGTGATAAAGTGGCGGCCAAGAAGGCTGCCGATGTGGCGGGGGTTCCCACTCTACCCGCGACTCCGAGTGCGGTTTCAAAACCAGCAGATGCGCTCAAGTGGGGTCGTAAAATTGGCTTTCCACTAATTATCAAGGCCGCATTTGGGGGCGGTGGTCGTGGAATGCGAGTGGTAAATAAAGAAGAGGATTTAAAAGCAATGCTCGAAGAAGCTCAGGGTGAGGCGGAACGTGCTTTTGGGAATTCATCTGTTTTTCTCGAGAGATATGTCGGACGTGCGAAGCATTTAGAGGTTCAAATATTAGGAGATCGAAAGGGAAATATTGTTCATTTGCATGAGCGAGATTGTTCCGTGCAAAGAAGGTACCAAAAGGTGGTCGAGGTTGCTCCGTCTATTGGTTTGCCCAAGGAGGTCGTGGATAATCTTTGTGACGCGGGAGTTGAACTTGCCCGAAAAATCGGCTATGACAATGCAGGGACGGTAGAGTTCCTCTTGGATCAAGACACCAACGAATGGTTCTTCATCGAGATGAATCCACGGATTCAAGTTGAACATACTGTAACTGAACAAATTACAGGAATTGATATTGTCCGTTCCCAAATCCTTGTGGCAATGAACAAGTCTTTACATGGGAAAGATATAGGAATTCCTTCCCAGGAAAATATTCCACGTAACGGCTGTGCCATTCAGTGTCGAGTAACCACTGAGGATCCAGAGAAAGACTTTGCTCCCGATTATGGTAAGATTTTGAGTTACCGTTCAGCCGCTGGTTTTGGTGTGCGCTTGGATGGAGCAATGGGGGATACAGGTGCCATAATTACTCCCTTTTACGATTCTCTCTTAGTTAAACTTACGACCTCGGGACCCAACTTATCTCAAGCACTGGACCGAATGCATCGGGCCCTCAGGGAAATGCGTATTCGTGGAGTAAAAACCAATATTCCATTTCTGGAAAATGTAATCAATCACAAGGATTTCGTGGAGGGAAATGCGACCACTCGAATGATTGATGTTACTCCCGATCTCTTTCGCTTTAAAGCACGCAGGGACCGGGCTTCCAAATTACTTAGTTATCTTGGGGAAATTATTGTGAACGGGAACCCACAAGTGAAGGGGAGGGAACGTATTGAGGCATCGCTTCCATTGATTGAACCTGAATATGATGCCAAGGTTTCTCCTCCCCGGGGAACTCGTGACTTACTACTTGAAAAAGGTCCTCAGAAATTTTCAAAATGGATGAGGGATCAAAAGTCTCTTTTGGTGACCGACACCACATTAAGGGATGCACATCAATCTCTTTTTGCGGCGAGAATGAGAACCTATGATATGACCGCAGTATCTGACTTTATTGCTCGCCGGGCGTCCGGACTCTTTAGCTTGGAGATGTGGGGGGGAGCTACTTTCGATACCTGTATGCGGTTTCTTGGGGAATCTCCGTATGAACGTCTCAGGCATCTACGTGAAAAAATTCCCAATGTTCTCTTTCAGATGCTACTTCGTGGCTCGAATGCTGTTGGTTATGCGAATTACCCAGATAATGTAGTGCGGGAATTTATCATTCATTCCTCCGAAGCGGGAATGGATATTTTTAGAATTTTTGATTCCTTAAATTACTTGCCCAATTTAAAAGTGGCCATGGAGACGGTGAGCGAAAAGACAAATTCACTATGTGAGGCATCTATTTGTTTCACCGGAGATTTCACTGACTCCACTGAAGAAAAATATGCGCTCAAATATTATGTCGATCTCGCGAAAGAATTAGAAAAAATGGGTGCCCATATTCTTGCCATTAAGGATATGGCCGGACTTTGTCACCCCATTGCAGCTTACCGATTAGTAAAAGCGCTCAAGAACGAAGTTTCATTACCGATCCATTTTCACACGCATGATTCAAGTGGTATTGCTTCTGCTTCTGTCTTAAAAGCCAGTGAAGCGGGAGTGGATGTGGTGGACTTGGCTATTTCCTCACTTTCTGGCTGCACCAGTCAGCCGAATCTAAATTCGATTGTTCACTCGTTACGTAATTCACCTCGTTCCACTGGGTTGGATGTGGATGCATTGAACCAGTTATCAATTTATTGGGAAGCGGTCAGGCAATATTACGCTCCTTTTGACAGCTCGCCCCCCTTTGGAAGTGCAGAAGTTTTCCAACATCAGATGCCCGGTGGTCAATACACCAACTTACGCGAACAAGCGAGTGCGCTTGGACTGGGTAAAAGATGGCCTGATGTGGTTAAAACTTATCAAGAGGTAAACAAAATGCTGGGAGATATCGTAAAAGTTACACCAAGCAGTAAAAGTGTTGGTGACTTAGCTATTTTTCTAATTACTAAAGGAGTAAAGCCGGAAGATTTACTAAACTTACCCCCTGAGACTGGTTTCCCTGAGTCTGTAATTGATCTGTTATCAGGAAACCTTGGTCAACCCAAGGGAGGTTGGCCCAAAGCCATTCAAAAAGTTATCTTGGGAAAGAGAAAAGCACTTCGGGGTCGTCCTGGTGCATCTGCACCTAAGATTGACCTCAAAAAAGAGGCAACCGCGTTGACCAAGAAGCTGGGAAGAAAAGCTTCTCAAGATGACTTGTTTTCAAGCGTGATGTACCCAAAAGTTTTTGAAGATTTTCAAAATTTCAGGTCCTTGTACGGAGATGTTTCAGTGCTTCCCACCACCGCTTATTTTCATGGACTTGAGCCAGGTGAAGAGATTGCAATTAAGATTGAGGAAGGAAAAACCTTATTTATTAAATTGCTTCATATTGGAGATTCCGATGAAAAGGGAGAAAGAACATTATCGTTCGAATTAAATGGAAAAGCACGAAGCACAATAGTGCAGGATAAATCTGTTAAAGCTGAAACGAGAGCTCGGGAAAAGGCAGACCCCGCTAATCCTAAGCATGTGGCGGCACCAATCCCTGCAATGGTCAGCAGTATTTCCACCAGCGTGGGGAAGGCGATTACAAAAGGAGAAAAAATCGCGGTGTTAGAGGCCATGAAAATGCAAACTACACTCTACGCCTCTGCAACCGGTACGGTAGACGAACTTTTAGTCAAGGTAGGGGATTCGGTTGAATCAAAAGATTTGATTGCTCGATTGCGTTAAAGAATTCAATTTACCGGTCGATTATTAAACAAGTGCAAATAACTTGTTTTTTTAACACAGCCATGTCTTTTCTTTTCAAGGTAGGGATTTCCCTTCTTTTATTCCCTCTTGCTATACTTGCAGAGCCACTTTTTGTGCCAGAACCTCTACTTGAAAAGGCTCTGGCAAAAGCCTTGCGAGTCGACCGGGATTCGCTGACATCCGAATTAGTCGCCGAAAAGTTAGAATATTTTGAACTCAGTAATGCCCAAATTAGGGATTTAACTGGACTGCAGGCAGCTAAGAATTTGAAAGTCTTAGTTCTTCGCGATAATTTAATCCAAGATCTTTCCCCGATAACGGATTTGCCTCATTTGCGAAAGCTTGATCTTTCTGGAAATAAAATAGCAGACTTATCTCCATTTGTGGGCTTATCAATCCGCAAAATGCAGAATGAAATTACCCAAATTAAACTTAAGTTATCCGATTATAAAACTCCCAAGAGCGAGGTTGCTTCGTTAATTCTGACTTTATCAGAATTGATGGAACGTTTAAAAAGGGGACCTTGGCAACTTCAGGAGTTATCACTTGCTAATAATCGATTGCTTGGTCTCTCGGGAATCTCACACCTTAGTCAATTACGCCACTTAGATGTGTCAGGGAATTCATTAATTGACCTGGAGGGAGTAAGCACACTTGTGAATCTGACTAGTTTCTATGCACAAGGAAATCAATTGGGAAGAATTGAGGGATATGTGGATGAAAATAAAAACAAAATTTATGATATTGGTGAACCCATTTCGGATGAAAGTGGAAATGGAAAAAGGGATACCGATCCATTAACTGAATTACAATCAATCCCAGCATTAGTAAATTTGTATCTTTATGATAATCTTTTGAAATCAATTAATTCTCTGAACGATTTACCACGACTACAGATTCTTCTTTTATCAGGAAACCAATTAGAAAGTGTTGGGAATCTGAGAAATTTCGAAAATATGAGTAGGCTTTCTCTATCTGACAATCGCATCAACAGTCTCCACGGTCTCGAGGTTTTACCAAGAATTGAACATTTGTACCTCGCGGAAAACCGAATCTGTGATTTGAGACCAATTCAGGGACTCACTTCATTGAAAGAACTTCGTTTACAAAGAAACCAAATTGTCACTCTTCAAGCACTCTCAGAATTCGATAAATTACAGGTTTTATCATTATCCAATAACTTCATACACTCTGCGAAGCCTTTGCTCACACTTAACAATTTAAAACGCCTTTCACTTTCTGGAAATTGTCTGGACCTAGAAAACCAGGTTGTTCAGGATCGACTTAAGCAAATTCGTTCGTCCGGCGTATTCTTAGTTGCTGGTAATCAAAAGAAAAGAGTTATTGAAGCCGAGCAATTGGTTTTTTCAATGATAGGTCATCCCCGTTCGAATAGCACTCTTGGGAACTACCTCCAAGAAAATGGTTACTTAAGATTGATTGATTTTGCGGAAGATTCTTCTGTAGATGAATCGGAGAAGACAAAAGCGTATCAAACTTGGCAGAAATCTTTGATGAATGGTTCTTTTAGAAACGACTTACCTTTTCTCAAAAAATAAAATTTTGATTACGAATTAAGATATAACAGTGAGGCAAGAATCACAGTCGTAATAAAACAGATTAAATATACTAGCCTCATGAAATTTTTTTGTATCGCATGAGATCGAACAATGCCGTCCACCATTCGGTAGTATTCTTTCTTCCATCGCTTTGACAAAGTCTGTTTTTTCATAGGATAGAATTCCGTTTATCTACATTTTTTAGTTTTTCGCAAGCATCTAAAATATGTTCCTTCTTTACAGAAAGTCAGGCTTGTTTTAGAAATTCCACCTTATATGCCTGCAAAACAAAGAACTATCCGAAACGAGCGTTCAATAAAGGGAAAATCTCTTCACACTGGAGAAGAAGTTAATCTTACCATCAAACCGGCGGAAGAAAATCAAGGTTTTGTCTTTCGACGAGTTGATCTATTTGGAAAGCCAGAAATTATTCCATTGTCCTGTAATGTTACTGAACTGGTTCGAAGTACGACAATTTCAAATGGAAATGCAAAGGTCCATACAATAGAGCATGTTTTGAGTGCCCTTGCAGGTTGTGGAGTAGATAATGCAATTATAGAATTAGATGCAAGTGAACCGCCTATATTGGACGGTTCATGCCGTCCTTTTGTAAATCTTGTCTTAGAAGCAGAACCAGTAGAGCAAAATGCGGAAAGGGAGTATTATACCTTACCTGAACCGCTTTCTGTAACTTCAGGGAATCGCTCAATGATTGCTCTTCCTTATGACGGGTTTCGTATTACATGTACCTCTGCGGATGATCGTGGCAGTCACGTACAGCATTTATCGATTGATTTGGATCCTGAGACCTTTGTTGCTCAAATTGCACCTGCCCGTACATTTACTGTTTACGAAGATATAGAAGAATTACTTAAGTTGGGAAAAATTCGTGGGGGAAGTCTTGACAGTGCAATTGTAATCAAGGGAGATAAGATTCTTTCGAAGGAACCCCTTCGATTTGAGGATGAATTTGTCCGTCATAAAATTTTAGATATTGTTGGCGATCTCGCTTTATTAGGAAAACCCTTAAAAGCTCATATAATTGCGGTTCGACCGGGCCATTCTCTGAACTCAGATTTAACAAAAAAGATCGGGGAAAGGATGGAGCGAAAAGGGAAAGTTGTTTCTGAAAAGAAAAATAATAAATCCGTGGTTCTTCCAGAAGAGACCGAATTAGATATTCGACGTATTCTTGACGTTTTGCCCCATCGTTTCCCTTTTGTAATGATTGACCGGGTCATTTCAATTGAGGGTAATGAAGTTTTGGTTGGAATCAAAAATGTGAGTATCAATGAGCCCTTTTTTACCGGACATTTTCCCGGGCATCCTGTGATGCCTGGAGTACTTCAATTAGAAGCAATGGCACAAGCTGCCGGCATTTTACTATTACGTCGAAGTTCTTCGGAGGGAAAAGTGGCGTTTTTTATGAGTGCAGATAAGGTTAAATTTAGAAAACCAGTTGTCCCAGGAGATCAACTTGTCATAACCGCTACTTTAGAAAAGGTAAGGGGGAACAAATTGGCAACTGCAAGCGTTGAATGTAAAGTGAATGATAAGGCGGTTTCATCCGCAAAGCTTATGTTTTCAATTGTAGATGCGGGGGAAGGAAGTTAAATGGCTACATCGGTTCATCCACTTGCTATCGTTGAAGAAGGAGCTCAGCTCGGTCAGGATGTGATCGTCGAAGCATTTGCATTAATTGGTAAATCCGCAATCGTGGGAGATGCTACGATTATTCGGCATCATGCAACGGTTGAGGGTAAAGCGACATTAGGTAAGAATAATGAAGTTTATCCTTATGCATTAATTGGAGGATTAACTCATGATTTAAAGTATACCGGTGGGGAACCTGAGTTAGTGGTTGGAGATAATAATATCTTTCGTGAATATGTAACAGCCCATGTTGCTACAGGTAGTCAAGATTGTACTGAGATTGGTTCTGATAATGTGTTTCTTTCTTACAGTCATATTGCCCACGATTGTAAAGTCGGTAACCACCTTGTAATGAGTAGTCAATCTGCCCTTGGTGGGCATGTTGAGGTAGACGATCATGTTACTATTGGTTGGGGCGTGGGAATCCACCAATTTTGTCGATTGGGAAGACATTCTATGGTTTCTGCTTGTTCTAAACTGGTACAAGACGTACCCCCTTTCATGTTGGCGGATGGATCTCCTGCAGAGGTTCGTTCGATTAATAAAGTGGGGATGTTAAGAGCAGGTTTCTCA
>UPTG01002602.1_pt1 | contig 12241 bp, 9 predicted proteins | sample 2160121 | NCBI WGS metagenome assembly UPTG01 (sample SAMN06266255, study PRJEB28933) | marine metagenome | isolation source: Columbia River Estuary | place: USA:Columbia River Estuary, USA | collected 2014-07-27 | reverse complement strand
ACTCACAAGGCTGGGTCGATGAAGTTTTTACGGATTTAGATGCACTTGTACAACGCATTCGTACAGCTAAAAAAGATAAAGAAATTGTATCTATTGCATATTTAGGGAATGTGATTGATGTATGGGAAGGGTTTTATGCTTCTGATATTCATGTAGATTTAGGAAGCGATCAAACATCCTTACACAACCCATGGGCAGGAGGATATTATCCTGCCGGAATTAGTTATGAAGAAGCCAATTCACTTATGGGGACACATCCTGAACTGTTTAAAGAAAAGGTGAAAACCTCTTTAAGACGCCATGCAGCGATTGTTCAAAAACATACTGATAAGGGGACTTATTTTTTTGATTATGGAAATGCATTTTTATTAGAAGCTTCACGAGCAGGAGCAGATATTATGGCCAAAAATGGGATTGATTTTAAGTACCCTAGCTATGTTCAAGATATTATGGGACCGATGTGTTTTGATTATGGTTTTGGTCCTTTCCGATGGGTTTGTGCTTCAGGAACTCCAGAAGATCTTACCAAAACTGATGCTATAGCTTGTCAGGTTTTGGAAGAACTAAAGAAAAAAGCTCCTGAAGAAATTCAACAACAAATGACGGATAACATTCAGTGGATTAAAGGTGCACAGGATCATAAACTTGTCGTGGGATCACAAGCACGGATATTATATGCTGATGCTGAAGGACGCATGAAAATTGCAGAAGCCTTTAATACTGCCATTGCCAATAAACAAATTGGCACCATCATATTAGGTCGTGATCATCATGATGTTTCTGGTACGGATTCGCCATATAGAGAAACGAGTAACATCTATGATGGCTCTCAATTTACAGCTGATATGGCCATCCAAAATGTGATTGGAGATAGTTTTAGAGGTGCCACTTGGGTAAGTATCCACAACGGAGGGGGCGTTGGATGGGGAGAAGTTATCAATGGTGGCTTTGGTATGGTTCTTGATGGTAGTTTAGATGCAGAAAGACGCTTAAAATCTATGTTGTTTTGGGATGTTAATAATGGCATCGCTCGACGTAATTGGGCTCGAAATGAAGGAGCTATATGTGCCATTAAACGTGCGATGGAATCCGAACCTCTGCTCAAAGTAACCATCCCAAACAGAGTTGATGGTTCACTTTTTGAAAATTTATAAAAATATTAAATACAAACACATGAAAACTAAAATACTTTCTTTTCTGATTGCCCTGCTATTTTTAACCTCCTGTCAATCAGTACGCGTAGTTACTGACTATGATAAGGTAGCTCCTTTCAAAACTTATAAAACCTTTGGGTTTCATAAAGAAGGAGTAGACCGCGCAGAAATTAACGATCTAGATAAACGTCGTATTTTAAATGCTATTGAATCTGCACTTCTTAAAAAGGGCTTTACAAAATCTGATACTCCTGATTTGATGGTTAACTTTTTTACTAAAGAAAAACAACAAATTAACTTCTATAATAATAATTTCAATTCTTTTGGTTATGGATATGGTTGGGGTTGGGGTCCTTATTTTGGGGCACAATATAATGTTTCAAATTCAACTCAAGGTACTTTGTATATTGACTTGATTGACACAAAGCGAAAAGAACTTATTTGGCAAGGGATTGGACGTGGAAGTTTAACAACAGACGTGAGGTATAAAGAAAAACTCATCAATACATTTGTAGGTTCTATTTTAGAAAAATATCCACCTGAGATACCACTTTAAGCTTTCACATCTAAAGCGTCTCTTAATGAGTTTCCTATGAGCATAAAAGCCATGACCAAACTCATGATACACAATCCGGGAATGAGAGCCAAATAGGGTTTTCCTAGAATGATATAATTGTAATGATCTTTGATCATCGCACCCCAACTGGACATAGGGGGTTGTGCACCAATACCCAAAAAACTAAGTCCACTTTCGATAAGAATAGCCGCTGCAAAATTAGCAGCCGAAATTACAATGACAGGTGCTAGAATATTTGGCAAAATATGCTTCAATATAATTCTGAAATCTGTAAACCCTAAAGCACGAGCTGCTGTTACATACTGCATTTCTTTGACACTCATTACCTGACCTCTTACAATTCTAGCGACTTCTACCCACATAGTGAGACCAACTGCAATAAATACTTGCCAAAAACCCTTTCCTAAAGCCAACGTAATTGCTATGACCAAAAGGAGCGTAGGAATGGACCATGTTACGTTGATAATCCACATGATCAACTTATCCCATTTTCCTCCAAAATAACCTGCAATACTCCCCATTAAAACTCCAATAATAAGAGAAATAAAAACGGCCACAAAACCAATTGAAAATGAAATTCGTGCTCCGACTAAAATTCGACTAAGAAGATCACGTCCATACTTATCAGTTCCAAAATAAAATGTTTTTGAAGTTACAAAAGGGCGTAATGACGTTTGAATATCTGTAGGTATGGTTATTGTCTTTTCTAAACCCTCAAGGCCTTCCGAAGCAAATTCTGTATACTTAATTTGATACGGTTCTAACTCATAACTTGTAATAGGGATTTCAGATGGCGAATGCGTTTTTCCGAAAAATACACGGTTCAAAAAACTTTGGTTGCTTGTCAACGTGTTTGGAATTACAAGCATTTCGACTGTAAAACCTGGTTGTTTGGAGTGGATTGACAAATGCATTTGATTGGCAAACTGAGAATTATCTGGTGCTATCACATAGGCAAAAATAGAAATGAATGCCAAAAAAACAATAAACCAAAAACTAAAAACACCCCAAAAACTTTTTTTAAATTTCTGAAGTGCTAAAGTTGTTAATCCTTGTTTTTGCATGCTCAATTAATCTTCAATCTGTGCTAATTTGCTGGAGTTATAAGAACCTTTTAAATCGCTTAATACATTAATGGCTTCTTCCATGTAGATGTCTTTACTTAAATTCTCATGCCAACGCTTTCTATTAATTTTTAAAACAGAATCTTGGTCCATCAAAGGACGTTCGTAAGGTAAGGACTCAAATGTTAGATTTGTTTGGTACTCAGATAAAGCATCAAAACGCTTTGCTTCAGATTCGCTAAGCTCAAGGTCTTGAGAATATTTTGAAAAATTAAGTGTATACACAGATTTATCTCTAATGGTTTTGATCCAACGCGCATTGTCTTCTATAAGTTTAATTTCAGCACTTGAGTTCATACGATTTTTACTTTTTTTGATGGTCGTCTCGTAATCAAAAGTACGCTCCCAAAGATTATAATTTGCGGGGGCAATTTCGTCCCACTCAAGTGGGTTGTCTTGATCTTTCTCTCCAATTTCAATATAACTATAACGATCTGGTACAACCACATCACTTTTAACACCCTCTAACTGGGTAGACCCTCCATTAATACGATAATATTTTTGGGTTGTGAATTTAAAAGCCCCCATATCGCCATTGGTGTTACTTCGAATCATCCGATTCAAATCAATAATATTCTGAACCGTTCCCTTGCCGTAAGTTTGTTTACTCCCAATCACAATAGCACGTTTGTAATCTTGCATTGCAGCTGCTAAAATTTCCGAAGCAGAAGCAGATAATTCATTTACTAAAATAACTAGAGGTCCCTCCCATTCGATGGATCGATCTGTATCTTTAAGTACTTCTTTTTCTTCACTTGTAGAACGCACTTGAACAATAGGTCCTTCTTTGATAAATAAGCCCCCCATATCAACAACGGTCTTTAATGATCCACCTCCATTATTTCTTAAATCCAAAACCAACCCTTGCATACCTTCTGCTTTCAGACGTTCAATTTCTTTTTTAACATCTGTTGCTGCATTCCGACTGTTATAATCTTCAAAATCTATGTAGAATTTAGGAAGATTTATAACACCAAATGTGGTACCCTCTTTTTCTACAATAGTAGATTTCGCATAGGTTTCTTCAAGTTCAATTTCATCTCTTGGAATACTTAAATCTTCTATAGTACCATCTACTTTTTTTAGAGTTAAAATTACATTTGTTCCTTTTGGTCCTTTGATTAATTTGACGGCATCATCCAAACGCATTCCTACAACGTTCACAGCTTCAATTTCTTCCTCTTGACGGACTTCTAAAATGGCATCTCCAACTTCAAGCTTATTTTGTCGCCATGCAGACCCTCCAGAAATAACTTCGGTAATTGTAATTATATCCATCTTTTTTTGAAGGCGTGCTCCAATTCCTTCGTATTTACCAGACATTTGAGCATCAAAACGGTCTTTATCTTGGGGTGCAAAATAAAAGGTATGCGGATCAAATTCTTCAGCAATCGCATTGATGTACATTGATAGCCAATCATCTCTTCTTAAATCATCCATATAACTGGCACTTTCATTTAAGGATTTTAAAGTAGATGCTCTTGCTTCAACTTCTAATTCTGTATTTGATTTTTTTGTTTCTTCATCGTCAGTAACTAAATCGTGGTAATTTGATAGTGTCGAAAATTTAAGTTGTTTTCGCCAATTGTCTTTCATTTCAGATTTTGAGGTCGCATAAGGTTTGCTTTCATATTCCGTATTGAAAGTTTCCTCTAAATCGTAATCAAACGGCGTCCCTAAAACTTGTTTATAAACTTCTCTAGAATTTTCGATTCGTATCAATAATCGTTCATAAACAACATTAAAAAAATGCACGTCATGGTCCAAAATTTGATCATCTATTTCTGTTTTGAATTGCTCGAATTCATCAATATCTGATTGGTAAAAATAATTCTTAAACGGATCCACTTGGTTTAAAAAACTTGTATAAACACCTTCTGAAAATGTGTCATTTATATCCTTAGGTTCAAAATGACCTTCTTCTAATAAATAGGTGATTAATTGCATTAAAAGTTTATCCTTATCTGGATCGTCAAAGGACTTTGAAGTAAAACTACAAGATGCAAATGCTATGAGAATAGAGACTAAAAAAATATTGATATTACGTTTCATCTGAATAAACTGTTATAGGGACTTATAAATTTTATTCTAAAGTATGGGAAATAATTATGCCAACCTTAATGCACGGTAATAATTTTTTGTTAAAGCTTCGGAAATCATCAAATAAGCTACAAATTACTTACTTTTGTAGGAACTTAAACGGAATATCAATGACAAAAAGGCCTTTAATTTTGGTTACTAATGATGATGGCATCACTGCACCAGGAATTCGTACTTTGGTAAAGGTCATGAATACTATTGGAGAAGTCATTGTTGTAGCGCCTGACAGTCCACAAAGTGCTATGGGACATGCCATCACTATTAACGATACCTTGTATTGCAAAAGAGAGCGCATCGATAAGGGCCCACAAACGGAATACAGCACTTCAGGAACCCCTGCAGATTGTGTAAAACTAGCAGTGCATGAGCTTTTAGATCGCAAGCCTGATTTATGTGTTTCAGGGGTGAATCACGGATCAAACTCATCTGTAAATGTCATTTATTCAGGTACTATGAGTGCCGCAATTGAAGCGGGCATGGAAGGTATTCCTGCGATTGGATTTTCGCTTTTGGATTATAAATGGGAAGCTGATTTTAGTCAAATTGAATCGTTTATAAAAACCATCACTTTACAGGTTTTAAATCAAGGGTTACAAAAAGGAATTATTCTAAACGTTAATTTTCCAAAACTTTTAGAAAAAGAGATAAAAGGCATCCGTGTATGCCGACAAGCCAATGCGAATTGGATTGAAAAATTTGACAAACGTCAAACTCCCTTAGGACGCGATTATTATTGGCTGACTGGCGAGTTTAACAATTTAGATAAAGGAGAGGATACCGACGAATGGGCGCTAGAAAATGGCTTCGTTTCTGTTGTTCCTGTACATTATGATTTAACTGCACACCACTACATTCAAGAATTAAATAAATGGGATTTCAATGAATAAGAAAAAACTTTTTCAAGGCCTTGTAGTTGGTCTATTGGCAAATATAATAGGGTTGATAACTGCAGCTATTGTATTGGGTAAATTATCGGGGCGATCAGATAATATTCTTACTGTTTTAGAAAGCGCTCAATCTGAAAATTTCTTAGGAAAACTAATAAGTTTAGGTGCTATTTTAAACTTACTTAGTTTCTTTTATTTTATTAGAAAAAGACAAGATGCACGTGCGGGAGGTGTTTTGGCAGCCACTATTTTAATTGCACTCCTAACCTTTTTAATTAGATCATAAATGAAGTATTACATTATTGCTGGAGAAGCCTCAGGAGATTTGCATGCAGCAAACCTTATGAAGGCCCTAAAAAAAACAGATGCGAACGCAGAATTTAGATTTTGGGGTGGTGACTTGATGCAAAATGTAGGAGGTACTTTAGTAAAACATTATAAAGAATTGGCCTTTATGGGCTTCTTTGAAGTAATAATGAATCTAAGAACTATTACCAAAAATTTATCCTTTTGTAAAAAAGATATTGAAGTTTATCAACCTGATTGTTTGATTTTTATTGATTACCCAGGATTCAATATGCGGATAGCAAAATGGGCGAAAATCGAAGGCTATAAAACCCATTATTATATTTCTCCACAAATTTGGGCTTGGAAAGAAAACCGCATTAGTGCCATCAAGCGTGACGTCGATAAAATGTATGTCATACTCCCATTTGAAAAAGAGTTTTACGAAGATAAACACGGTATGCCAGTGTCATTTGTAGGTCACCCACTTATTGATGCTATTGCCGATAGAGTTCCTGTTGATGAAACCGCGTTTCGTCAAACTCATCAACTCAACAACAAACCCATTATTGCACTGCTTCCCGGAAGTCGAAAGCAGGAAATTAATAAAATGCTTTCTGTAATGCTAAGTGTTGTAAAATCGTTTCCAAATTATCAGTTTGTAATTGCGGGAGCCCCGAGCCAAGATCCAGAATTCTACAGTTCGTTTATTACGAATAAAAACGTGTATTTTGTTGAAAACTGCACCTATGATTTATTGAGTGTTTCCCATGCTGCAATGGTTACTTCAGGAACTGCCACCTTAGAAACGGCTTTATTTAAAGTACCTGAAGTCGTGTGTTATAAAACCAGTTGGATTTCGTATCAAATTGGAAAACGATTGGTAAAACTAAAATATATCTCCTTGGTCAATTTGATCTTAGACAAAGAAGTGGTTACCGAATTAATACAAGAAACGTTCAACACCAAACGTTTGACAAAAGAGCTGACTTCTATTTTGAAAGGCCCTATTCGTGAGGCACAATTTGAGGCCTATCATGAACTTGAAACAAAACTAGGAGGTGCAGGTGCCAGTCAAAATGTTGCAGAATTAATTTATAATTCATTAAATTAGGGAATTAAATAACCCTTAACTTAAAACCTGCTTCGAATCCATTGACCTTGGTTCGGCTTTTTTCTCTACAATGAAGGCTTTTCATTACCCCATATTAAAGCTCACTATTTTTCTTGCGATTGGAATTGTTGCCAGTGATTATATATATGTTTCTATATCTTTAATTTTAAGAGGTATTGGGGTTATACTTTTCGTATTACTTGGAACGTATTTGTACTGTAAAAAGCAAAAAAAAATCTTGTATTGGCCCTCATTAATAGTACTTTTAATGATGGTGTTAGTTGGTGTTTTTATTTCTAAATTACATGCTCCTACTTTTTCTAAATCTCATTATTCACATCAAGAAGCGATCGAGGATTACCAATCTCATCAACTTGAGTTTTTAATCAAAAAACGATTAAAACCAACTACTTATAACCAACGTTATTATGCGGAACTCATAAAAATTGATTCTATTAGGGTTTCGGGGACACTTCTGATCAATTTAAGTAAGAAATCACACCAAACAGACTTTAACGTAAATGAAAAAATCTTAACTTCTACATTCCTTCAAGAAGTCAATGGACCTTTAAATCCTTATCAATTTAATTATAAAAAATATCTAAAACGTCTGGGAATTTACCATCAAGTTTTTTTGAGAGACGAAATTATTTTAGTCATTCCTCAATCTCCAAATTCTATTACAGACTATGCGGAAACAATTCGTGAAGCGTTGAACAAGCGTCTCCAAAAGCTCCCTTTCAAACCAATTGAATTGGCCTTTATCAAGGCTTTACTCTTGGGACAACGTCAAGATATTACAGCAGATGTGTACGAAGATTATGCAAAAGCAGGAGCCGTTCATATTCTAGCGATTTCTGGACTTCATATAGGGATTCTATTATTAATTCTACAATTTATCATGAAGCCATTGCTGTATTTTAGACATGGTAAATTTGTGCGCTTAGTCCTAATTTTATGTGTTTTGTGGAGCTTTGCAATCATTGCAGGGTTATCCCCTTCTGTGGTCAGAGCAGTGATGATGTTTAGTTTGTTTGCAATTGTCAGGAGGTTAAAACGGACTTCAAATTCATTAAACACCTTAGCCGTTTCAGCGTTTATCCTCTTGCTAATACACCCTAGGTTTTGTTTTGACGTAGGGTTTCAACTCAGTTATGCTGCGGTCGCTTCCATCATCATCGTTAAACCTGTTTTAGATAAGTGGGGGCGTTTAAAAAATAAAATTTTCAATTGGATTCTTGATTTATTCAAAGTATCCATCGCTGCTCAAATTGGAGTATTGCCCTTGAGCTTCTATTATTTCCATCAATTTCCAGCTTTGTTTTTCATAACCAACATGGTCGTGGTACCCAGTCTGATTGTTATACTTGGTTTGGGAATTGTGATGTTAATTTTAATTGGAGTATACCATCCTCCAGAGTTTTTAGCATATACTTTAGCATGGTGTATTCAAGCGATGAACCGGTTTGTAGAATGGGTTGCTTCAAAAGAAGCGTTTCTATTTGATCAGATTTCGTTTGATTTAACCGCTCTTATTTTTAGTTACCTCATCCTCTTTTTACTCGGTATTTTTAATCATAAAAAAACGTTTAAAAATTTAATAGTATTGGGGGTCTGTATCTTAGGTTTTCAAGTTGTTGTCCAACAAATTCCTGCGCTGACTACTAAAAATTCGTTTATTGTGTTTCATAAATCTAGACACAGTGTTCTGGGGCTACAATCCAAACAACATCTAGAAATTCATCATGATTTAGATTCCGTAACGAAACAACGCATGCTAAATGATTATGTAATAGGTGCTGCTATCAAAACCCAATCTACTGATACCATCCAACGCCTTTATAAGATTAACAACAAGCTTCTTTTGATCGTGGATAGCCTTGGGGTTTATAATATTAAAAGTGTCAAGCCACAGTGGGTATTGTTGAGGGGATCTCCAAAAATTAACTTAAACCGTTTGATTGACAGCATTCGTCCTGAACTCATTATTTGGGATGGAAGTAATTACAAAACCTATCAAGAACGCTGGAAATTAACCTGTGAAGCAAAAAAAATCCAATTCCACCAGACTAGCGAAAAGGGGGCTTTTTTTATCAATTATTAAAAATGTGACATTATAAAGTAACATTTAGAATTAAAAACTACTTTTTTAGGTTGGTTGGTTTAGATTTCAGCCAATCAGATTTTTTGAGATTATACCAATTACATGTAGATCCTTCAAATTCAAATGTTTCAATAAACTTTAGCCCAATCTTCTTAAGTATTTTATTTGAAACTAAATGATCAACATCAGCAGCTGCGCCAATTTCTTTTAAGTCGAGGTTTTCAAATCCATATTTAAGAGACTGGATTGCTGATTCGGTCGCTATGCCTTTTCCCCAGTATTTTTTTCTAAGTCTGTAACCTAAGTCATAATAACTGAAGTTCTCTCTTAAACCTTGTTCAAATTTTAATCCAGTCCAGCCAATAAAATCATTTGTTTTTTTATCAATAATAGCCCAACGTCCAATTCCATTATCAACATATTGATTTCTTATAAAATCAATCACTTGTTTGGCTTCATCAATAGTTTTTATTGGGTTTTTTCCTAGAAACTCATGAACATCGGGGTCTGAGTCAAGTTCAAAAATTCCCTTTGCGTCATATTTTTCTAAATCTCTTATGAGTAGACGTTCCGTCTCAATATGAACTTTCATTTATTGAGTTTTAGGTTAACTAACTACGGGGTAAAAGAAGGCACAAACGCTTTGTAGTAGTTATTAAATGCTTCCTGGTTGTTCATTTCCTTGTAGGTGTCATCTTTAAATAATTTCAAGTACAGCTCAAGTTGTTGAGCTGTTTGATAGCCAGGAATTGGAGCAATTAATTCTGCATCTAGACCTAAAAACACCATCGTTGGATAGGCATTAACTCCCAAATACTGGGTCAATTCGTGTTGACTGTTTCGGCGTTTTGCCATCTCGGGCTTGTAATTTGGATTTGAAAATTTTTGATCTTTAAGATTTACAATCTCATTGCCTTCTGCATTGAATTTGACTGCATAATAATGTTCATTGACAAAAGCAATCAAATCTTTGTTGGTAAACGTATTTCTATCTAGCATTTTGCAAGGCCCACACCAAGAGGTATACATATCAATAAGTATTTTTCTGGGTGCTTTTTGTTGTAATTCGAGGGCTTCATCCATGCTTACCCAATTGATACTTTGTGCATCAACTGATAGTGAACCTGCTACGAGTAGGACTGTTAATATATATGTTTTCATTTTTATATTTTTTTAATAAGTAACAAATATAATACCAAAATTAGCGAACACCATGCATTAATTTCTTAATCACTGGATAGAGTAATGCAGATAACACCCCAAGTCCTACCGCAATAGCTGTTAATAGCCAAAAGAAATAGCTTAAACCTTCAACTTCTGCGATCCCCTCAGAAGCTTCACCAAATACTCCGGCTAACTTCATTCCAATGGCTACGGCTAAATACCAGATTCCAAACATCATGGCAATCATACGACCTGGTACTAATTTACTAACATAAGATAAAGCGACTGGCGAGATACACAATTCGCCCATGGTATGAAAAAAGTATACCAATACCAACCAAATCATACTCACAGAAGCTGTTTTTGCCCCTGGTGAAATAGACGACGCACCAATTGCCACACAGGCCATTCCGATTCCTAACAGAACCATTCCAATAGCATATTTCATATTGGCATTTGGATTGTATTTACTTTCCCACCATTTTGAAAATAAGGGTGCGAACGCTATAATAAACAAACTATTTAAAACACCAAACCAAGACGCTGGTACTTCTGCAATTTCTTTTCCAAACTCAATTGATAACATCCATATGGCGATAGCCCAAATGATTATAAAACTAATAGCTAGAAAGATATTTGAAAGTGCATACTTTGAAAATGTTTTTTTGAATAATAGCCATAATACCCAAGTGATAATTCCTAACGGAATAATGGTCATTAAAGTATTGACTATTTTAAACATAAAAGCTGAATTTCCTTCAAGAACTCGTTGGGTATAGTCTCGCGCAAAAATGGTTAAGGAGCTTGGCGCTTGTTCAAAAATAGCCCAAAAGAAAATAGTAATAAACGCAAAAAACATTACAGCTAACATTCGGTCTCGAGTGATTTTGTCATACTTAGGGATTCTGATTACTAAGAGTATCACAAACAGTCCTAAAGCAGATAGAATTGCGATGTTAGAACCTTCCATTCCAAACATACTGAAATCAAATAAATTATAAGAGCCTTCTGATATTTTAGAAATGGGGTCATTAAAAATCCATGAGATCCCCAAAAGTGCTGCGACGGCTATCAATCCTAATTGAAATGATGTAAACGGATTTAATTTGGGCTCGTCTGCACTGAGTTCAACCGCTTCTTTATCTACTTTTACTGGTTTTGTTCCGATATTTCCAAAAATATTTTGAGCAAACCAAAATTGAAGTAATCCAAACAACATAAAAATTCCTGCCAAGCCAAAGCCCCAACGCCATCCTACTTGTTCACCTAGATATCCACACAACAAAATTCCTAAAAAGGCTCCTGCATTGACACCCATATAAAAAATAGTGTAAGCACCATCTTTTTTCTCGTCTTTTCCTTTGTACATTTCAGAAATGATCGAAGTCATGTTTGGCTTAAAAAAACCGCTTCCAAATACCAATAGAGTTAACCCAAGGTAAATGAAAAAAGGAGTTTCCACAGCCATTGCTCCATGACCCAATGTCATGAGCAATGCACCAACAACTACCGCATAGCGATAGCCTATTTTTTTATCAGCGAAATAGCCTCCTAAGAGAGTCGATAAATAGACCAATGAGGTGTAAGTACCAAAGATTGCATAGGCATGTTCTCGAGGCCAACCCCAACCCCCGTCAAGGAGTGATGCTGTGAAAAACATAACGAGCAATGCACGCATGCCGTAGTAAGAAAAACGCTCCCACATCTCTGTGAAAAATAATACAAAAAGTCC
>UPTG01002594.1_pt1 | contig 12259 bp, 3 predicted proteins | sample 2160121 | NCBI WGS metagenome assembly UPTG01 (sample SAMN06266255, study PRJEB28933) | marine metagenome | isolation source: Columbia River Estuary | place: USA:Columbia River Estuary, USA | collected 2014-07-27 | reverse complement strand
GGGTACGAGTTGCGTGGTGTTTTTGAAAGTTTGTCTTACAACTTCCTCGTTTGAGCATAAGCGGTGTTGCCACTCCTAAAACTAAAACTAAAACTCAAAGATTAAATAGTAATTATCTATGTATAGTCTAACCCCATCTGCCACGAAAGCTTTATAGTCGCCCTGACCGTATTCTACTGTGTATAAAATATTCGGAACGACTTACAGGTTATCTGTCCAGCATCCATTCCACGTGTACGTTTCTCAGCCCAAAGGCCTCCAATTAAGGTGTCCCGTACGGGGATATGGTATAGTATACTATTAATTATTTTTCTTCCGCCGCTTCCATTTTTCCATGAACCTACGCATACGATCCATTTGTGTGGATTCAGCCTCCTCAGCACGTTTCCGCACTACCTTAACTTGCCGCAGCCAATTTAGTTTATCCTCAAGGCGTTTCGACAAAATCTCATCCACCGACTTGTCCAACATTATTTTTTGGTCTCGGGCACGAATGCCACTTATGCCAGTCTCAAATTCCCGAAGTATCTTTTGGTCTGTATCCGAAAGCATTATGCTCGCCTTCAATGCGGCGTCCCGGCTATGGATTGTGTTGTTACGGTCATCCCAAAGTGCTCTGCTCCATTTATAAATTTGCCGAATAAATCCACTCGTCCATGTTGACCCGCGCTTTTTAGTTGGGACGTGACTACGGCAAAGGTAGTCATCCTGGATCTCATACCATCGTTTGCTGATCCGGCCGCGAAAGAAATTCATGAAGCCAATCAGATCTTGATCACAGCCTAGTTGTTTGATTTTTGGGTTGATACAATGGGAAGTCTCTTTTTTGAATGAGGTCGTTGGGCCTTTTTGAAGGATTTGATTGATACAAAACAATAAGGATGGCTCAGTATGGTTGTCATTCAGCCATTGAACAAAGTGTAGCGTCGCTTGATGCCGGCGATCTCGGGCAGGATTAAAGGTGCACCATAGTATGTGTTCTGTAGTTTCATCACACAGGCCGCATCGAGGGCATAAACTGGATTCCCAGCCTCCTTCTTTCCATTTGGACATCATTGAAGCTGTGCCGCAGAACCCACTGGCAAATTTGGTCACCCATGTTCGATCGTAACAACTCATAGAACGGATTGCTCGGCCTGACATCGCCCAATCCACCATATCATACGTAGCTTTGGTAAGTTTGTTTGTCCTTATTAGGAACTGTTTCATATTTTCACAGGTGATGTTGTCCATGATGGTTGAACTAACTTTGGCTGTTATCACTTGTCCATTCATTTCAACGTTCCAGTGTGGAGAGACTAATTCAATGTCTGAGTCTATTTTGGGATCTTGGATTATTTGAGACAAGTACATTTTGGCTTCATTGTCAACTATCACATTCATCTGAGCCCATCGATCGAGTTCCGCTCCTTCAATGTCGTCCTGATGACCTCGAACATGTCGGAAGTAGATATCAATTGGGATTTTGTCTCGTAGTGAGTGGATTGCCCACAGGAGGTCAAAGTTATTGTGCTGGATGCTAGGATAAAACTGCTCCGCTAATCCCTTGTGGATTGCGACAATATTGTCGCACCCTATTTCGATGGCACCATCAGAGATATGGAATTGAATGCATAATAGATGTACTAGGTTGAGGGCCATGTAAATGCCGAATAGCTCCGCTCGATATGAAGACATGTCGGTTGGGTTGCCAAACGCACGGCTGCTCCCTGTGCTCTGTATGTTGTCGTCACCGTCATCTAGTACCCATGCAGCAGTCCCAATTTTAAATTCTGGATGAAAGGATCCATCTACTACGCAGCGGCCTGTCCCGGCTGCTAGTGCTAAGGCCATACCATGTCCATCATCTGCCCAGCGGCCTTTTTCCAACATTTGCTTGAGGCTAGGATGAGCTCGCTGGATAGCTGACTCTATCGTAACCTCAAGTTTTTGTTTGTCAATGGGTGACATTTCTGAACCACAATACCCTTCTTGTGAGATTGTGTCATCATCAATATGCTTTATGGTGGTGCGCACTAGGTTAATAGGAGCCCGGCATAGGTAGGTCCCATCATGAGTAAAGCGTTGCATTCGAGTTTGAACTCTATTTGACATTCTGACGTATTTTTTCCAACATTGTTGATGAACTCTGTAGTAAATGTGTTCCTCGTCTGTATACCAGTGCCATATTTGATGGCAATTGGAGGTCCATAATCCAAGTTTGATGATATTGGTGTTGGTCGCATGTATTGACCATATTTGTCGTAGGCATCGTCTCCAGACACTCCATTCACGTTTAGACGGAGCAGCTTGATTTGGCCATCTCCAGCAGCTCCTTCGATCTCTATCTCGTTCTCCAATACAAACTTTGTGTGTGCAGGTAGTACCATCTCCATTGTATGCATCAGCTAGTGTCATCATTTGTAGATATAGGCGACATCGATTTATGAGGCAGATTTCACCACGAGAGAATATGTCATTTTTATCTTCAATAAGAGTCTGCATTAGGAACCGATCATTCTGACGCTGTAGTTTAGGCCATTGATATACTCCTTTGAGTGATATGTTATAGTCGGAGCAAAACTTCCATAGCACCTTGACCCAGCAGTCAGTGAGAAGATCTCCATACTGACCATAGTCTAAGAGGAATATATTGCCGCCTACTCCAATTTCAAGTGAGGCTGATTCGAGACAGCTTTCTACGATGTTGCCAACGTGCGAACCTCTGGCCATGTGCGATAGGAAGAGTTTGATTTGTTCTGTGCCTTGAAGAAGGAGTACATGAGGTAGATCCTGACCTTGATGTGAGAGAGGGGCAAACCGGAATGCACGTGGAAGATGACGGTTGAATCCCATCTTTGGAAGGATTTTGGTATAAACTGGTTTCATGATGAGTTCACATTGTTTTTTGGTAAATTTGGTTGCGGCTAATGGGTACGTCCATGTCTTGGCAATGGTTGTGCGCAAGGCCATGGAGGATAGGTTGCGTGTGAGATAGCTTGATGATATAGACTCTGCCCAATTGGTGGAGCAGTCACGAAGGTATTCAAATTCTCCTTGTTCCTTGTCAGTCTTACTCGTCATGCGTCCGTTTCCCGCCATTCTAACTCCTAAAGTTCTTTTCTGAGTGTCAAAGTTGATACGCTTGACAGATTGTAACATACCATTGACATCCGGCACAACCAAGTCATGATCTTCTTCGTCACTATTCATGTACCTCCATTTGCTGCCTTCCCATACAAAGGCAATGAAGAGCCACCAGCATTTTTCAGGTCGTAGTACGGCACCTGTGGCATATAAGCCATCTATCCATTTGTCAGCAAGCTTTTGAGTTCGATCACACAGTTGTTGATTAGTTTCATCTTGTTTTGCCATTGTAAACAAGTCAGTATCGTCGACATACATTATCGCAGAGAAGGCCACAAGGAGATTGGAGATTGATGATATAAGGGAGAAACCAGGTTCATGATGGCTGGCAATGCGAAGAAGTACAACTGTCATAGCAAGCCACATTGGTGGGGCAGCAGGGCTGCCTTGACCACCTCCTTGGAGTGGTGAGTTTGGATCTCCACCATAGTGTTTGTCACTGTCTCCGTACGCTGTTCGAATATAATGTTTCATGTTCATTACTGTATCTGACATGCATCGTATAGCAGAGGGAGGAGCTCCTAGGTGGCGTAAGGCTAGGCCAGATGCACCATGTACCATGCGATCGTAATTGGACATCAAATCACTGGCAAATCCAGTTCCAGATTGTCGTCTGAGTCGTAAAACATCAAATATGAGCACTTTTTGTACGGCTGCATCGATACTCTTACTGCCCTTCTGGGCATATTGGTCTGCAGGCAGAATACCATTCTCTCGGGCATGACGCATCATACGGCGGCTGAATATGATTTTTGTACCTTCCGTAAAGGTGGATTCCAGGAGGTGAATGGTGCGTTGCTTCTCGGGAGCAAAGGCACCTTCCTCTTTTGGAACAGTTACGTTTATCGAGCTACGCCATCGAAGTGGGGAGTATCCAGTCTCATAAGGGATGCTGACAAGTCTAGCCATGGTTGTATTGAGTCTATCATCCTTACATGTAGCTTTCATGAATCCGAAATGCATTCCAGATGGAGATGATTGTGTGGATTCACGTTGTGATTTCCAAAAAGTGCGATGTTGGTCTGGTGTAATGATAGAGCTTACAGGTTTAGATGATATTATACGAGAGGGCATCGCAGTGGCTGCAATGAAGTCTTTTGCACCTTTATGGATGTTTTCTGGACAGGAATACTGGCCCTGTAGCATAAGTTCCGCATCACGCGTCATCGCACATGGTCCCACAATAGATTTGAGTGGCTCGATAGCAAAGGGAGTATCGCTAGCAGACCGGAATTTTTCTTCATTGGCTTGCATGAGAATGTCTTCCATTTCTTCTTTGTCGGTGACTTCAGAGATGGAGCCATCTGCACCTTTCACATGCAGTTTCATGGTACCGCCACTTGAATGTTTGCCTCTAGCATATTTAATCTGTCTATGTGAATATCTTACTTCCTCATTAAGCTTCCGTTTACGAATGACCGTAGCTTTCTCTTCCCCTTCTTGCTCAGCAATGATCTCCGCTAGTGTATCCAGTTTGTTTTCTCGAAGTTCGTATGCGTCGTTTTTGGCCTGATAATAATTTTTCCACGCCTCAGAGCGAAGGAGTATAGCTTCTTGTAACGTTGTAGACATTGGTGAGTTAACATCGCAATCACAGGCTAGACGTTGTATTAGTTTGGAACTAATTTTGCACCCAACTTTCTTTCGAATTACGTTGCGCCAGAGTTGGATGTGGGTGCCTGCATTGGTCAGTTCTTCAGATGATGGGATTGCACCCATTCTAAGTTTCCTGCATCGTTTATTTGCATAGTGAAAGGCCGAGACCATTATTCGATCTAGTTTTTCGTAGTGTTCAATCTGTTCACAAGTCATGGGATTCGAGCAAGTCTGATATAATTGTTCCATTTGTTCATGTACATGGTTGCGGGATAGCTGGTACTCATAATCCCGGTTAAACCGGTCAACAACAACTGGATTCGTACTAATTAGTCTCCGTGCTTGCTGGCGATGGATCTTGTAAGGGTTATTGCCAATGAGATCTATTTGTTTGACGTCAAGATATATAGCTCTATGGTCCCCAGGACCATTTCCAAATTCAAGCATGCCACTTTTTTCAACTCGTAGAGAAGGGCTGACAAAGATGTCGTCAATTGGAGCAGACCCTCGATGGAATGTGGGTGGCATTGAGTGTCCACCAAATTTGGACTGGAGAGGAGAGATTAATCCAAGCTGTCTTAGGCGAGTTGATAGTATTCCGCTGCGAACATCTTCATTTGCATCGATCATCAATATTATTTTTTCTCCTTTTGAAATCCATTGTGAAATAGCTTTGCATAAGTCGTCGCGGAAGACTTCAACAGGATCTGAATCAATGTTGTTGGATAGCAGATGCCTTTCATGTTGCTTGTATACAGAGCCAAGGTTTTCGCTGTACAAGATCACGTTGGGTTGGTAGGCAGAAATGATTCTGGTATTGGTGTTATTCTTGCCACGGAACATTATCCAAGACCAGCGCCCAAGTCCACGGTTGTCAGCTCCTGTCCCACTTGCTCGATGTGCGAGTTGATCAAAGCAGATCATGGCAGTTCCTCCATATTGTGCACGACCCGTGAATTCTTTCCTATTATATGCTGTTGATGTACGTATGTGCTCCCATGGCCCATGGCGCATCCTTTCGTTGAATCTAGCTCGGTCGCGGCATTTTCCCCAGTACACATTCGTCTCGATGAGACCACAACAATCAGCTTGAATATTTCCTAGCCATTCTTTTAATTCCAGCTCTTTTGGGTTTCCAGCATCAATTCCCATTCCTCCTATTTGCTTGATGACAATTCGAAATTCATCATTGTTTTTCATACCTATGGGATCGCCCCATATTTCATTATCACTATTGGATCTAATTGAGTTTTTCAAAATAAACTTATTGTTCTCCGTCGTAGAAAAGACTGTTTGTATCTTTGGTTTCTGTTGCTTGTGTTCAGCATTCCGTTTCTTCTTCGTACGTTGAGACAATTTACATACCCCTACATGTTGGCTCAGGTTGTGCCCCCCCGGTAGTATCTGTCGCCAAGCAGACACTACGTTGCTCTCATGGCAACTTACAGCCCGCCCGCCGGCCCGTTCATAGAGCCAGCAGGTTTCTTACTGCGTCGCTTGGACTTGGATTTCGCCTGACCAGGGCTGTTCCCAGTATTCGCATTGATGTTTTTGTTGAGAGCATTAACTAAAGCCGTCATGTTGTTTTCAAGGGCGCCTAGACGGGAGGATAAAGTCGCAATGGTTGCATCATCATCAGATAGATCTTCCTGGAATTGAGTTTGGTTAGTAGCTGATTTATCTTTAGGTTGTTTGGTACGTTTTTTGGAACGTTGTTTGTTGGTTTTGGACTTGTCTGGAGTCACATGAGCTTGTTGATTGCCAGATGGAGTAACATGAGTGAGTTGTCCATATGTGTTGAGGGACTCATCGTCTTCTGGGGCATACACAAATAGGTTGTTGTCACGTTGAGAAGTTTGTTGCTGATCAGAGTTGGATTCTGTAGGAAGGCCACTGACTACTGTTTCATTGTTGGGATTCTGGAGCCAGTCGTATGAGTTCTCAATCTCTTGTATCATGTTGTCGTACTCCTCTTCCTCTTGAGAGACTGCACAATTGCGTTTTTCATCCCATTTGGAGGTACGGGCTCTTTCAGCTGCAGCAGGAGTCATGTATTTACGTATTACATAAGCTCCATAATGATGGTATAGGTATGAACCTAGATCTGCGACACGAGATATTGCTTCATCCCGATATTTCTCAATAAATGTGAATACAGTGCCGTCTCCGTTCCAAGCATCATCTAATGTCCAGAAGAGCGGATGTCCATCTGTTGTGCGCATCTTCACAATGTATGCACGTAGGGAGTGTCCAACTTTGGAGGAGATGTAATCAATCTCTGCGACTTCATATGATTTAGCAGTACCTACACTTGCTAGAAACCATAGTTGTTTTGTGCGTAGTTGGCTCTGCGTCCGAAGGAAACTGGAATTTTGATATCGTTGGGAAAGTCCAATGAATCTCATTCTTTCTGCACATGGTGGGCGATTGCGTCTGGAGCTGTACATGCGAGCGACGAGGGTAGCATATTCATCTTCATAACCATTTTCACATTCTAGATGATATGCTTGGACAGTTGTATTATCACCATTATTGTTTTGGGTTTTGATTTTCCTTCCACCGCGGTTGACAAGGACTGGGTCAACAATTTTTCGCCAGATAACGTTGACTTTGATCTTTCTCTTAAATTCTACTTCAGCATATTGCTCTAAAGTCATAATAAGGCGTTCTCGACACATGGTTCTAACTGAAAATAGCAAGTATCCAAATATATTAGTTTTTTCCACTTGCAAAGCTTTTGGATATAGAAGGTAGTCGCCATTCTCTCTGAGAAGATATTTAATATCTTCCATCACGGTCTCTTCTTCGCCGTTGAAACCAATCTTTATTTCAGCCCATGCATCCATGGGAGTAGTGGATGGGCGATATTTACCGTCGAAGTATTCTTTGATTTTTGAAAGGACTAGGGGGATCTGTGAGGCTTTGGTGATTCGTTTGGAATTTGTCTTGTCTTTATATTTGAAAATAACACATTCAGGTGCAGCTTTTTGGAGGCATTGGAGGATGACATCGATGCTCTCATGGAGAGACTTGGTTGGGGTCTCAGACGCTGGAAGTGGTATTTTTACTTTACAGAACAGGATATGATCAAAAGGGGGAACAGTGTATCCATCTAGAATTGGGATAGCTCCTGGCCGGACATTTTGTTCATTTGTTGGTCTATGTTGATCACATAGGGGGTTGAATCGGTTGTTGGACTGGCGGGTAGTAGATACAGAGAGTTGGTCGTCATCGTCTTGGTCATCTGAGTCTTCAGCCTCATCATCTTCTACTTCATCAACTTCATCTTCGCCTGAACCATTTGTAGGCTTATTGTTGTCATCTTCTTCATCGGAAGATTCTATGTCGTCGTTCCAATCTTCATCTGTTTTTTCATCATCTTCTATATTCATATCTTCATCGCCATTTATCTCTATAGACTTTGTGTTTTGTCGGGAGTCGTCGTGGTTGACATCATCATGCAGTTCATTTTCAGAGTCATACATAGCATCGTCTTTAAGGTTGCCTGACAGATCATCTTGAGTAACTATGTTTTCTAGATCGCTATCTACAAGACCATCATCTACAGACATATGTTCGCTAGGGACCTTAGTAGAGGCAGCAGGTGTTTTGCCTAGAATATCAGCATCTGGTTTGTCGGCATCATCATTGTGAGATGTGGGGTCACTGGGGGGGTCCTTGGGATGTGAGGATGTGGTATTGTCATTAAATACTCCATCTTCAATGGCTTTGTCTATACTGTCTTTGGGAGGGGGATTGACTTTATTTGCTTTGTTTTGGTTGTGAATCCATAGACGCACGCCTGTAAGTCGTTCTCTGGCAGTAACACTGTCATCGTCAGTTTCTGTATCGCTGTCTGAAGAGCCACCAGACATCGGTACAACATTTGCTTGAGCCTCCATGTCTATTTCTTCAATATCTTTCCTCATACGATCGAGGTCTTCTAGCTCTTGGCGGTGATGCTTTTGGAGGGCTTTGAGTTTGGCTTGAGCATCTTTTGCTTCTTGAAGAGCCTTGAGGCGGCGAGATGCACGTCGAGGGGAGATTCCTTCACCACTGTGGATGCTACCGTTTCCATCTTTTTGTTTTAGTTTTTCTTTGCGGCGGTCACGGGCAACAATGGCTTGGGCTTTACGGAGTTCAGCTTGAGACTTTTCATGAGCAATTTGCTCTTTGCGATTCTGCTTGCGGGTTGTTTTTGATGTTTTGGGCTTTCGTACCATTTTAATGTTTCGATGAGTGTTTCGACGTCTCTTATTGAGATTATGGGAAGTTTTAGAAAATTTCTATAACGATTTAATTTTTGTTTTCCGTTTGAGCAATATTTTGTTAGGTGTGATTCATGAAATACTCCGCCAAAATATGTTTTATTTAGGAAAAATTAAACGACTGTAATAAGACTGATCAATTAGCCGTTGAAGTTTAGAGAATTGATCTTGTTCAATGTTAATGGAAATAATGAGATCGAGGGGTCAAAAGTTCAATCTATCGTTAGAACTATTGATTTTTGATTTTTTCTTTTAATGTGGAGGGGTCGGATGTTGGTTTTTTGATGTATTGTGATGTGGGAAATAATTTGGTTGTTGTTCTATCGGTTGTGAGATGGGGAGTTCAGGGTCACAGTGATATTGTTTTGTTGATTAGTTTCGATTTTAATTATCGTTGAGTTACGTAGGATTGGTATGTTAAAACATATGGGTGCGTACACAGTGGCACGTCTAACAATTTTACGACTTTTTAAAAAAGTATGTTTACTCAAGAAAAGACATTCACTTCACAACAAGATTTAGCCTAGTGGGCTTTTATGGTGTGCAAGTCACACTTCTTAGGCAAGTCAGAATTTAATAATGCGTAGAATCCACAACTAACATACCGAAACCTACACGAAAACAAAGAAAACAACAAACACTTCCATCAAATAACCAACCCAAATAAACCCATTGAAACGAATAACAATCAATACATCAAACCAACCACAACCAAATCCACACCAATACAACTATTTACACTTCACAAGAAAACACACAAAGTCCGTATAGAAACAGACAAAAATTCATCGAAAGCGAGCACTTTGATCAAATCAACAGTAACAATTGTCGCGCTAGAATATCAAGATCGAATTTAACATACGAATTTCTACGTACATTTACGCCAAAACACAATCAAATTAATACGAAACCAACAGCTTCCAAAAAACGCATTGTTACTCGTTACGATGCCGAGTATGAAAAAGTCCACCGGAAAAGCTTCCACCAAACCGAGCAAGACCAAAACAACTGAATCCAAAGAGAACACGGAAAACTCTATAAAAAGCACTCCAATTGATGATACCCCAGATAACAGCACCAAACAGGATTCAACAGAAGATGTGATTATGGACAACACCACTCAAGATTCTAACGACGCAAACAACTCCAAATCAAAAGCAACTCAAGACAATACACAAGCAGTTGAATATGATAGTGACGGAAATAATTTGTACGATGATGAAGAAACATCAGTCTCAGACAGGACGAAGGCCGCCTCAAATGAATCCCCTAACAAACGTGCAAAAAACAATGCAAGGCGCCTAGCCCCTATCTTTGAAAAGGACAAAACCATTCCCGAGAGTAAAACAAAAACTCTTTTCGTTGCTGGTATTCCAGTGCATAAAACCAAAAAAGCACTTGAAGAGTATCAACGTGCCATCAAAGAATTTTTGAAAGAAATAAGTGAATACGATAACACTGCCATTCTGTACGAAATGTATGAAAACAAGCCAAGTGTCTTTGAAATTAAAAATTGGACAAATTTTCCAGGGAAACCATCGTTAGTAAAAAAATACCTTGCAAATTGCAATCCATTTGCAGGAGAAGGTATGATCTGGGCAACCTTTCAACTTGGATTAAACGAATGCGAAGAATCATTTATATGGGTGATGAAAAACAGCTGGGGAAAAAATGTGGGAGGATTCTTCAAGAAAAAAGAGCTTCAACATACAGATACTAAACAAGAAATCTGGTTTTGTCTATCACACGAGGACATAGATGTAGAAGATCTATGTAAAGCACAAAAAAACCAATTTAAGTTCGATACAGATGAAGAATTACACTTGTCATTCAGATACTCGACCGTCAAAGATGGAAACTCCGGCTTCTACAAGCAACGCGCCCGAGAACAGGATGATTCACTAGGCACACGTCGATATGTCAAAGCAATCATAGCTGAGACTACCACAGATCAGTTTGACACTTATTTTGATTGGGTAATGAAAACATATTCAAGATCATCCAATGCATTTCCAAGGGGAATTCGCCTTCGTGCAGTCCCAATCATTTCCAAAGAATATGACACAGACACACAAGAAAAAATCCAGGCACTTATGCAACGACAAGAACATTTTCAAGATAGTATCACCAGCACATACTATCTTCACGTTAACAATATCGACGCTACTTTCAAACAAACAGGAAAAACCCTCCGTGAACATCTTATGTCAATCCCAGCGTCTGATACGAATAAACAACCACTGTTTATAAGTATTGGTAAACGACAATGGGGTAAACGCAAAGGTGACTTACTTTTCACATACCCCAAGAAGTATGCTCAAAAAGCCAGTCGCATAGTATCAAACTTGAATACCTACTGCTACAAAACGCTTGGAGAACCCGTTCTAACACAATTTTTTACAGCAAGAGCCAAAAAATCAGCCATGGAAGCCAAATGGGACGAAAATGAAGGACGAGCAGTTAGCAAGACGGAACAAAATCTAAAAGAAATCATGGATGAATTCGACGCAATGGATTATGTAGAGAACTCAAAAACTGCACCACAAAAACAAAATGGTCAAACTACAATGGATCGACATGCACCACCAGTCCAACAGATTGATGCAGCCACTCAAGACGACATCTCATCCTTTGGAAATAGCTTATTGGGAGGTCAACGAAAAGCACAAGCACGACCAAGTGCATTCTCTACCACATTCAATCCACCAGATGACACATCAGTAGCCCAATCAGTAGCACAAACAGTTGAATCATTGGACTCCAGAATGACGGCTATTGAAAATAGATTAGCAGCTCTAGACCGACTTGAACAATTTCTTGACAAATTCGAAAGTAAACCCACCACTTCAACAAACACAACAATAACAGCATCCACACCAAGTCAAAACAGTACGAATGCAAATAATGTAGTAGGAGACTCCGCAGTCACAAGCGATAGCGGAGCTCCCGCCCATTAAATGTCTCATCAGGGCAACGTGGGTGAATCGGGGAACATAACTCATCCACCAGGGGATTACAAAAAATACTTAACGCCAAAAGTGCCAAAACGCACACATCCAACAACAAAAAATACATCCAATAAAAAACAAAAACAAACATCAATATTCAAATTTATGACTTCAACAAATTCAACTCAAACAACAACATCAATCCCAACATCTTCGTTGGCAACCGATACAACAGCAGCAGCAGCAGCAACAACAACAACAACAACAACAACAACAACAACAACAACAACAACAACAACAACAACAACAACAACAACAACA
>UPTG01002593.1_pt1 | contig 12260 bp, 5 predicted proteins | sample 2160121 | NCBI WGS metagenome assembly UPTG01 (sample SAMN06266255, study PRJEB28933) | marine metagenome | isolation source: Columbia River Estuary | place: USA:Columbia River Estuary, USA | collected 2014-07-27 | reverse complement strand
TGAACACCGGCCATTAGAACTCTAATTGCACGATCGGGAGAGAAGGAATAATCGAGAATAAATTGGAGATCTATCCTGAAGTGAGGATTAGGTTTCATGTAATTAGTGAGAATAGCCTCCCCCATTTTACTGTTCGGCACCACCACCAAGTTCTTGGCAGTGGTCTTCAACCGGGTGGTCCTCCAATTAATCTCTACTACTTGACCCACGATATGAGTCTCTCTTCGATTTTGGTGAACCATAACCCAATCTCCGATTTGAAAGGATTTTTCAATATGCATTGAAAGCCCTATAAATATATCAAGAATCACATTCCGAAGAGCCACCCCTATCACGATGCTCACCACCCCAGAGGTTGCCCATATTCCTGTGACCGACTGTTTAAAGACAGTGGCCAAGATGCCAATCAATGCCACTCCAAAGATACAGATCCCGGTAACATCCTTCGGCAATCTCGGGACCGAACGACCCGATATACCCGCAATTAAACCATCCCAAATAAATACGGTTACCATTCGTTGAACAAGAAAAGCAGTGGATAACCATAACCCGATTTGAGTCCCATACTCGACTACTTGATGCACTACTATTGAGGCATTTCCTAAAAAACGGGCCAACAATTCTTCTTTACTGACAATAGAAATAAGAAAAAACAAAAATGCAGATACTGGGATCCATAATCTTGCCAGTAAAAAAACGAGTGGTACTTCCTGCTTGGGATTTAATTCTTTATCTTTCACTACTCAATTTTCCTTTTTACTTTTCTCGAAAAACTGATTCTTCATAGTTTTTCATTAAGCGTGCCATCATTGCAAATTTGGGTATCGGCACCTGTTCACCATCATGGCGAATCACTTCGAGCATTGCCGAAAGACTCTGATTTACAAACTGATTAAAATTATAGGCTTCCCCTAAATCTGAACAAACCCCCTTTATTTCATCAAAAGTCTGCTCGGGAACCCGAATCGTGATCGTTTTTCCTTTGGCCATTACTAATAACAAAACGAACACACATACAATTGCATTGCAAGTTTAATATTATTTTAAGTAATTTATAATTTAATTATTGCAATGCAATACACTTAGGACGAAAAAAGAATAATTAAATATGTCTAAAAATTACTTGATTGGATATTATATTGTAATAGAATCCTAACAAACACTGTTATTAACATATAAAAGGTCCTTATGAATGGAACAAAATGCTTTGAACTGCCCAGTCATTTTTCTCGCAGAGAATTTATGCATGTTGGGTTTATCGGTGGACTAGGATTATCATTAGCTGATTTCCTTCAATTAAAATCACACGGCGCCCAAAAATTTTATAAATCAAAGGAAGGAACTGCCAAAAGCGTCATTCATATTTACCTCCCCGGTGGAATGGCCCATCAAGAATCTTGGGATCCAAAGCCCTACGCTCCACTTGAATACCGTGGTCCTTTTAAAAGTATTCCCACCAAAATTCCGGGCGTCCATTTTAGTGAACAATTTAAGGAGTCTGCAAAAATTGCGGATAAGATAACAATTTGTCGATCCATGAGTCATGGCGAAGCGGCTCATGAACGTGGAACCCACAACATGTTTACCGGATATCGCCCGAGTCCTGCCCTAGCCTACCCAAGTATTGGTTCTGTGGTTTCCCATGAATTTGGCTCTCGGGAAAACCTCCCTCCTTATGTATGTATTCCCAAAGTGCCTAATGAGTTTGCGGGAAGTGGATATTTAAGTTCATCCTATGGCCCATTCGGATTGGGGGGAGACCCTGCAAAGGGAGATTTTAAAGTTAAGGATCTTACTTTACCAAATGGAATAACCGAAGATCGTTTTAATAAACGTAGGTCTCTTTTGAATACCGTGGACGATCACTTTAGGCAGATGGAGAAATCGGATGCACTCAGCTCAATGGATAATTTTTACAATGATGCTTATTCCTTAATCAGTTCGAAAGAAGCTCGGGAAGCTTTCGACATGAAAAAGGAAAGCGATAAGACCAAAGAGCGATACGGAAAAAATGAAGCCGGGCAAAGGATGCTCCTATCCAGAAGGCTTGTGGAGTCGGGTGTGCGCTTTGTATCCATGACTTATGGAGGCTGGGACATGCATGCCGATATTGAAAAAGGGTTTCAAAAACAGGGTCCTGAACTGGATAAAGCATTTGCTACTCTTATTTCTGACCTTGATGAACGCGGATTACTGGATAGCACATTGGTGATGATGACATCTGAGTTTGGAAGAACACCTAAGATTAACAAAACCAATGGTCGCGATCATTACCCCAGAGTCTTCAGTATTGCACTTGCAGGTGGAGGCATCACACGTGGTCAAGTATACGGATCATCCGATGCATTTGCCACCGCACCGGAAGAAAATCCACTCTCAGTTGAAGATTTAGCAACCACAGTCTACGATCGGTTAGGTATTGTGGCAGATAAAGAATTAATGGCCCCGGGCGATCGTCCCATTGAAATTGTGGATGGCGGAAAAGTGGTCAAAGAACTGTTAGCCTAAATTTCTCTCAGTGCATATTCTTAATTGGTTCTCCCAATTTGAACTAATTTGCTACTTCTCTAATTTGCTCACCTTGCAAATTCTCTTAATCTAATCACGCCCATGAATTTACTAATCCGTTTGGTTCTTCCTGCAATAATGTGTTCAGGTTTTTTAGTTCATGCTGCTGAACCTATCATCTCAAATGTTTTACCTCGGGGGGGACAAGCCGGATCCGAAATTGAAGTTACGATTTCCGGAAATCGCCTCAAGGATAGCAGAGAAATATTTTTTTATGGAAAAGGCATCACCGCATTCGATGTAAACGCGACCAATGATAAATCCGTTCAAGCCAAATTTAAAATCTCCAAAGACGCAGAATTTGGCCAGCATGAATTAAGACTTAGAACCAAGTCGGGTATCAGCACTCTTAAAACTTTTTGGGTTGGACCCTACCCTAACCTAGCTGAAGAAGAACCTAATACCTCTTTTGAAGATGCTCAAGAAATTACGATCAACCACACAATCAACGGTGTCGTTAAAAACGAAGATGTTGATTACTTTGAATTCAATGCAACCAAGGACCAGAGAATCTCATTAGAAATCGAAGCCATTCGTCTCTCGGGTCCTCTTTTTGATCCATACATCGCGATTCTTGATTCAAATCGATTTGAAATTGCAACATCCGATGATACAGAACTGCTTCTCCAAGATAGCACTCTCAGCACTATTATCCCAAAAACCGGTAAGTATTTTCTAGAAGTAAGGGAATCCTCCTATCAAGGCGGTAATAATTACTATTACCGGCTTCACATTGGAGATTTCCCGCGACCTTTAATTGCTTTTCCTTCTGGGGGTCAGGCGGGTAAGTTGCTTGAGGTAACTTTTATGGGAGATCCAACCGGATCCATTAAAAAGAAGATTCAACTACCAAGTAAAGAAAATCTTGGATTTGGATATCGTGTTGAACAAAATGGTTCGATCGCTCCTGCTCCCAATGCAATCCGGGTCTGCGAATTCCCTTCGATTTTAGAAAATGAGCCTAATGATACTATAAGAACAGCAAATGTAACCGAGCTTACCCTCCCACTGGCTTTTGATGGAATTATTGAAAAAGAAAAAGATGTCGATAACTTCAAGTTTAAAGCCAAGAAGGGACAGAAATTTAATATTTATGCCCATGCCCAATCGATTGGGTCTCCCCTCGACCCGGTTTTAAATTTATATGATGACAAAGGAAAGAGCATAAAAGGAAGCGACGATGCAAACAATGGCCGTGACAGCTTGATCACGATTACCATCCCCAAGGACGGAAACTACACTCTTCGTGTACGCGATCATCTGTACGCGGGTGGAGAGCGTTTTGTATACAGGCTCGAGTCTCATCCCTTTTCACCACAGGTCATTGCTTCCATACCCATGTTTGGTAACCGCGATACTCAATCCAGGCAGATGATTCCAGTTGCCCGCGGAAATAAGGCCGCCACCGCCCTGAACCTTTCGCGTAAAAACTTTAGTGGTGAACTTGAGGTAATTGCAGAAAACTTACCCGTTGGAGTGACCATGCGCGTACCCAAAGCTCCATCCAGTTTCAATTCCGTACCGGTAGTTTTTGAGGCAAGCCCGGATGCACCGTTGGGGCAAAGCTTAGTCAATTTAAAAGTCAGGCACACCGATCCTGACAAAAATATTGAGGGGAACTTCAACCACAATCTAGCATTAGTTTATGGGCCTCCGAATAATCGTACCTACTACGAGAGTACATTAAAGCACCTGAGCGTGGGTGTAGTTGAAAAAGTTCCCTTCTCGATATTGATTCATCCACCCGCCACCCCGATTGTGCGTGGCGGTTCGGTCAATCTGAAAGTGGAAGCGATTCGGGATACCAATTTCACTGCACCTATTACCCTTCGTATCCAAACCCGTCCCCCCGGTATTGGAGCGAAAGGAACGGTCTCGATCGCCAAAGACAAATCAACCGCTTATTACTCCCTTACTGCAAATGGTGGAACATCTCTTGGCGACTGGGATATCGCGGTGCAGGGCGAAGCAAATAACGGAAACGGAATACAATTAGCCTCTTCACCGCTGACCCCTATTACCGTGGAAGATCCTTATTTATCAATCAAGATAAACATGGCCGCAATTGAAAGAGGTAAGGAAGGCGAAATCATTTGCGACCTCGATATCAAACGTCCGTTCGAAGGAATGGCTTCGCTTTCTATCCGTGGGCTCCCCGCTTTTGCAACCACCACAGATCAGGAATTTGATGCCAACGCAACACAGGTTATTTTCCCGATCAAAACAGAGGAAAAAGTTCGGGTTGGTATCACCAAAAATTTATTCTGCTTTGCCAAAATTCCTTTCAAAGGAAATAAAATCACTCATACCGTTGGACAAGGCGGACAGATTAGAATTGATAAACCCCCTCCCAAGCCGAAAACGAAGCCCAAGTCAGATTTGATTGTGGCTGTAAAAAAACAGGTTGAAACAAAAATCAAGAAAAAGCCCTTAAGCAGACTTGAACAACTCAGGCTAGCGAAAAGAGGAGGGAATTAAGAATCATGCTCAACCGTCTTACTAGTCTTGGTATAATAATATTCTCAATCAGTTCGTATACTTTATTTTCCGAAAATAATTCCAATACTAAAGCAGAGGTTAGCACGGCAGCACCGGCGGAAAATTCGATCTCTGTAAATGTGGAAAATCCAATACCGGCTGCACCGGATTTCCATAAACAAGTACGTCCAATTTTGGAAGCATCCTGCATCGAATGCCACGGGGTTGAAAAACAAAAAGGCGACTTACGTCTAGACACTCTCGCCCACCTTTTAAAAGGAGGAGATTCAGGACCGGCAATTGTACCCGGTAAGATTGATGAAAGCATCCTGCTTGAGAGAATTTTTCTCCCCGCGAATGATGATGAAATAATGCCTCCCGAAAATGGCCCCCTTTCCTTGAATCAGCAGGATATTTTAAGGAGGTGGATCATAACGGGTGCAAATTGGCCAAAGGGTGTTCAATTATTTCCCGTTTCCAAGCAGGAGTTTGCCCTTCGAAAAAAAGCGGAGTCCAAAAAGTTAGTCAGTTTACAAATTCATCCTAAACAAATCAGTCTCTCCACAAAAGAGGATTTCAATTCATTTGTAGTGGTCGCCAAATACGATGATGATGTAACCAGAGATGTAACGAAGGAAACCATCTTTTCGCTCAGCGACGAAAAGATTGCCCAAATGGAAAACCATACAATCTCACCGGTGAGAGATGGCAAAGCCACACTCAAAGCAAGTTTTCGCAACCTGAATACTGAGCTATCGATCCAGGTCAAAGAGGCAAAGGCGGAGAGACCTGTTAGCTTTAACCTCGATGTAATGCCCGTTTTCCTAAAGGCAGGTTGTAATACCGGATCCTGCCATGGGTCTGCCCGCGGTCAGGATCGCTTTATGCTTTCCCTTTTTGGGTATGATGCCAAGGGTGACCATCACCGCATAACTCGGGAACAGGGAACAAGACGGATCAACTTGGCGATTCCTGAAGAAAGTATGCTGGTGGAAAAAGCCATCGCAGCTGTTCCTCACACGGGTGGGAAACTATTTGAAAAAAATAGTGACCACTGGCACACATTGGTCAATTGGTTAAAAAGAGGAGCACCGGAGGATCCAAAAGATATTGCCAAGCCCACCGATCTAGAACTTCTGCCTAAAAGCCTTCTGCTTGAAGGAAGGGGTGCAAAACAGCAAATGATTGTGATTGCTCATTATTCGGACGGAACCACTCGTGATGTAACCTCGTTGTCAGTATTTCAATCTAACAATGATGTCTCCGCAAATGTTGATAAAAATGGAATCGTTACTGCAGAGAAAAGAGGTGAAGCTTTTATTACCGCTCGATTTGATGTTTTTACAAAGGGAACTCAGGCCATTGTGATACCGGAAGATTTACAATACAAAAAGCCTTCTCTTTCTACTAATAATTATATCGATGACCTGGTGCATGATAAACTTCATAAACTGAGAATTTACCCTTCTGAACTTTGCTCGGATGAGGTTTTCTTAAGAAGAGTGTACCTGGATGTGGCGGGTGCGGTTCCGGATGCGGAAACAACCGCAAATTTCCTCAAAAATTCAAATGCGAATAAGAGGGAACTGGTCGTTGATGAACTTTTAGACCGAAAAGAATTCACCGATATGTGGGTCATGAAATTTGCGGAACTTCTCCAAATTCGAACCGATGATAACAACGGAGTAAGTTATAAATCAACCCTGCTCTATTTCAATTGGATCAAGGATCGAATTGCCAATAATATGCCGATGGATCAAATTGTTCGGGAATTACTTACCGCGAAAGGAGGAACTTTTGTGAGCCCGGCTACGAATTACTACCAGATTGAACGGGACAATTTAAAAATTACTGAAAATGTGGCTCAGGTCTTTATGGGAATGAGGATTCAGTGTGCTCAGTGTCACGATCATCCATTTGATCAGTGGACTCAGGATGATTACTATTCATTCGCCTCTTTCTTTAGCCAAGTCGGTCGTAAGCGCGGTGCGGACCCGAGGGAATCCATTATTTACAACCGTAATAGTGGCGAGATCAACCATCCGATTCATAAGAAGCCTATGCCACCAAAATTTCTCGGTGGGGAAATACCTGATATCAAAAAAGGTACAGATCGAAGAAAGGTTTTGGCGGACTGGCTGGCTTCTCCTGACAATCCATTTTTTGCCCGTAATCTAGCCAATATTGTTTGGTCACATTTCTTCGGACAGGGTATCATTGAGCCTGTAGATGATGTGCGAATATCCAACCCACCTTCCAATCCTGAACTGCTCGATAAATTAGCCAGCCAATTCACAGAATATAATTACGATTTTAAAAAACTTGTTCGTGATGTCTGTAATTCCAGAGCTTATCAATTAAGTACGCGCACAAATCCATCCAACGAGGATGACCTGCGAAACTTTGCCCGGGCACAACTTCGCAGGATGAGGGCTGAAGTTCTTCTCGATGTAATCTCGCAGGTAACACAGACTAAGAATAAATTCCAAGGTCTGCCATTGGGTGCCCGGGCTCTGCAAATCGCCGATGGTCGATTCAGCAACTACTTCCTGACCACATTTGGCCGGGCGACCAGAGAGACGGTTTGCTCATGCGAAGTTGTGATGGAGCCAAATATGTCTCAGGCACTTCATCTTTTAAATGGAGATGTGACCAACAGCCGAATCAATCAGGGGAAAGTAATTCAAAAGATGTTAAAGGATGGGAAATAACCGGCGTTAATAATCGAAGATCTCTATCTACGATGTTACTCACGGCTTCCCAGGGGGAATGAAAAAGAAAATTTATTGGCATCCATAGACACTGAAAATCCGACAGAAAGTCTAACGGATATTTTTTGGGCTCTTTTGAACTCAAAAGAATTTATCTTTAACCACTAATTATTTTGAACCTGAAATAATTTTTTTTCGTTAGGCATGAAAATTACTTCACCCATTACCGCACTCTATTTATTATCAATTACTGGAGTCTTAGCTTCTCCCGAAAAACCAAATCTTGAGGATGACATCATGCCCATCTTCGAATCGAAATGTAACTCCTGCCACAACGCGGACCGGGCAAGAGGCGGATTGGACCTGACCAATATGAACGCCATTCTAGTCGGTGGAAGTTCAGGAGAAAGTGTAATATCCGGGGATGGTGAAAATAGTTACCTTTATAAATTAATAGCCCGGGTTGAAAAGCCGTACATGCCTCAACGAGAGGACAAAATGCCACAAGAGGAAATTGACTTGGTAAAAAAATGGATCGACCTGGGCCTTCTTCCCACAGCAACGGGAAAACCGATTCAAAAAAAGAAGTCAACTGTCAACCTTGTACTGGGAAATGTAAGCAACGGAAAACCGGACGGACCACCTCCGATGCCCAGGCATCTATCCCTCGAACCATCCGTAGTCACAAATCGTGCTTTTGCACCTTCGGCGATGGCTTCCGCCCCATGGTCCCCCCTTGTCGCAATTGCCGGGCAAAAACAGGTCCTTCTTTATAATACAGAAACACTTAAATTGATGGGCGTACTCCCCTACCCCGAAGGATTTATCGAATCTCTCACATTCAGCCGAAATGGAAAATTGATTGTGGCCGGTGGCGGACGCGGAGGAAAAAGCGGAAGAGTGGCCGCCTGGGAGGTCGAATCTGGAAAAAGACTCCTTACTATGGGGGAGGAATATGACGCCATACTCACTGCCGATCTTTCCGCTGACCAGAGCTTGCTGGCAATTGGCAGTCCATCCAAACTTATAAAAGTGTACGATGTTGCATCCAACGAACTGCTTTATGAAATCAAAAAACATTCAGAGTGGGTAACACAGGTTGCATTCTCCCCGGATGGTATTCTCCTTGCGACCGCAGATCGGAACGGAGGACTGCATATTTGGGAAGCAGAGACTGGTAATCCATTCTACACACTAGACGGACATAAACAGGGTATTAACGACTTATCCTGGCGAGCAGATTCAAATATACTCGTCTCGGTCTGCGAAGAAGGCTCTGTACGCACTTGGGAAATGATCAATGGCAAACAGGTGAAGTCTTGGAATGCACATCCTGGCGGAACCATGACTGCCTATTTTGATTCAAAAGGAAATATCGCAACCGGTGGCAGAGACAAAAATGTAAAACTTTGGACAGGGGATGGAAAAGGTATTCGTACAGTCAGTGGGTTTAACGATATCATTATGGAAGTTTGTTACTCCCATGATGGCACCCGGATTATTGCTGCAGACTGGTCAGGTCAGGTATCCGTCTGGGAAACATCCGATGGAAAAAAAGTGGGCGATCTTCGTGCAAATCCTCTTGAGATCAGTGATTCCCTAAAACTGGCCAAGCAAGAATTTGAAAAAACTAAGAGAGCCTTTGAGCATGCCCGTGCAGCCCGTGATCTTGTTGTTAAGTCCACAAGCATTGCGAAAGCTGAGCATGCTAAAAGCATAGAAATTTTAGCTAAGTCGGAGAACGAAAATAAACTTGCCACCGCAGCACATTCAGCGACCGAGAAAATGTGGAGAGATTCGATTGCTGTTCTGCAAAAAATGGGAGTGGAAAAAGCATCCAAAGATAAAGAATCTAAGGACCTTAAAGTTGAATTGAAAAAGCTGGGCGTGAAACTAGTGAAGGATAATCAAATATTATCCACTGAATCGAATAAGCAAAAGGAACGGGCTGCCCTACTCGCCATTCAAAGAGAAGCACACCAAGAGACGATTGCGGCGGCAAAAGATTCAAATGACAGCCAACCCCTGCTCGCCTCCGCTCAGAAAACGAAAAGCCTCGAAGCTTTACTGGCTCAGTCAACGGAAAAAGTGAAGAATCAACAAGGCGTGATCAATCAGACATTACTGAGCAAAAAATCTATCGAGAAAAATGTAATAACTGCTGAAAAAAATCTTTTGGCTAGCATCCAATCTTACAATGCAGCGTTAGAGAAAAAGAAAAAAATGGACCTTGAGAGAAATGACGAAATTACAATTTTAAAGGACTCCAACACTCAACTTTCCACAGCAAAAACTAATCTATCCAAGAGCCAGGTGGCACTAAGCAAAGCAGAGGACAATTCAAAAAAACCACTCGCCGAGTTTGTGCAGGCTGAAAAGAATGTCAAACAGGCTGAACATGAGGTCTCCCGCTGGAATGCTGAAATTATTAATGTTAAGCGCCATATTGAACTGAGAAATCTTAGCAAATTAGAATTGGAATTGAAAGAGTACGAGGTTGTGCACAATGAATCAAGGGCACGCAAAAACTCTGCACATAAAGCTTTTCAAAATATTACTGAGTCTTTACAGAAATTACCTCAAACCATTGCCCGAAATAAGGAATTGCTTGCTCAGAAAAAAAACGCTTTGGTTGAAACCGAAAAAAGAAAAGTCTTAGTTTTACAGGTCAGGGCAGACAAAAACCTATTTATTCAGAATGTGAACCGATTGGCCACACTTGCCAAAAATAAGTCTCAGTCACAGGAATCTGACTCCACTTTTGGTCAGGCAAGCGATAAGTTTCAAGAAACTATCTCATTACTTAAAAAAGATCTCGCTGAAACCGAAAATCTCATCGCCGCGAAGGAACAGGAAATCATTCAGGCAAAGGAAGCAGTTACCCAAGCTGCAAATAGCCTAAAGAGCTCTGTAAAACTGCTAGAATCGACACCAACTCAGCTTAAAAACAAAGAGCAAATCCTAGAAAAAGCTAAATCCGAGGAGGCACTTCGGCTAAAAGAATTTAATCTAGTTAAAAGTAAAGTTGATCAACAATCTGCTCAGTCAGTCGCACTTTTTCAACAATACCTTGGTTTATTACCTAAGAACTAATTTATTTTTTGGAGAAGCTTCTGCATTTCCAATCCAATTATACTCCCCGGACCAAGATCCAATACATTTCTCTTTTTAAGAAAATCAATCGCATCCCATGCCTGTTCTTTCTGCCCACTTCGGCCAAGAGTCTCAACATAAGGTCTGACTAAACCATAATACAACTCTCCTCCAGCGGTTTTTTCAAAATCCTTAACCATCCGTTCAAATAATTTTTCTGCATCGGACCAAAGTTTTTTCTCCAGTTTTTTCATTATTTGCTCCGCTCCCTCCTTGATTGCCAAATCAAACCTTCCAGAGCGGTTCTGTTTTACAATTAGACTCCTAATCCGGTCCGCTTGCCTAGGGTTACCCATCTCGTCATATACATCTGCTAATTTTTTTTGTCCCTCAATCTTCAGGTCAACCGTATTCGAAAATGCCTTTAACCAGGCATCCCAAAAATTTCTCTTCTCCCTCGGGTCGGAGAGATTCCTCTCAACCCAACTTGCTTCCTCCTTCCATACCTCGGTGAATGCAGGGTGAAGTGTTCGGGCTCTCTGTAGAGATTCCCGGAAAAAAGCGGCGGTCGGGTTTGCCATAGCCCATGCAAAATAATCCACTGCTTTCCCACGAAATCCGCTGAGGTTTTTTTCCCCGCGGGCAAGTGCACCCAGTTCATCGTCGGTAATTAACTTCCAGCTTTGCGGATCAATTGCATTGCCCACCGGATAATTCTGATTTTCGTAGCGACCACAATCCGTTTCCCACCGACCCGGATTTTTCAGAAATCCAAACCAGGCATGCCCACCGCCACTTCCCTGTCCCACGAAGGTAAGAGTGGGAATACCCTTGGCTTTTCCTGCCATCGAACTGAAATAAGCCTGATCTACACAGATTCCACCTTTTTCTTGGATGGCAGAAAGCGAATAACTCCCGTACGGCCAGCGAAAAAGTGCGCCCTCCAACCTCAGACGGTCATACTGAATGGAGGCAAATATTTTACCAAAGCTAGACCGTCTGAATTTAACGCTATTCCGAACCCATGCCAACTCGCTGCTCGGCAAGCGGTGATCGACCACAAACTTCAGCTCCGTCACCGAGAGTTGGCTAGGGTCATATTCCAATTTCCTCGCCAAGTGAGCTTTGACAAATTCTCCAAAACGTTGACTGGGCAGAGAAGGATCAATCGGTACATCTTTGTTGGAAACCTGATGGTGCGGCCAGTCCCTTGGAAAAGGTTGATCAAAGACAACCGCGTAGGCAGAAGCTAATGCTGCATATTTTTCGATAAACCGAGGATGATCGCGGGCGATCGAAAGAAAAATTCCCAGGGCTTGGATCTCATTGTCTTCAGGATGTAGAGCTTTAAGAAAAACTTTTTGAAGGGTGGTTTTTTTTCCCACTTCAACAAAAACGGACTCGAGCGAG
>UPTG01002592.1_pt1 | contig 12261 bp, 9 predicted proteins | sample 2160121 | NCBI WGS metagenome assembly UPTG01 (sample SAMN06266255, study PRJEB28933) | marine metagenome | isolation source: Columbia River Estuary | place: USA:Columbia River Estuary, USA | collected 2014-07-27 | reverse complement strand
GGGACCGTGTTTTCGAGCGAGCGAGGAGAGCAGGCACGCCTGCGCGCTCGAGCTATGAAGAGCCGTGCGAACCACGTGATCGCCAAATCCCGCCAAATATTCGCTGTTGGTACAATAGCTACATACGCGTGTTTTCGCTGAATGTAGGCGAACGCAAGCCTTAGAGCGGAGCTAGGAGAGCTTGCAAGTTCCGACCTAAGGCCGGTGACTGCAAGCTCCTCTCTGCTCTACGGCGCGCGATCGCCTTCTTGTTTGGCGTGCGCTTCCTTCGCTCGATGCTTGCGTGCAAGCTCCGGTCCGAACTCCGAACCACGGCCGAACAGCTGTTCTTCGCACAGCAGGCAGGCGCGCGTTCGCGATTCATTCTCATCAAAGATCCAAAATCTACATAGGATTCAATACATTCGATACGTTGAGTTTCACCCAAAAATCATTACAAATCTTTTCCCAATAATAGTATGAAGCCCAATAGACAATCCATATCTGTCTGGACTGCGGCGAGCACACCTGCCCGCCGGAGCTACGAACAGCCCTCCGGCGCGCGTGAGAGCCCCGTGGCGAATGTAGACGAACGCGCGCCGTAGAGCGGAGCGGAGCTTGCAAGCACCGGCCTGACTCCCCGAATTGTGTCATCATAATATACAAAATGGCTAGAATCAAACACACTGCCCGCGCCGTCGTCAGCAATTCCAATCAGCCTCCCAACGAACAAGAGAATCCCAAGATGGTCAAGGACATGACAGTAAGACCACAGGGGAAAACAGTAAAACCACAGGGGAAAAAACTTCCCAGCTCAAAAGGACGTCGAGGATCAACATTCTCACAACCACCGGCTAAGAAACCACGACGTTATCGCCCTGGAACCGTCGCACTTCGGGAGATCCGTCGTTACCAAAAAACCCAGGAGTTGCTCATCCGCAGGGCTCCTTTTGGTCGCCTGGTTCGCGAGTTAACTGGGAAGACAAGTTCTAAAGTTAACAGATGGACTAGCGATGCCATTGCAGCGCTACAGGAGGCATCAGAGGCTTATACAACGACACTTTTCGAGGACAGCAATCTTGTTGCCATCCATGCCAAGCGTGTCACGTGCATGCCAAAGGATATGCAGCTTATTAAAGCACTCCGTAGGGAGTTTCTGAGCACTACTGCAGTAGCTAGGAAGGAAAAGACAGGGGAAAATCAAGAGGAAAAATAAGGAAGACGGATAAATTGAATTAGGCGGGCTGGGTGTATCGGTTTTGTTTGATAAGGGGGGGAATGGGGAGAGAGGGTGTACTTGATTGATAAGAAGGGATAGGGAGAGGTATAAGCAGGCGGTTGTGTCGAGTGGGGATGATAGCGGGGGGATAGAATTGAAGGTAAGGGTTATATAGGGGAGAGTGGAAGAGAAAATGTGATATGATGTCTTTAGAGGGTGTAGTTGATAAGAAGGGATAGCTTTTTTTAATAATCAGACAAATTTGAAATTATACCTTCTACCTAATTTGTTGTTTCCACACACACAGACATTCCAAACGTTGTCGACAAAACATTCAGTCTATTGGACCAAAAGAAGAATTTCATCCTTCTGCTTCATTCACAGGCATCCCAAGTTTTTTGCTAGAATATTCATCCCACTGGCCAAACGCGAGGATTTCACAAACTCCGCTTTTCCATGGATGTCCCCCTTATCTGACATTTTTTTGGCATCGCAGATAACCGATTTCAACATCGACTGTGTCATGGAAAAATGATCAATGATAAAATCACGATGGTAATTCTCGTCCATGTCATCTCCTTGTTCCATATCAATCACATTATTATCCTCTGATCCACCAAGAATGATTATACCCTTATTCTCAGCAGGCTTCATCAACTCTCTTGTTAATAATGCACCCGCGGTCACTGATAGCCTCTGGATATTCAGACGTTCCATGTCCATTGTGATGCTGTCTTTGACTTTCATCTTTTTTAGCTCTTCTTCGGTATATAGCATTGCACACTTAAAGCATGCCGAGGCACCTCTGGTGTCGTTGATGATGGAGTAGTTAATACCCGAGAGTATATACACTGCCACCAACTCCTGACGAAGAAATTTCAACCTATTCACATCAGCTGTTGACAATTTGCGGCCCATATCAGGAATGTGTTTCATTTCGGTCTTCATTTTGTCTTCCTCCTCTCTTAGGGTTTCATGGGCCTGAGTTACAAAGATATCAGCCTCCGACAGAATACCACTATCAAAATCATCCTCATCTTCGTCATCATCATCATCATCATCACCCCGTTCATCTTCTTCGCTTCCATTGTCCTTGTCCTTGTAATCATTGTCATCAGATTTGAACTGACCTTTACCGTTGCTGTTATCTTGACTTGTTTTATCTTTTTCGTCAAAACTGCATTCGGCCCCAGAGAGATCAGGATAAATGGAATCTCGTGTCCCATCCAGTAGAAGTTGCATGGCAAACGGTGGATCCGGCTTCGCGAGTTGCTTCTTTATGTACAAGAACAACCACGTTCTCCCCAACAATGTTTGTGAAACAGGTTTGTTCAGGTCTCCGTCATGCTGAATCGAAAGAAGGGATTGCGCTTGTTCTACAGCCATCTCTGCCTCTCCCACACTGCACTCTGTTTTGCAGATGAGTGACATTGCCCGCCTGAAGAGTGAATTATGAACTACCATTGCGGGCGCCAAAGTGATTGCAGCTTCTTCTGTTTCTTGCCTTTGGTTCTCAATCGCCTTTGCGCTTTGTTTTCTCACCCTGCTTTCAGCAAGATGTTTCCAATCATAATTTGGAAGACCCTCCGATAGCATTTTTTCAACGGAAATTTTCTTGTCTTTGTATTCGAAAACCAAAGACCAAAACAGAGCGGGGGAGCGCTCTGCAATCAATGTTGGGTTGATCTTTATGCCACGTCCCGCGAAGGTTAACATTTGGATTGCTGCTCTCAACGCATTCTTGACTACATGAATTTTGTAGATAATCACCTGATCCATGTGTTTGTCATTTGCTTCGATCCCTTTCAAGAAGATGACTTGTTTATAACCCAGAATTTCATCACCTCCTCCAGTAACTCCCTCGTTGGGACAATTCTCAAATTCGAAACTGCAATTTTCAACTGATAAAACTCTCATCATAACCTTTTCATCTTTTTTCCGAATAGAGAGCTCTCCCTTGAATAAATCGACTAAAGATTTTTGGGCAGAGTCATCAGTTGCAAGCAAATTGTTTGCAGTAGTCTGTGGCGCGGCCTTCTTTTTACTTGCAATATCCCCAGGCACCTTCTTCCCATCCGAAAGGCGGAAACCCCCACCCGGAATCACGATCTGCTCGCTTCTTGTCTCAGGGGCAGAGTCACTATTTCCCAGCAAAATGGGATTGGTTGAAGCTGCCTGAATGGCCATGGGATTGGTGGGATTGGTTGAAGTAGCCTGAATGGCCATGGGATTGGTGGGATTGGTTGAAGCAGCCTCAATGGCCATGGGATTGGTGGGATCGGTTGAAGCAGCCCTCGCTGCACTCCTGTCCCTTCTCTCCTCACGCTTCCTCTTCTCTTTGCGTTTTTCCTGCCTTCGGGCTTTCTCGTCGTAAAGAACGGCTGCAGTTTGTCTCAACCTCTGCTCATCTGTGACTCTACTGGATTTATTTATTTCCACTGGCCGTGGAGGTGGTCTCCACTTGTTAAGATCTTTGTGGACAATCGTCATCTTCAGCTCTTGGTTATGTGTAATCCCCAGCTCGGATATAGTTTTTTCATTGATCTCCTCTTGATCAAATATTTCTTGGAGTTGCCCTTCCGTCTGGAGTGAGAATAGATAGTCCTTTTCATTAAGTGGCACCCCAAAAATAGACATCGCAGTTTCTTTCATGAATTTTGACAACGACGTTGAAATGTCGACAACGAAGCGAGAAGACAGATGCACATCCGGCGAAATCTTTGGCTTTGGCTTTCCGTTCTTAAAATAATGTTGCTCTTGGAATGTGTTGCCAGAGATTATAATGCGAATTTTATCGACGCCATTGCAAGCGCTCATGGTATTATCACAGACTGTTTGCTATTTGATCCAATGCAAGTTGTATTATTGTATTTCGGGGGAGGTTGCCGGTGGTCACTGATTTTCGTCTGCACGCTTGGATTTTATTGTCAGTTGGCATCGAGCGCAAAAAATAGATGGTGTCAGCGCTAGCAAGGAGTTGTTTTCGGATTCGGACTCTTAGGAGAGATCGAATCCCATGGTTTCAGCAAGGTAAGAGTGTGTTATGTTTATTATGATCGATACCAAAACATCAGCAGATGCTTCTCAACCTCAGGTGTTCTTTGCGTCAGCAAAAACCATGTAGGAATCGTATCTGATTCAACGTAGACGCAAGTTCAACGGAAGCACTTCAACGTAGATGCAAGTTCAACGGATGATCGCCAAAATTAGCGACCTGATCTCTAGCGAGTTGCCTAAGAGTACTGTACAAAGAGGTGTATCAATTCCTACATTAATTTTTGTTATCATTGTGGCTCTCGTGTGACAGCTGTCGTGTGAAGGGCGTGCGATCAAGATCTTCTTCCACGTGTAATGTAGAATCTGTTCACCGGAGCGATCGGTAGCAAAGTTGGTTGGAGAGGAGGAAGGATGAGACGGCAGAAGTGCAACAATAAACCAACCAACCGCTATAAGAAACTGACTAACTGATTCCTATGTAGGATAACTGACCGACCGCTCAAAGAAAATGCCTATTTGATTCCTACGTAGGATATCTAATCAGGTATCGGTTTTTGAAATCAATACCCACTCTTTCTTGGGGAATCGGTGGTTTAGGCGATGGATTGAGTGAGACGAGAGATCACGATGGAAGGATTTTACAGATGATTATTAATCAGATTTGTCACATAAATAGTTGATCAATCTCCAAGGTGTGCCACTACTTCTGCACCATAAGAAGAAGAAGAGGATAACAATAGTCATGGACTCATTTGTGAACAACATTGTGAATGTAGCAGCGATTGAAGAGCCATCGCAAAACGCTAAAGCTGAAGGCACCTACACTGAGTGTGAATCTGGAGTCGATGAACAAGTTTCTGTTTTACAGTCACCGATCCGTCCTCCAACTCACGCAAAGTCAAAGAGTCGTAAGCGATGTAGCAAGAACACTGAAGCTGAAGGCACTGACACCATGTGTTTCTCATCCATTGAAGAGCCGATCCATCCTCCAGCTCATGAAAAGTCAAAGACTTCACAATCAGAAATAGAAACGGAGGGGATGAACAGACCCACATGCGTAGTTGATGCAGTATGCGGGATCATTCCTGACAACTTGATCTTTTTGAATTCAGGGGGAAGATCTATTATTGTAGCAGGGTCACCGATCCGTCCCACAGCTCACACAGCTTATGCAAATTCGACGAGTCGTAAGAAAAAGCGTTGTAAAATTAGCCAGCACTTAAGAGAGAATGATAGTGAATCCAAGACAAAAAAGGGGGGTTCAAGACTAGTTCGCAACAAATCAGATATGGAAACGGAGGGGACGAACAGACGCACATGCCTAGTAGATGCAATCTGTGCAGTCATTCCTACCAACGAGGTCAAGAACTCAGTGCGAAGATCTATTATTATTGAAATGCCATCACAGGGGGATACATCGATATCACATGCAAATAATGGCCTGGCATCTCATGGCATGGTATTAAATCGAGCATCTAAGAGATACATGAGGGAGGGAGGGGCACCATTCCACCTTCTACAAGAAAGAAAATGCAGACTTGTTATTCAAATCAAGCTCACCAATCATGATAATCAGAAAATGTCTCACTTTGTTTCTTGGGACGGCCATACCATACACGATTCCCCTTACAATAGCATGGTGAATAATACATTTGATCGTGCCAGCAAAAAGGGAAGTGACAATGTATTTGGAAAGATGTACCGGAGAGATTTCAAAAACTGGCAAATCACCAATGTTTATGATCTCTTGGATCTCATCCGTGAATAATTACATAACATCAATGCAAATGAATGCCAATGCAATGTGTGGTCAGCGAGCTGCTTAGAAAGGTTGACTATTGGGCTCTGTGCGATTGGTTGCCCATTAGTTTTGAAATAGTATATATATTTTAACTAATTATGCAGCTATTTGCTGTCCACAGACCAATGGAAATGGTGCAATAGCAGGGGGAGGCTGCTGCCCGTCAATGTCCACAGACCAATGGAATGGTGCAATAGCAGGGGGAGGCTGCTGCCCATCAATGATTTTCATTCGCAAAGGTATTTTAGTATTTTATATCAGTGTCAGCGTCGAGCGCGAAAAATAACTGGTGTCATCGTTAGCATAATGTCGCATAATTTTGATGCGAACAGCAGCCGGCGCCACACATGCTCTAACCCTGTCATGTATTTTGTTATTCATTATTGGGAGTCCTTTAGCACACGTTGTGTCACACTTCATCTGGTCTGTCTGCCGTTCTTGGTTCAAAATGACCGGCTGCCCGTTCGGTGACATCGGGTTCCCGGATCGCGTGGCCCAGCCAAATCGGATAGCCATCATCCAAAAGAATCAATCCAACGAATATGTTCAATGGCCGCCTCCAACCCAGTCACCGATTGTTTCATCTAACCCGGTCACTTCGATCAAAATATATAATTTACGTGGTAGCCTCGCAGTCCCCTGCCATAGGAGTGGGACGGAGGCATGTAAGAACACAACCGTCACCACAAATCCACCAATCATACCCTCAAATAATTTCGGAACCTTCTTCGGCTCAGCCATCCGCACTGATTCCAAAGTCCATGCAAGTTCATGCTCGCCGGCCGCCTCCCAAAATGAAGACGAAGAAGGAAATTGCTCACCGACGAATCGGCACGCCCAATTCGGGTACATCATCTAGGCATGCCACGAATCTCGAGTCTCGGTGGATTCCACCGTCATCATGCGCGCACAAGACATCAACTAACCACGGCCCGCCAGCGCATGCAATATTCAAGTCTAAGGCCAATTCGTCAAAGAGAACATGTGCTGGCCACGTTGCTCATGAATTCTTCCATTCACACATGTCTAGCAAGAAACGTGCTAAACACCGGGGCCGTGCCAACGCCAAGGATAGAAAACTAAACGAATGTCTCCTAAATGTGTCATCGCCTCTAGGTACGCATTTTTGGTCCCGTGCTGAATTAGATTGCACAGAGCTTGTTTTCGATGGTGGTGATGAGCATACTGCGCCGCTCGAATGTCCCTCGCTTATTAAGACCCATAGGCCGAAGACAAAAGTCAACCATTCTGCACAAAACACTGTCAAACCCAAAAAAATAAAACCACCCAAACCTTGGAAATCTATACGTGTAAGTGATGGTGACCTATATATTGTGGACACCAAGATCTCCAACAAGGGTCTCGTTTTTCGTTATGACAATGGGGGTTCAGCTTTTACTCGTGTACCTCGTCAAGCTGCCCTTGAAATGACAGGAATGAACAAATTGTCTACTGTTACATCCCACTGCCACGCACTGGACTTGGCTGAAAAAGCCCAACGTGGTTCTTTATTCCGGTCAAAAAATAAAGTCATTTATTCTACCAACAAACATGTTTGTCCAGGGGCACAAGCATGTCGAGCTGAGCCAGGTGTTCGGGACAATACGTACCACAAGAAAACAATGCCAGAACCAGATTGGATTAATCTTGTGAAAACGTTATGCAATGTTGAGAAAGTAGTATCTTCCTTTGTTCCTACGGAAGATTTAAGGCGAGTCAATATGGCAAAAACGGTGTTGGATTACAAAACCATGACTGCAACCAAAGGTGGTAATATTGTACTTGAATCCCACATTTTCAACGCAATTGGATATACCAAGAATGTACATGTTAGTTGTCACACTGATGTTGATTTCACTCAGTCTGTCATAACTTGTTACAAAAAAGGTCATGCTTGTGAATGCAATGACAACGTTGTCGCATATTTTTGTTTTCCCCGCATTGGGATGGCCGTTGCTTTACGGCCAGGAGACATCCTTGTATTCAACCCAAGAGAATATCACTCCGTCTCCTCACGTTGTACACTTGACTATGATATTTATTTCACATCAATGTACCTCAAGTCTGCTGTTGTGTCATTAAATGACAACACCATTCCTCTAACTTCCATTCAGGAGAAGTGTTTTACTTATTATGAAAAAAATTTAAATTAAATACCTTATCTTTCGAAGTGAATATGTTTTTTCTACATGTTGATGTTTAATTATATACATTTTAATCATTCGCCTATCATTTCCTTATACTTGTTATTTTCTTTTTTTGTGACTATGAGTGCGCCATTGTGATGGGTGGAAGGTTGATTTAAAATTCGGTCCCATATGAAGGATGCAAAATAGTGATGGTGGTGATGGTGGTGATGATGGTCAGGATGAATATGGGGGGAAACAATATGGCGGGAAATAATATGGATTTTAGCGGGACTATGAATCAATCACATGAATAAAACGGGACTAAAGGAGTTCTCGAGTCTCGCGCACCGTCCCTTAAAACGCGCAGCGCGTTATCCTAGGTAGTTGGCAACGGGATATGACATTGGATTTTTTTCGCGATCCAGTAAAGAGCCACCTACATACATGTCCAATATAGCATTACCAAGAGAGCCTAATTAATACAAATTTAATATATGCTCAAAGACACTTTTCTCTGCGCCAGGATGGCCCTTCTTATGTTCAGCATCCTCACACCTAAGCACATCCCAATCCCAGTATACTAATGTGTACTGTTGATATGTGATTTCGTTCTTTTTGATAAAAGGCAACATCAAGGCATAACTAACAATACTGGATCTGAGATTTTTTTTCCAACCCTGGTGACTTTGGCATTGTTGGAGTTATCTTGTTTTTTGAAGACAAAAGAGCAAAAATGTACGCCAGTGTCTTGTACAACACAACGTGTGGTGTTGTAGGCAAATGTAAGATAGCTGATGGTGACGTTGCGTTCCTCACCATCATAGAATGCAACATGTACTTCCCCCTTTTCATTGTTAGTGCAGAAACAGCTGATTGACTTTCCATTCGTTTCCCTAGAAATCACCTCTGATTTCGATTCGTATACATGATACCCTATGTACCAATCCCTTTCACCATCGGGAGTGTTGTCATAGTTATCGGACAGGACTTTTATGCCAAAGAGCTTGTGGAGCAATCTCAATTTGGTTTCTCGGTATGTCTGATCCTTCCTCATCGCTACCAATACAGACTTAGGGTTATGTATTCCATTCTCATCTTTGGCCTCCCTGAGGATTTTGTGACGAGTGATTAAATAAAATTTGGTAAGATATCTCATGGAAAGGGAGAGATAAATAAACAAATTATCAGCCTGACTCACCAAAGCAAATGTAGAGCACCCAAATAGTCTATCTGAGCAACAATGTTGGCCATGAAGCTGAGCCAATTTCCCCTATTCCAGCACATATTCTCTGACTTGGATTTCTTGTTTTGGCTATTTGGTTCATTCACAGGTGCAAGGGGATTGCCTTCAACTTCGGTCTGTGACCCTTCAAGAATAAATTTGAAGAGCTTTGTTTGTATTTCAGGCTTTAACATTCCATCATATGGAAATTTCAATTGATCACACTTGGCTTTCAGTTGAAGGATAGTGATTTTCCTAAGAAATGCCCTCATTGGCTTCACTCCATCCAATTTATCATCACTAAACTCGTGACAGATTATTTGCAAATTGTCTACGTTGAGTTGAGTGATGAAGTCATTTGTCCTCTTGTCTGTCTGTTTGCCCCCTTGTCCAACACCACTAGTGCTCTCTTTGTTCTGTGTTTTGGTGTTGGTCTTGCCTAGGGACCCATATCTCTTGTGCAGGTAATGCGCAGATGATAGGAACAACTTCAAATGATTGTCAATCAACTGTATTTCTGGGGGATTCCTGGACATAAGAACAGATATCAAAGCTTGAAAAGCATTCAGCATGCATCTGATGTTTAAAACTGTCTCCTGTGTGGTTTCATTCTCTTCAGTACACAGTGGGTTGTTTGAGAGGAACATTCCATAAAGATAGGATAAGAGCCTCATATATGCCATGCTATTCTCTCCAACCCATGCAGCTTTGGGGAGTGATTTCACCTTGCAGTAATCTAAGCGGAATGAAGCAACATCATACAGTATCGGATTTGCAAAGGCGATGAAGGCTGCGTACTTTTTGTGATGAGACAATATTGTGTGTAGAATGTCCATTACATCAGGAATGATCCCATGCGCCAGTCCATGCATCGGCAAATCAGGTAACCTGAATCGAGCAAAACAATCTAACAGAGACCAAATCTTGGGCTGGTATTCTTCTGGATCTGATATCTGCCCATTTATACGGTCTTCGACCGCTATCCTCTCAATATGGTCAATTCGACTGCCCTTCACGTTGCATGATTTAAGAAATGCTATTAACGTTGCCTTTGACCACGCATCGTTTCGCCTTGCGTTGTATGCACTCTTCACTGCGTCCATCATAAAGTCCGTGGTAAGCTTCACCGGACCCAGTAGAGTCTGTCCAGGCTCACGTCCATCTGGTTCATCTGCATCGTTTTGGTTTTCTTTTCGGGTGGGATAATCTTTATCCACTGGGATAATTTTCTGATTAGCAGCCTCTTGATCAAGGGTCCAGTTGAAACATTTAGTACACTTAACTGAGCGATCAGTACCTTCAACCATATTCCGCACAAGCGTATTGTAACATTTGTCACAAGCAGGAAGTTCATTTTCAGGCACTGTCACGGCCCAACTAGAAACCTTGCCAGTATGACCCTCTTTTCTAGTATTGCCGAGAGACTGCCTTTCTGGTCGGTCGGCATTCCATGTCAGCATGCTGACTGCCATGCGGCCAATGTCATTAGTTTTGCCAAAGTAACATTTGAAGCCTTTCATAAGGTCCTGATACTCTCCCAGAAAGTGTTCAATGACAGGAGTGTGGTCTTCTCCACTTTTGCCCATAGCTAGGACGAATGTGTACTTTCCTGCTGACTTTTCATCTTCTGGAGGGCAAATGGTGACCGTGAGGACCCACACACTGTTCTCCTTTTGTTTTATGAAACACCGCAGGAAAGAGTCACTCCAGAAGTAGATCCAACCAATGTTTGTCTTCAATATTGTCTCATCGTCTAGGTTTTCTTCTTTCATAGCCTGGATAACATCCTTCAAAAGATCTTCTACAGCTTTGGTGCCATTTAGACCGTCATAATTCATAGTTCCTGTTCTGGCATCGTAAGCAAAGTTAAACTTGGCACCATGACCGGCCACAAGACGAATGGTCTCCTTCAAACTGACACACGCGTGATTACCAATATTAAAGACCCGCTGGACAGGAAAATTCTTCATTATTGAGTGTGCCCCGTCCATCATCATTGTACGAATATCATTATTATCTGAAGGGAAGCGAGTCTCGACATCATGATGACTTATGCTGTCTACTTTGTAAATTTTCATGAAATTATTATGAAGCTGAACCAAGTCCCCCCTATCATCCCCTGACATTTTGAGCATCATCTTCAACATGAGTAACACTTGTTCTGATTCAAGAGTGGTGGTTGTCTTTGAAGTGTCCTCCCTATTTCGTATGTTTGCTCTGTGCACTAGGCCATCAAAACCACCGGATTCATCATCTGGATTCTGTCTCTTCTTCTGGTACTTCTGAAAGAAGTAGATTTGATTCTGGCTGACTCGTTTTCTTGAACCTCCTTTACGGAAGAGCTTTTCTTCCTCTGTTCTTTTGTCAAAGAAAAGAAAATCATCATAGGAGTATCCGACCTCATTTGTGTTGTGAATCAAGTGATCTTGGTATTGTTGTGAAAGGTCATCATACATATCTCCCTCGTCCCCCCGTGTATTGGGATCAAGGTCTGTGTCCGTGATGATTTTTTTCACATATTCGTTTGCCTCTTCATACTCCTTTTTATTCTCATTTTCTACTACTTGTATGTGCATGTTTACGAACCCCTCCTCAAGCAGATTACTGTCGTCACGGTCATCCTCTCCTTCTGATTCATTCAACAAATCACTGTTGCAGGAATGCTGACTGGCTTCGCGGTCAAATATACAATCTGTGTTCATGACGGGGATGTCTCCAATCACTTCTGTAATCCCTGATGTCTTTTGCCTTTTTTGTGCAGCAATGTTGTGCATTTGTTTGAGATGTTTCACCATGTAACCTTGTGCAGAGCGCCTGTTCTTTATCAACACGGGGTTATTATTCTCAATGAAGTTGTAGGTACAGAGCCTGCACTAGACAAGGTCTTTTTTGCAGTAGAGACACTTCACATAGC
>UPTG01002586.1_pt1 | contig 12286 bp, 17 predicted proteins | sample 2160121 | NCBI WGS metagenome assembly UPTG01 (sample SAMN06266255, study PRJEB28933) | marine metagenome | isolation source: Columbia River Estuary | place: USA:Columbia River Estuary, USA | collected 2014-07-27 | reverse complement strand
GTTATTCATTTGGCAGCCAAAGCCAGAATACCAGAGAGTTTTATTAATCCAGATGCGTACTTTGATGCAAATGTAACGGGTACAAGAAACATCTTAACAGCCGCAAGTGCTGTAGGTATTAGAAAGTTTGTGTATGCTGGTTCTAGTTCTGTTTATGGCAATAACACTGCTCCTAATAAACCTAATCATAAGCCAGACCCACTTAACTACTATGCAATGTCAAAGTTGTTTGGCGAACATCTATGTAAACAATATAAGATTATGTTTGGTCTAAATTATAATATATTACGTTTCTTCACAGTATATTCTGAGAAACAACCAACTTCTCTAATGTTTGGAAAGTTTGCTAGTTTAGTTAAAGATGGCAAGCCAGTTACTATTCATGGTGACGGAGAAATGAAAAGAGATTACATTCATGTGTCTGATGTTGCGAGGGCGTGTGTTGCCAGTATAGAAAGCAAAGTTAAAAACGATACATTCAATGTAGGCACTGGAAATAATATATCAGTCAACGCAGTTGTTGATATATTGAAGCAACATAGACCAGATTTAGAAGCAATTAATATAGATAAACCAAAAGGCTATGCGCCAGAAACATTAGCAGACATTAGTAAGACTAAGAATTTACTACACTGGTCTCCAGAGACTTTGATAGTTCCTGGTCTAAATGCTATGTTCGAAACGATATTTAAAAAGTAATGACAGCATTCAGAGAATTATATGTACCAGCAGGAGCAGGTAGTAATTTTTTGGCAAAGTCGTGCTTATGGAGTAATTCGTTATCTCATACAGAAGCAGAAGATAGAAATGAATACTATTGTTGTAGAGCAAAGATAACGCCAGAAATAGAAGAGGGTTATAAATTTAGTGTTGCTGATAAAGACCTTCAGACAGAAACAAAAATAATCAGACCTATATTAATAGAACTTGATAATTATATAAATTTAGAGTTTCAGAAAAATGATGATTTAGCAAAAGTACATAATAATAAAAAAGCAAGAAAAACACTTTTAGAAGATTTAGATTTATTCAGTACTCATCTTCTTGTTGAAGGTATAAACCATGACTTATTTTGGTATATAACAAGTTATTCACATTTTTGTAACTTCATAGATAAAGAATTATTACCAAAGAGTATTCAGAAAATACTAATACAAGTAGAAGACTATTTCATAAAATGTAGAGAGAGATTTTATGCCGAGTGTCATACTAATAATTTAAGTATATACAAAATAGGACATCATCATCCTAATAATGAGATATCATCTAAATTGACTTTGCCCGTAAATTTTAAATCATTAGCAATAGAGTTAGATGCAGAGATGGATGCATTTTGTCGAAAACTACAAGAACTAAAAGCAGACTACTCAGGTGAAAGAGAAGAACTAGGTAGATTTTCGCATTCAGAAGATTTTTGTATACTTGAGGATAGCACTGAAGAATTATTCATAAACAAAACTGCTAGATTGGCTGATGATAAAATTAGTTATAGAAAGATATTTTTCAATAATGATGAAGATGAACTAAGAAAAATATATGATTTCTTTGATAACGAGGATTACTTTGATAACAATATTTCAAGTATTATGAAAGACTGTAAAGACTATCATTCTAAAAATATGAAACTTCTAAAATCATATACACCAAAGTTGTGGAGTATTTTAGCAAATGACTGAAATAAGAGAATTATACGCACGTCAAGGTGCTTCTAGTAATTTTATAGCAAAGCAGTGTATGTGGCTTGGAGTAGATAATCCAGAACCAAATAATCCTTATGTCGATATCAATAAGACTGTTAACGAATATTTTTACCCTAGGGTAAAGATAGGTGACAACATAAACAACCGAGATATAATCCATAAACTGCAATGTGATGATACTCATTTGAATGAAGAGACAAAGAGAATAGTTGAGGTAATGAAAACTGTACACGAATATGTGTCCAATTTACGACCAGAGACTAATTTTGGTGCCATTAATGCAGAAGTACAAGCAAACAGAATGAAAGTGAATAGAGACCATATTATTAAAAAAATTGATATAATGTGGAAAGATGAGTGGACAATGGCTTATTGTAGTTTCTGGGATTGGACAGAATGGGGAAAATTGTCTGGAAACATGGTTAAAGTAGAACCCTCAATATTAGATAATATCGAAGATATTAAGAATTATTTTTTAAAATGTAAAGATTACTATTACTCTGTGTGTAAAAAATACGATTGGAATAATATAAAAATATCACATTCTTCTGTAATACGTGAATTGCCTGGATTTAATCCACCTAACAATTTTATCTCAGGTACCATGTTTTGTGATATCAACATGGGAGTATTCATTGCGGTGTTGTTAGAGATTAAACGAGGTGATACGGGACTTAAATTTAAAGAATTTTGTGAAACTATACAAAATGATTGGCAACTAGACCCAACAAAAGGGGAATTACGAGAAGAAGTTGAATTTTCAGACGTGATTATAGATTACAGAAAGGTGTTTTTCGAAAATGATGAAGATGAACTAAGGAAGTTGTATACATTCTTTGGTACTGAAACCCATTTTGAAATGAATAAAAAAGATATTATCAAAGAATTTAAAGATTATAACGATAGTAACATAGCATTATTTAAGGCTCATGCATCGAAGTTATATGATAAATTATCTTAGATAAATATCAGAGAATATTAATAAGGAAATAACTATGAAGTTAGTTGACAAAAATAATAAGATATTAAAAACAGTATGTGATGAACATATTATTTCAGAACATTCTGAAAAATTAGTATATGATATGATTGTTGCCATGCAAGAACATGATGCAATTGGTCTTGCGGCACCACAAGTTGGTGAAAATACTGCACTTATGATAATAGGTCATAAAGACACTGGTTTTGTTGTATGTATTAATCCAACTTGGGAAGTAGCAGAAGATAGTGAATATGAAGAATTCTTAGAAGGATGCGTAAGTTTTCCTGGACTAGAATTAAAAATTACTAGACCTAATAGTATCATAGGAACATTCACAAACTTAGAGGGAATAAGAAAATCAACAACGTTTGTTGGAGTTTGGGCACAAGCATTTCAACATGAATGTGACCACCTTAATGGTGTAACATTTGATACTCTATAATGAATTTTTCTGAGTATACATTAGCCAGTTTCGGAGATAGTTTTACATTTGGAGATGAAACTGTTCCTGATTATCCACGAGGTGAGTGGGATATGGAAGAATCTCAACAACAATGGAAAACTGACTGTAATTTAAATTCTTACACTCAAGTTATTGCTGATAGATTTAAATTTAAAGATTCTATAAATTTTGGTGTACTTGGTGGTTCTAACGATAGGTCATTATCTTTATTAGAACCTTATCTACATAACCACAAAGAAAAAAAAATATTTGTTATGTTTAATTTTACACATCCTGCAAGATTTATGAATTTCTTTAAACATGCTAAGAATGAAGAGTACAAACCAATAGATATATCTCCAGGCTATGTTGATGGAAGTGGTATAGAAGAAAGACAGTATGCGGGCCTAACTGCAAAGAGCATAGCAAATCAGTACACTTTTTGGAAAAACAGTATACAAGATGTATATGACCATGTAAGAACAAGAAGAATGTTATATTACATATTGTCTACCCATAATACACCGCATGTAACTTTTGATATTCTTAATACTATGGATAGTCGTATCTTAAGAGATAATCCTCTACAGTGGATGACTACAGACAAGGATATAGATGGAAGTTTAATACCACATTCTGATGAAATTGTGAGAAAAGTAGATTTTTTACAAACATATTATGATGAACTAAAAGATGATGTTCATAGATTATCTCATATAGGAATTAAATATCATAATAACATCAATTTCCATAAATATATTGGCAATCTAGGAAAAAAAGACCATGCAAACAGATTCTATTACACATCCGGTAACGTTGGAGAAGGAGGACATTGGACAACAGAGGGCCATGTCAAAGTTGCAAACGTAATAGAAAAGTTCATAAATGAGAGATACAATTAGAAAGGAGTAATAATATGGGATTCTTAACAAGTAGATTAAAAGAAAAAGCCTCACATGGCGGACTAGGTTTAGTTGCAGTGGGTTTAGTGATTCTTTTTCTAGGCAGTTGGGTCAATATAGCCGCTTATGCCGCTATTGTATTCGGTGCCTACCAAGTATTAACAAAAGGCTAAACTTTAAAAAATAGTTGACAATTACGCCAGTTTGGGTTATAATATATCTAACTGGCGTAATTTATGGAATAGAGTCGTGGCAAAGAAGAAGAGTAAGAAGAAAAAATTAAAAATTAATAAAAGAAATCCTGTTGCGAAAGCACTCCGTACTCCTAAATTTAGAAGCAGAGTAGAAATAGACAGAAAAAGAGAGATGAAAAGTACAGGAAAGTATTTAGATGAGGAATAGATGAGATGGCATATGTAGTAACCCAAGATTGTATTAAATGCAAGTATACTGATTGCGTAGAAGTGTGTCCAGTAGATTGTTTTTATGAAGGTGAAGACTTTTTAGTAATAAACCCAGATGAATGTATTGATTGTGGAGTTTGTGAACCAGAATGTCCAGCAGATGCCATTATCGCCGATAATAATCCAAAATTTACACAGAGACTTTTAGATATAAATGATAAGATGTCTCAAATATGGCCAGTTATCGTTGAGCAGATAGACCCATTGCCTGATGCAGACAAGTATAATCCTAAAAAGGGTTACACAGAAGATAAAACACCATTATTAGATAAGTTTGATAAAGAGTAGAGGAATAATATATTGATGAAAACATTTAAGACACGACTTGATGACTTTTTTCATTGGGTAAAAGGTACAGAACTTGTAGAATTAACAGATATTGATGTCAGTGAAGACCCAGTAAGACCAGGATTAGACTTAGAGTTCAGAACAAGTTATGGTCGTAAGATATACGGATTAAAGTACGAAAACAATATAGAAGGTATCATTTGTATCGCATATTGTAATGATGTACCCGAATCAGAACGGGAATTAGACTTAATAAGTCAAAATGCACATTATAAAGAAGAATTCAATACAGCAGTCGCATATACTGTCTGGAGCCGCAAAAGAGGGGCTGGTAAAGAGATTATGACAAAACTGAAGGATTACTTAGTCACTAATACAAACGTTAAAAGGGTAGTCACTTTGTCTCCATTAACCCCTATGGCAACTCATTTTCACATCAGAAATGGTGCAAAATTGATTAATATTAACACTACAACACAGAATTTTGAATATAAATTGAAAAAAACGGCAAAAACTTGACAAAAACCGCTTTTATGCTATAATAATTAAGAATCAACAACTAAAGGAGTTAAAATGAAATATATTGTAACAATAGTCGCTTTGACATTAAGTATTTTTACTACCAATGTTATGGCAGGGACTACAGCAACTATTAATGGTACGGTTGTATCAAGTACTGCTATTATGGAAGATGTAATTAGAAACATGCCACAAGACACATGCAGAGTTGTAGAAGTTCCTGTTTATGGTAACACTAAAGGTTCAGCCGGTGATGCAATTGCTGGTGCTATTATCGGTGGTGTTCTAGGCAATCAAGTTGGTAAAGGTTCTGGTAAAGATGCCGCTACTATCTTCGGTGCTATTCTTGGTGCGAAAGCAGGCGAGAACAACGGTGGTAAAAGAGTTATAGTTGGCTACAAACAAGTAGAACAATGTGACAGAACTTATGTAAAAGTAAGGGAATCTGTTGTAGTTGGATATGAAACACAAGTTCAATTATATGACGACCTAGTTCATTCTTTTCAGACAACTAGACAGTACACAGTAGGTTCAACTGTACCAGTAAGAATGACGTTATCATTGAATTAAGTCTATACTTATTATAACTGATAACACAATTCCGCTATAATATCTCATAAATACATATGAGAGAAACAAAAGCCTCTTTTTAGAGGCTTTTTTATTACATTATAGAGGAGGTATTTATTATGTTATTTCCAATAATTACATTTATAACCGCTATCACTATCGCGGCAATTGCCGCATACTTTTCAGTTGCTGGTCTTATGGCTATCTTTACTGCATCGGCAATTTCTGTTGCCATTATGGCAGTAGCATTAGAAGTCGGTAAACTAGTTTCAGCATCTTGGGTTTATAGAAACTGGAAAAGGGCACCATTTCTTTTGAAATCATATCTTACTATTGCAGTAGTGATATTGATGTTCATCACTTCAATGGGCATTTTCGGTTTCCTATCAAAAGCACATTTAGAACAGGCTGCCGATAGTGAAGAGAACACTGCTCGTATTGAACGTATCGTACAAGATATGGCTAGATACGAAAATACAAATGATAGACTTGAATTAAAGATTGTAAAATTAGATTCCGAGGGCGAAACAGATACCTCAAAGGTACAAGACCAAATTGATACAGAAGAAAATAGAATGGACAATGTTATGGTCCGTATTCAACCTTCTATTGATGAACAGAATTTAATCATCACTACTGAACTATCGAAAGATGATGATAAAATTGCTCCGTATCTAAATCAAATGGATAGCCTAGATAAAGAACTTGATAAACTTGAAGAACAGGCTAAGAAGTATGAAAATGATATTACTAACGTTGGCAAAGATACAACAAGTTATGATTATGCGATAGCACCATTCCAGGACCAGATTGATAAAATTAAATCTGATACTGCTACACTTAAAGAAATGTCAAAGTCTGGCACACAAGAAGACCTTAGAAAAGCCCAAAACGCAGTTGGTATTCCTTGGGGTTTCTGGAGAAACTCAGAAGTTCTTAAAGAATGGAATGAAGCAAACACGTTAAAATTGACTGAACTAGGAGTGAAGATTGCAGATGTTCGTAAAGAGTATGAAGAGCAATATAAACAAGAACGCATTAGACTAAGTAATCTGGTAGTCAAGTTAAGAGGTGTTGATACTCAATCTGTGAATAAACGTAAGATGGACTTACTAGAAAAGATTGAAGATACAAGAGGCGTAGAGTCTCCTGTAATATCTTCTGCTAGAGAAGAAATCAAAAGATTGCGTGAGAAAGCAGATAGAGAAGTTGCGGGTTCTTTAATTATCCTTGATAGATTACGTAACGAATTATTGAACGTATCACAAGTTGACAATTCAGTAGAAGTTGAGCAGTTGCAGTTGAAAATAAATGCAAATGATGATGCTGTCGATGAATTGATTGACCAGAAGTTTGAATTAGAACGTGAGATTAGAGCAATAGAAACTGAAGTAGGACCTATCAAGTATATTGCAGAACTGGTTTATGAAAACACAGATGGCGATACGATTGATGAAGCAGTTAGATGGCTTATCATTATATTCATCTTTGTGTTTGACCCGTTAGCAGTATTACTATTGATTGCGGCAAACTATAGTTTTCAAAACAGAAACAGTGGTGGCAGACAGGAAGAAATCTTCGACAAGTTTACTTTCAAAAAAAAAAATTAAAGAAACCACTTGACATTTCACCCAAAATAAGCGATAATAGTTCTATTGACAAAGTAATAGAAGATATAACTACGTCAGAAGAAGTTGAAGAAATTGACGAAAATATCGGTGTAATCTTAGATGATGCCGAGGTTGATGAAATCGAAGAAGTCTTAACTCCAGAAGAAATCAAAGAAGTAAAGAAAAAGATTCAAAGAGAGATAAATACTCAAGCAATCAAACGAGATGGTTGGTTAGATGATATTGATAATAAAAGATAAAGAGGCTTAATTGGCAGAAAATAAAGAGTTTAAATGTTCATTTTGTGGGAAACCAAAAAATGATATCAAAACATTAATTGCAGGACCAAACCAATACATTTGTAATGAGTGTATTGATTTGTGTCATAATATTATACACGAAGTAAAATCAGAAGATATAAACAATCCTGATTACAGTCCAGTGACGGTTACTCCTGAAGAAATCAAGGAGTACTTAGATGAACATGTCATTGGTCAGAATGAAGCCAAAGAAGTTGTTTCAGTCGCCGTCTATAATCATTATAAACGTATCAATTCTACTGACACCGATATTGAATTAGATAAGTCTAATATTCTAGTCTTTGGTCCAAGTGGTACAGGTAAAACTTTGATAGGTAAAACTATTGCGAAGTTCTTAGATGTTCCCTTTGCTCAGATTGATGCTACATCATTAACCGAAAGTGGTTATGTAGGCGAAGATGTAGAGAACGTAGTACAACGTTTATTGATTGCCGCAGATTTTGATGTTGAAAAAGCAGAAAGTGGTATTGTCTACATTGATGAAATTGATAAGAAAGCCAAGAAAGGTGAAAACTTATCAATCACAAAAGACGTTTCTGGTGAAGGTGTTCAACAAGCATTACTTAAAATCGTTGAAGGAACAATTGTTCGTGTCCCACCTGGCGGGGGTCGTAAGCATCCGAACCAAGAGATGATTGAAGTAGATACTAGAAAGATTTTATTCATTGTTGGTGGTGCATTTGTTGGCATTGACAAGATTGTAGAGAATAGAGTTAACACAAATCCTGGAATTGGTTTTGGTGCAACACATAAGACAGACACTTGTAAGTGTGTGACTAGTAGAGAAATTAGAACACAAGACTTTTTAAAGTTTGGATTAATTCCTGAGTTTATGGGTAGATTTCCAATCATTGTAGGGCTTGAAGAATTAACAAAAGAAGAATTAGTTAGAATTTTAGTTGAGCCAAAGAATAGCATAATTGCACAATTTAAGAAACTATTCTCATTAGATAATGTAGAACTAGAAGTCGGTGATGATGCGTTAAAGGCTATTGCCCAAATTGCATACGAAGATACAACTGGTGCAAGAGGACTACGAAGTGTTATAGAAAAATCACTATTGAAGTTGCAATTTACTCTTCCAAAATTGGCAGATAATGGACTTGAGAAAGTTATAATTACCGAAGATTTTATTTTAGGTAATACAGATAATCCTATATTGGCTTATGCAGAAACAGAACAAAGCGTAAATGAATAGTTTTAAAAAACGTATCATAAGAAACCAAGATATAAAGTTTGATACATTGAGAGTGATAGGTTCTGATAGAACCACACTAGGAGTAATGAGCAAGAAAGAAGCATTGGTTCTTGCAGACTCAGAAGATTTAGATTTAATATTGATTGTAGAAAAGGCAGAGCCGCCTGTTGCTAGAATTGTTGATTTGAATAAGTACATATATGAACAACAAAAAAATGAAAAAGAGATGGCTAAAAAAGCCAGAGCGGCAAGGATAGATACAAAAGAAGTAAAGTTTAAGCCTAATATAGGCGAACATGATTTGCTAATAAAACTAAGACAGGCACAAGATTTCTTAGATAATGGGGCAAAAGTGAAAATAACAATACAGATGCGTGGAAGAGAAAATTCAAATAGTTCGGATGTGTTTAAATTTTTTAAAGAAGCAATAGCCACTCATCTAGTTAATTTTAAATATGACTCCCAATTGACAAAGAATGGCAATAGAATAATAGGAGTGTTATTTAAAAATGGGTAAATATGTAGCAAAGAAACAGAAAACTGGTAGAGAAAGACCGATTGGCACACACGTTGAAGTAGTTGGCGATAATTTTGAAAGAGCATTAAGACTTTGGAAGAGAAAATGTTCAGACGCAGGAACAGTTCAGGAAGTTAGAGAACGCCAAGCATTTATCAAACCTACTGAAAAGAAAAAGAAAATGAAAGCGGCTGCCAAACAACGTACTAAACGTGACCAAGCAAAGAACAAGTTGCATAAGAAAAGAATGTATTAATGTCAATTGATGTACTTGAAACCCTAGATGTAAGAACTCTACAGAAAGAGTCCGCTAGAGCATTGCTAACTATGGATGGAACAAGCCATGGAATAGCACGTTTTAACAAATTAGCACATCATAATTCGCAGAATTGGTACAAAGCAGTACTAACAGCGTATATAGAAGAACATGGAGGCTTACCTTGTGATGTAGGTCCCGCAAAGGATTTAGTACTTTTTTCAGAAAAAATCGGGTTATAGACTTGAAATTTCGGAATTAATGACTAAATATATATAGTATACGAACAATAGTGTTTGTATATTATAGAGACGCCGAAAGGGTCTCGAACAATAATAACTTGCTTAATATAAGGAGAAAAATTATGACAAGACACGTAACAACATTAACCCTGCCTGACTTCCACAGAACAATGCTAGGATTTGACCGATTGGTCGAAGACTTTCAAACGTTCAATACAACAACGAACAACGGCTATCCCCCTTTCAACGTAGAGACTTCTGGTGATGACAAATATCAAATCACACTAGCACTCGCTGGTTTTGTACGAGACGATTTAAAAATCGATGTACAAGAAGGCATTCTTACTATTACAGGTGAGAAAGTAGAAGTGGAGTCAGAAGAAGTTCAATATCTACATAAAGGTATCGCTAATAGAAGTTTCACAAGAACTTGGAAATTAGCAGAATACGTTGAGGTAGTAGAAGCCAAGATGGAAAATGGTATGCTTTACATTTCTTTAGAACGCATTGTTCCAGAAGAAAAGAAACCAAAGTCTATCAAAATTAAGTAAAAAGTTACTTGACTTTAACTGCTTAATTAGTTATAATTAAAGGAGACAGACAGAAATGTTTGTCTCTTTTTAGTATCAGACACTTGTAATTTTGCATAAATACATACTATATGAGGGAGAGTAATAATGATTGAAAGTAACGAAAAAGAAAAGATACAATCATCCGATAATTCGTTATTAGCAATAGGCGAACCGAAGCAGTATTATGTTGTAATGCACAATGATGATAAGACTCCGTTCGACTTTGTTATTGATATATTGATGGGTCTATTTAACCATGACGAAGGCACAGCGGCTGATTTAGCACATAAAATTCACACAGATGAAAAGGCAATCGTAGGAATGTATAATTTAGAAATCGCAGAACAAAAAGTTGAAGAAACTGTAAAAGCAAGTAGAGTTGCTAACTATCCATTATCAGTATCTTTAGAACCAACGACTTAATCAAAGATGCGTCATCGCATACTACAGTATTGTACTAATGATTTTTTACATGGAAGTGATTACTTTGAAGAGGTAACTACTGATATAGATTACGCATTATTTCAAAGACTACCAATTAAAAATGAATTGTCAAGCCCAAATATAAAAGAAATTCATTTAGAACGAAGTATTGCTAATATGAGAGATTCTTTGTATGTTGGTGTAGCAAGATTTCACGGCAAGTCAAAATTCAACTCATGCGTATCATTCAATTTACCAAGCAAAGACATAGTTAGAGAAACAAAGAATAAGTTTCAAGGCTCTAAAGCATTATGTACTGGTATAGATAAAGTAGTGTTTTGTAGTATATTGCCATGTTATCCTAATGGTCAAGACAGTGGAACTATTGTAGGCAAAAATACATTAGATGATGTTGAGTTTATTCTTAACAAATTGAAATATACTAAATGTGTCATAGCAGGAGATTTTCATCATGTTCCAGGAGAATTTAAAAAACTAGAAGACTTAATTGAGTCTTATGGTTTTAAATCATACTTAGATAATTATGATACATTTATCAAACCAGACAATGGTGATAAGTTTAACTTAGACAGAATGATATCAAATATACCAAATTTAGAAATTTCAAATGTCAAGGTACATCAACCAAATAATCTAAAAACTCATCTTGCAATATCTTATGATATTGAATATGATTTATGAAACAAATAGAACACGAGATGGAATGTCTACAATGTGGAGATAGATATATCACACCTAGACCAGGACCATGCATACGATGTGGACATAAATACCTCATTGATTGGGGCTTTAAGAAGGAACAAAAATGAACTTAAAAATATTAAACGAATTAGATAGAATTCTAAAGAATAATCCAAGTCTTAAATCAAATTCACACGCATACTGTCAAGTTGTAAATGGTGTGTTTGATATAGAACTTGATAAAATCGTTGATATGGAAATATATGCATTAGCAGAACAAATCGATAGAGCAGTATTGAAAAATTACTTTGGTAAAGTGTGGCAACCAGAAACAAAGAAGTTCAAATATAGTGGTCTCGCCATTATCGATGAAGTAAATGCTATGAAGCCAGATAACGTCATTGATATTGGCTGTGGATATAATGAGTTTAAAGGAAAGATAGATAATCTAATTGGCATTGACCCGTATAACGATAGAGCAGATATCATTGTTCATACCCTAGATTATAAACCAGATGTCGAATATGATGTTGCTATTTGTTTAGGTAGTGTCAATTTTGGTAGTAGTGATAAGATACT
>UPTG01002581.1_pt1 | contig 12304 bp, 9 predicted proteins | sample 2160121 | NCBI WGS metagenome assembly UPTG01 (sample SAMN06266255, study PRJEB28933) | marine metagenome | isolation source: Columbia River Estuary | place: USA:Columbia River Estuary, USA | collected 2014-07-27 | reverse complement strand
GAAGATCTCGACGAGGACAACCAGTCCTCCAGGCGTTCAAGAAAGTCCTCCCGTCGGGGTGGAGGCCACCAAAGCAATCGCGGAGGATCCAGCAGAGGAAGAGGAAGAGGCAAAGGAAGAAGGAACTAAAGAGAGAGCACTACTTTGAGCACTCTCTCCACCATCAACGTGTATGTAATAAAGTAAACAAATTCAGAGAAGAACAAAAGAAATTGGAGTGCGGATGGTTTTAGGTGCAAGTCAGGTACAGGTTATGTGGCTGATGATGAAACAAATAACCGTACTTGTTTTTATAGCAAGCTTACTTTCAATTCCAATTGCAAATAAAGTGATTGGCTTATGGCTAGATAATTTCGCATATACAACGCCAGTTAAAATTGAGGTATTTGTAATTACTATATTTTTAGCGCTCGTTCTTTCATACATAACAGTGGCATATCATATTTTTTATGCTGCTCGAGCTAACCCTGTAGATGTTTTAAAATATGAATAGATTTTCAATCCTTTTCGCGCTTTGTTTGCTTCCAGCTTTGTTTTTTGGGCAGAAAAAAAAATTGACTCATGATGATTACGATCAATGGAAGTCAATTTCAAACTATCAAATTTCAACAAATGGCAATTATGTTTTTTACGAAATAAATCCTCTAGAGGGCGATGGTGTTTTGATTGTATACGATACAAAATCAGATCGAACAACTTCTTTTGAAAGAGGGAGCCAAGCGCAACTGACTTACGATGAAAGCGCTCTTGTATTTATGGTAAAACCGCTTTACGCGGAAACCAGGGAGGCAAAGCGTACTGAGAAGAAAAAAGATGAAATACCAAAATCGCATTTGGTGATTTTGGATTTAAAAAGCAACGCTACCGATACAATTGAAAATGCCTCTGGTTTTAAAATGCCAGATGAACACGAAGGCTGGTTGGCTGTAAAGCTAGATGACGAAGTGAAAAAGAAGCCGGTTAAAAAAGATAAAAAGGAAGAATCGGGAGAAACTGAAGCTGAGAAAGAGCCTGAAGAGAAGGAAGGTGAAAAAGCTGAAGAGGAAGATTCTAAAGACAAAAAAGAAAAGAAGAAAACACCAAAGAAAAGAGTTTTAGTTCGCAATCTGGAGGGCTCTCAGCAAGATACATTGTCTTGGGTGAGCGAATATGAATTTGCGACCCGATCTGCGCATCTTATTTATGCGCAATCGCATAAGAAGGCAGACTCCATAAAAGGAGTGTATCACTATTTTGAAGGAAAGTCGACCCTTTTAGATACAGCAGGAAAGTCATTTTCAAAATTGGCCATTGATGAGACTGGCGAGCAAATGGCTTGGTTGTCTACGCAAGATTCTGCGGATGCTGAGGTGAAGACTTTCACGCTTAACGTTAAAAATAGCGAAGGTGTTACTGCTGTAAATACCGAGTATGCAGGATTGCCAACCAATACTATGGTAAGTGAATTCTACTCGCCAAAATTTAGTAAAGAAGGAAATCATCTGTTCATCGAAACAAGAAAAATTCCAACGGAGATTGAGAAAGATACCATGGAATTAAAAGAGGAAAAAGTGAGTCTTGATATCTGGAGTTGGACAGACACTATTATTCAACCTGCCCAACTGAAAAATGCTAAACGAGAAAAAGAAAAAGGGTTTATGGCCGTTTTCTATATGGATTCAAAAAAGTTGGTTCAATTGGAAAGTACTAGAATGGAAGACGTTTCTGTAGATAGAGATAATGTTACGGAGTGGCTTTTGGGTGAAGACCAAAGAAGTTATGTCAAATCACTGTCGTGGGATTACCCGACACCGTCAGATTATTATGCAGTAAATAGTAAGACTGGAGAAACAAAATTACTGGCCGGAGCCTTAAAAGGAAACATGCAGATGTCACCTGGCGGCAAATATGCATTTGGATATGACAAGGTGAAAAAGGAGTGGTTTGCCATTGAAGTTGCAACTGGAAGTCGAACCATGTTGAATCATTTTAAAGACCCGATTTGGAATATTGAGAATGATGTCCCTGCATTGCCGCGTTCGTATGGTTATGCTGGCTGGTCTGAGGATGACGCATCCATATTTTTGTACACGCAATTCAACATCTGGAAAGTGGATATGAATGATGCTGAAAATCCAACTCAAATTACACCTCAGTCTAAAGACAATCCGGTTAAATACCGTTACCAATCTTTAGAACGCGATGAAATATTTGTTGCATCGAGAATGACCTTGTCGGCTTTTGAAGACAATACAAAAAGAGAAGGATATGCTGCAGTAAATCAAGATGGCTCAGATTTTAAAATGACTTATGAATTTGAAGATTTGCACTATACCGGTTTTAGAAAATCTGAGAAAAGTGACGGTGTAATTTTAAGGAAAGGTGATTTTGTAAATTACCCTGAAGTCTATTATACGCCTAACTTGGAGACGCAACCGAAAATGATATCAAGCACAAACCCACAGCAAAAAGATTACAATTGGGGCAGCATTGAACTTGTGAGTTGGAAAGGCAAAAAAGGCGTTGGTGAATTGGACGGTTTGTTGATTAAGCCAGAAAACTTTGATGAGAACAAAAAGTATCCGGTTTTAATTTATTTCTATGAAACCTACTCAGATTTAAAGAACTATTATTTCGGATTTAAACCTTCCGCATCTACAATCAACTTCGCCTATTACACGAGCAATGAGTACATCGTTTTTGTTCCAGATATTGTTTATGAAGATGGTCACCCTGGAAAGAGCTCATACAATTGTGTAGTTGCTGGTGCAGAGTGGTTGGCTAAAGAGCCTTACGTTGATGCTTCAAGAATGGCCATACAAGGGCAAAGTTGGGGTGGATATCAAGTGGCTTATTTGGTTACTCAAACCGACATGTTTGCTTGTGGAATGGCCGGAGCGCCTGTGAGCAACATGACCAGTGCCTATGGCGGAATTCGTTGGGGAAGTGGTTGGAGTAGAGAATTTCAATACGAAAAAACACAAAGTCGCTTAGGTGGAACACTTTGGGATTCACGTGATTTATACATCGAAAATTCACCTGTGTTTTTCGCTGATCAAGTCAATACACCTTTATTGATGATGCACAACGATAACGATGGCGCGGTGCCATGGTATCAAGGAATAGAATATTTCATGGCCTTGAGAAGATTGAATAAACCTACTTGGATGTTGGTGTACAATAAAGAGGCGCATAATCTTAGAAAGCGACACAATCGCAAGGATTTATCTATTAGAATGGCGCAATTCTTTGACCATTATTTGAAGGATGCACCAGCACCAGAATGGATGACCTCAGGCCGAAAGGCAATAGAAAAAGAAACAAACAAAGCATACTAAATACATGAAAAAATTAATCAGAAAAGCTGTTTTAGGATTATCTGCGATTCTTCCTCTGGCTGGGTTCGCACAATTCGACCCAATACAAAGTGATGAAGAATGCAAAGTGCATATCGACTTGACTCAAATTGTAGACGATCGGGTTAAAGTAGAATTTGTTGTTCCCATATTAATGGAAGATGAGGTGATTTACAACATGCCGAGAATGGTGCCTGGAACTTATAAGGTTTATGATTTTGGAAGGTTTGTAAATGACTTGGTAGCCATTGGTGGGCGAGGAGATACGCTTGAAGTTGAAAGATTAAACACCAATCAGTGGAAAATAAAAGATGCAAAGCAACTGTATAAAATCGCCTATTTGGCAGACGACACCTACGATGGTGAGGGCACAGATATTTTCGCTCCTGCTGGAACAGGTTTCACTGAAGGGGTTTACATGTTGAACACCTTCAGTTTCGTGGGTTATTTAGATGGTTACAAAGACGTTGGTTTTGAGTATCATGTAAAAAAACCGGAAGGCCTTTATGGAACAACTTCTTTAGATAGAACCTCAAGTGAAAATAATGTAGATGTTTTTACAGCTGGCGATTATTTTGAATTGCACGATTGTCCAGTTCTTTATGCTAAACCAGATACAGCTTCAGTTGATGTTGTTGGAACACGTGTAACTTTAAGTGTTCATTCACAGGAAGGAAACTTAAGTGCGGCAGAAATAATGAAAGGACTAGAGCCTGTTTTTCACGCTGCCGCGGAATATTTAGGCGGTGATTTGCCAGCTGAGAAATACACAGTTTTGATTTATGGAATGGATTTGAAACAATCTATGTTGGGTGTTGGAGCTTTGGAGCACCATACATCTACTGTCGTAAATGTGCCAGATATTTCAGATCAGTATTTGAAAATGATGGCAGACGAATCAATGATTCAATTGTTAAGAGATATTGTGGCTCACGAATTTTTCCACATCGTAACACCGTTGAATATCCACTCGCAGCACATTGCCGATTACGACTTTATGTATCCGCAAATGTCCGAGCATTTATGGCTGTATGAGGGCATAACAGAATACAATTCACATATTTCGCAGGCACGCGGAGGAATCATTACCGAAGAGCGCTTTTTTAAGAATATGAAGTCTAAAATGGAAAGTGACAGAACCATCTACAATGATCATGTTCCTTTCACAACAATGAGTAAATACGCTTTAAATTTTTACGAAAGCCAGTACGGCAATGTGTATGAAAAAGGAGCCCTTATCGGGATGTGTTTAGACTTGACATTAAGAGAAAGCAGCGAAGGCGCATATGGCTTGGCAGACTTGCTGATGGAGCTGAGTGCCGTTTATGGAAAAGATACATTCTTCTTAGATGACCAATTGTTCGACCTTATGATTGAACAATCCGGAAATGATGAATTGGGCGAGTTTTTTGCACGTTATGTTGAAAGTTCAGAGCCTTTGCCTTATGCTAAATTATTAAGTTCAGTGGGTTATCATTATCAAGCGGAAAGAACAACGCGAATGATTTCTGATGGGGGCTTAAGCTTTAATGTGAAGGGAGAATTGGTAACTGTTGGAAGCTATAGAACAAATGATGCGTTTATAAAAAGTTTAACTATTCGTAGGCGCGATGTAATTGTTTCGTGGGGTGATGTTAAAATTACACCAGAGAATTATAAGCAAACGATGGCTGATTTTATACAGAATTCAAAAGCTGGAGAAGAAGTTAATGTCACAGTTTTACGAGTTGTGAAAGGCAAGGAGAAAAAGCTAAAGTTGTCAGGGACCATCCAAAACTTTGATTTAACTGAAGAGGATGTTCTTGAAATGAAAGCTAATCCAACAGCTGATGAATTGAAGCTGAAAAAAGCTTGGATGAACTATTAGAAATTTAGTTTTTCATTAAAAGCCATCACAACAGTTGATGGCTTTTTTCTTTTAGCTGAATTTCTTAAATTTAGAAATCCAATTATTAAACCAATGCTAGTAAAAACCTATGGCAGTGCCGTTACAGGTGTAGATGCCAACACCATCACCATTGAGGTTTCAGTAGATCGCGGTATTCGCTATTTTTTAGTGGGTCTTCCAGACAATGCCGTAAAAGAAAGTCAGCAACGCATAATGTCTGCAGTAAAGACAAACGGTATGCACTGGCCTGGTAAGCAGATAACCATCAATATGGCTCCGGCCGATATTCGCAAAGAGGGTTCGGCTTACGATTTACCGCTCGCCATTGGTGTTTTAGCTGCTTCTGGTCAGATTCCAGAAACGAATCTTAAAGACTACATTATTATGGGTGAGCTCTCACTAGATGGTGGGCTTCAGCCTATTAAAGGCACTTTGCCTATCGCCATACAAGCACGAAGAGAGAATTACAAAGGTGTGATTGTTCCCATTCAAAACGCAAGAGAGGCGGCAATTGTTAGCGAATTAGAAGTTTATGGAGCAACTAATATCACCGAAGTGGTCAATCACCTGAATGGAGAAGAATTAATTCCTCCGACTTTAGTGGATACGAGAAAAGAATTCGAGTTGCATTTAGAAAACCCAGAGTTCGATTTCTCGGATGTAAAAGGTCAAGAAAATGTGAAGCGAGCGTTAGAAATTGCGGCAGCTGGTGGGCATAATATTATTCTGATTGGTCCTCCTGGTGCAGGAAAAACGATGCTCGCAAAACGAATGCCTTCTATATTGCCACCTTTGTCTTTGCACGAAGCATTAGAAACGACTAAAATTCATTCTGTTGCTGGGCAGCTTAATGCCAAAGCCAGTTTAGTGTCGCAACGTCCGTTTCGTTCTCCTCATCATTCTATCAGCGATGTAGCCTTAGTCGGAGGTGGTGGCATTCCGCAACCTGGGGAAATAAGTATGGCGCATAATGGTATTTTGTTTTTAGATGAATTACCAGAATTTAAACGGACGGTTTTAGAAGTAATGCGTCAACCCATGTAAGATCGAAAAGTGACTATTGCTCGTGCTAAGTTGACGATTGAATACCCCGCAGGTTTTATGTTGGTTTCCAGTATGAACCCTTGTCCTTGTGGTTATTTTAATCATCCCACCAAAGATTGCGTTTGTGCGCCAGGCATAGTCCAGAAGTATTTAAATAAAATATCCGGCCCCCTTTTAGATAGAATCGACTTACATGTAGAGGTAATACCCGTAAGTTTTGATGAAATTGCCGCAGAATATCAAGCGGAAAAAAGTGAGTTTATCCGCGAACGCGTTGTAAAAGCAAGAGAAGCGCAGATTGAACGCTTTAAAGAAATTGAAGGCATGCACAGCAATGCACAAATGCATAGTAAGCAATTACGTCAAGTGTGTCGAATCACTAAAGAAGGCACCGAAATGTTAAAGCAAGCAATGGACCGTTTGAATCTTTCCGCAAGAGCGTACGACAGAATTTTAAAAGTGAGTAGGACAATTGCTGATTTAGAATGCTCGAGCAATATTGAAACCGTTCATTTGGCAGAAGCGATACAATACAGAAGTCTAGACCGCGAAGGTTGGATGGGTTGACTTGTAAGGTTATGACTTCGGGCGAATGAAAATGCTATCTTCGTTATAAGATAACCTTTTCGATACCAGATTAATACCAAAAACAAAATTCAATACAATGAAAAATATAAGCCTTCTCTCTCTATCACTTGTTATATCCATTGCTGGTTTTGCTCAAACGACATACAATGATATCGCTCCAATACTGTATAAAAACTGTACCTCTTGCCACCGTCCTGGAGGTGGTGCTCCATTTTCGATGTTAAGTTATAATGATGCATCACCTTGGAGCACGAGCATGATGCTTGCACTGCAACATGGAGATATGCCGCCTTGGAGTGCCGATACTTCGTATGTGCACTTTGTGAATGAACGTCCTATTTCGCAAGTTGATAAAGATGCCATCTTAGACTGGGTTTTCGATGGCGCTTTGGAAGGTGATCCTACACAATTACAGCCTCCTCCTGTCTACCCAAAACATCTGTTGAATGGAACCCCAGATACTGTTATTCAAATGACAAGGTTTTACAGTAATGCGGGAGCAACAGATGCATATAACATAATGGTTACGCCATTGGCACTAGGCCAAACAAGATATATTCGTGCAATGGAATTGGTGCCTGCCGATCCAACTCTAATTCACCATTCGCTTATTACAGCAGACGTATTGGGAGGTGTTCAAATTGATACTGGGGGATCTGCATTCACCAACCCTCAGGGAAGCATTGCCATTGGAACATGGGCCCCAGGTTCATTACCCATAGTGTATCCAAATTCTCCACCGCTAAAAATGGGCATTGAACTTCCAGCAAATGGTGAGATAGCCATGCAAATTCATACGCCATCTGGTACTTTAGGACAACCTATTGATCTTGAGTTAAGACTTTATTTTTATCCAATCAATGAACCAGGAATAAGAAAGGTGCGTGATTTTATTCCATTACAATATTGGGCAAATGATTTTTGGATTGGTCCAGAACAGATAAAAAGTTTTTCCGTAGAGAAAGTTCAGGCTTCGGACGTTTCTATTTTTTCTGCTTTTCCTCATTCACATCAGATCTGTACAGAAATATTGAATTATGCCTATCATCATTTGACATTTGATACAATTCCATTAATTAAAATTGATAAATGGGATTTTGAACATCAAGAATATTACTACTATAAAAACTTAGTTAAAATTCCAAAATTCTACAGATTTCATGCAGACCATACGTTTGACAACACTTCTCAAAATCATCATAATCCTCATAGCCCTCCTCAGCTCATTCAAGTTGGTTATTATACTGATGATGAGATGTTATTTGATGGTTTTCAGTATATCACATATCAACCCGGAGATGAGAATATCAACATTGACAGCATTCTGAAAAATGATCCACTTTTAAATACAATTGGAATCAATGAATCTAGTTTTGCTTTTGAGTCCTCTGTTCATCCTAACCCGATGACCGACATATCTATTATTAAATTTGGAACAAGTGGGAACAAGTGGAAATCGTATTCGCTAGAGGTTTATGATCTTAAAGGACAGAAAGTCAACATGAACCATAGGTTGATAGATGGGTCCTTTGAATTGAATAAGGGTAATTTAAGTCCTGGCGTGTATTTCTATCAGATTTCTGATGACTTGCAAAAAGTGTCGGCTGGAAAGATTATTGTTCAGTAAACGTCTCGCTTTTTTGTCGAGTCAAAGCTTTTCTTAAAAATTGCAATGAGGATTATTATTGTGAACTTAAAGAAGAACTCTCTTTCTGCCGTTTAAAAATCATTTGGATTGCTCTAAAATTTCAAACCCGTAAAGTCGAAAAGTGAGTACATCTAGCTCTTGAGCTTTTAATTGCACTAGTCCATCATTGTTTGATTCCCCTAAAATATTTTGGTTTTGATCTAGAGTTAAGATATTAGCAAATGTCAAGCTCCTTAAGCCATTCATAATTGAAACCTGAATTTCTTGATCCTAAAGAAAAGTTTGGCTAATTAAAACGAGAGCCAGGGAAAAGCTTATGTGTGTAAGATACTTTGAATAATGTTTCAACTTTTTTACTCAATGGTTGTCTTTCTAAGTTAAAAGAATGAAGTGCTTAATTATCGCCAGGTTCGATCTTTAGAATCGGGTCTGTTTTTGGTCCAATCTAAAGGACCTTCGCAGCCTACTTCAATTATTGTGCTTGCAGGGTTTCCAAACCATGTCAGCATGGTTTTTCGCCAGTCGTTAAATGATTCATCAGTGCCAAACTTGCATGAATAGGTTAGAATAGCAATGCTCGTTTCGTTGATTACGATAATAGTAGGCTGTGCATCCGGATACGTTCGCATGTCTCTTCCGGGACGAATAGCAACGCCATCGATAAAGCTTTGAAGCCAAAATTTTACTGCGTAATCTCTTTCTGTTTCATCTGGGTAGGTAAAAAAGCTGAAGTAATATTTTGAGTAGACCTTGTTACCAATATTATTGATTTCTTTCGCTTTAGATTTTAGCATAAACGAGGAAGTCCAATCGTGCTCTTGTTCATTAATAATACCAATGTTCTGAGCTGTTAAATTCAGATCTTTTCTTTCGTAAACGCTATCTGCTGAAGCAACAAAACCAGTAATTCGTTGCTTAAACTCTCCGTTAGATTGAGCGAAGTTTAAAAAGGGAAGGGCACAAAAGAGTATCGCCCAGGTTAAAAATTTCATAGTTTAAGGTTTCAAGAGTTCTATTTTTACTTCTTTTCCAGCCCTAAGAAGTGTTACAGTAACGGAACCACCATTCGCTGTATTGTTTAACGAAAGGCCAACTTTTTCCAAAGAGGCATCACTATTAATTGTCATGCCATTAATGGCAATAATAATATCTCCACCAAGTATAACCTCGCGGCCATCAATGTTTGCAATTAAATCGCCACCCTTAAACCCAGCTTGACCACCCGGAGAATTCCTAACTACGCGTTGAATTAATAATCCACCACCCGAAGGAACGTTTAAGGAGCTGGCTATTTTCTTGTCAAGTAAAATAGCGTCTATGCCAAACCATCTGTTAGATTTGTTTTCAAGAATATCTTTTGCAATGTCAATACTTGATGCAAAACCTAAACCTTCAAATCCTCCACTTTCACTTAAAATGTGGCTTACAATTCCGATGACTTCGCCATTCATATTAAACATTGGGCCACCAGAATTACCGTGGTTAATGGCAGCATCTGTTTGTAAATATTCAATTTTAGTCGTTCCAGATACTAAGCTTTTCTGGCTGTGTCTTCCACTCAAATAACCCACAGATAAAGAATGCTCTAGGCCATAAGGCGCGCCAATAATCATAACTTTTTCACCTATTTTAGATAGGTCCGAATCTCCCAATTTAGCAACTGGAATCTTGTTGTTAGGCTTATAAAGTGTCTTAATGATTGCGATGTCTGCAGCCTCAGATGACGACTTTACTTTAGCTGGTGCTTTTTCGCCATTTGGAAAAAGTACCATGATGCTCTCTGCATTGTGTACAACATGACTAGCGGTAATGATGTAGCCTTCTTCGCTCACATAAACACCACTGCCTAATCCTTCGGCAGAAACTTGTCGCACATCATTCGGGCCAGCATTAACCAGTTTGTTTTCTTTTACTAAAATGGTAACTACAGATGGATTTAACTCTGAGTACAATCTCTCGATGTCTTGAGAGAAAAGTTGGATAGCCAAAAAGCTTATTGCTATTGTGAGTTTAAGTTTCATATCGAAATAAAAATAATTAAGGTGCCTAAAATATCTATTTTAGTTAACCCAACAACGCTTAATGAAGTCAATTGCAGAACTTGCAAATATTGTGCTTACTTATTCAGATAAGAACCCTGATTCTCGCCTGACTTACCACTGTGTGAGCCATAAGAAATGGGTTCTTAACGAAATCAATACGATCTGTAATTTTGAAGGAATTGTTGAACATAGCGAGCAGCTCGAAAAACAAATTGAATTTCTGCATAATCATAAGTATAATTCACGATTTTCGATTCTTCATTGTAAGCCTAAAATAGAAGAGAATTTAAACCAACTTCAGATCCAACTTGAATAAAATAATTAACATTTGTTTCTTTTTTTTATGCTTTTATCATGTTGCAAATGGCCAACAGGATACTTCTGTTATTACGATGGACAAGCTAGGAAAAGCTGACTTTTTAGTTAAGGAAATCGATAATTCATCGGTTGTAACCTCTGCAAGTAGGAATGCAAAAAATCTTGAAAATCTTCCTTTTACGGCTTATGTAATAACGAAAGAAGTGATTGCCCAAAGAGGGTATCAAACCATTGTTGATATTATTAAAGATTTACCAGGTACACGTGTTTCTCAGCCGGGTTCTGCAGTGCATGGTGAAACTTTTTCATTGCGTGGGCTCTTCGGAAACTACTACACAAAGATTTTATTGGACAACGTTCCTATCCAACCTTCGGCAACCAACGGAATGCCTATAGGTGCTCAATTTCCTATCCAAAGTATTGAAAGGGTAGAAGTTATTTATGGACCAGCTTCTGACGTTTATGGTGCAGATGCAATGGCGGGTGTAATAAATATTATCACAAAAAAGAGCGACAAAATTAAATGGGGAAATGCCAGCTTGATTATGGGAAATCCTTATTTGTCAGGAGTCAAATTTACTGCGGGTGGTAAGTTTGGTAAGGCAAACCGTGTTTATAATTACACGATGTATGGTGGTTATCGACAATTCCGCGATAAGAATATTACCGAAGGCTATGGAGATGTTTATAATCCACAAAACTATGCACCTACGGGTGATACAAGTTATTTGTCAAACCCAAACTATGAAGGCACATTGACTGCCCCTTCTTTTAATGGTCTGCCCTCTAGTTCAGCTCATGCCGGCTTGAGACTCAGCGGCAAGCGAATAACGTTAGGTTTCGATGGAATGTTGCGCAATGAGCACAGCGCTATAGGCTTAAATCCGTTGTATAGCACATATCATAATCCAAACACGAAAATGGGTGAACGTATTTTTAGAGGCTATGGCGCATATGAAGCGAAGATTAAAAATTGGAATTCCAGAACATACATCAGCTGGTTGTCATATCAAATGGATCGAGGAAGTTCATACGGTACAGTTGAAAACCCATTGGGATTAGAAGGAACGTTTTATTCTTATGCGGCATCAGATGATTTATATTTTGAGGAAACTGTAAACCATGGATGGACAAATGGTATTGATTTTCAGGCTGGTGTTACATTTCAGTATTCTGGTAATTTCCCAAACTTTAATTATTTAACAGAGCCTTTCGATCCAAATGATTATGCTCCGTGGGCGAATTCAATTAAAAACAATCCAATACTTGAAGAGTTAGGCATAACCCCTTTTAACTTTACCAACACATCAGTAATGGCTCAGGTTTATTATGATAAGCGCAAGTGGGAGGGAATGTTTGGTGTTCGTTACGATTTCAATAGTAAATTTGGCAGTGCCATAAACCCTAGATTAGGTGTGTCTTATAAGTTACAAGAAAAAAT
>UPTG01002580.1_pt1 | contig 12306 bp, 13 predicted proteins | sample 2160121 | NCBI WGS metagenome assembly UPTG01 (sample SAMN06266255, study PRJEB28933) | marine metagenome | isolation source: Columbia River Estuary | place: USA:Columbia River Estuary, USA | collected 2014-07-27 | reverse complement strand
AATGAAACAGCAAGTGAGAGTCCTGCTCCTGGGGGCGGATCTATTGCTGCTTATTGTGGAGCTATGGGAGTTTCACTAGGGACAATGGTTGCTAACCTTTCGGCACATAAAAGAGGTTGGGATGATAGATGGGAAGAGTTTTCTAATTGGGCAGAAAAAGGAATGGCTTACCAAAACACTCTTTTGGATTTAGTAGATGAGGACACCAATTCCTTTAATAAAATTATGGATGCTTTCCGTTTACCAAAAGATAAAGAGGCTGATAAAGCTAAAAGACAAGAAGCAATTCAAGCAGCAACAAAATATGCTATCCTTACTCCTTTCAAGGTTATGGAAACGGCTTTTGCATCTATGGAAGTAATGAAAGCTATGGCAGAATTTGGAAACCCTAACTCAGTAACTGATGCTGGAGTTGGTGCACTTTGCTCCCGTACTGCTGTAATTGGAGCTTTCTTAAATGTAAAAATTAATTGTGAAGACTGTACAGACAAATTCTTTGTAGAAGATGTTTTAAAGAGAGGACAACAATTAGTTGATGATGCTTGTGCTTTGGAAGATGAAATCATGAAAATTACGAATTCAAAAATAAACTAAAAACTATGTCAGAAGAAATGAAAGCCTGCCCTGTTTGCGAATCTCCTTATGGATATTCAACAGGGAATGATTCCTATACTTGCCCTGAATGTGCAAATGAATGGAGCCCTAAAGAATTAGAAATGAAAGGAGGATTGGTAGTTTTGGACAGTAATGGAACTCGTTTACAAACGGGTGATAGTGTTATCATTATTAAAAACTTGCCTGTTAAGGGTGCTCCAAAGCCAGTGAAATCAGGGACAAAAGTAAAGAACATACGTTTAACTGAAGGAGAGCATAACATCAATTGTAAAATTGAAGGATTTGGTTCAATGCAGCTAAAATCAGAATTTGTAAAAAAAGGTTAGTCAGAAAGAAATGAAAGAACAAAAGGAAACTCCGGAAAGAAGTAAAATAAAAACTAATCTGCACCCAAGAAATAAGAACAGGGAGCAATATGATTTAGCGGAACTACTAAAGGAAATTCCTAAATTAAAGAAACACATAAAACCAAATAAATACGGAGAGGATTCAATTCGATTTTCTGATCCTGCAGCTGTAAAACTACTTAACAAAGCACTTTTAAGTAATTATTACGGAATAAAAAATTGGGATTTTCCTGATACTAATTTATGCCCTCCTATTCCTAGTAGAGCAGATTACATTCATTATATGTCTGATTTATTAGAGGAAAATAATGATATTACTTGCTTGGATATTGGTGTAGGTTCAAACTGCATCTACCCAATATTGGGGATTAGCGAATACCAATGGAATTTTATTGCTTCTGATGTAAATGCTGATGCTATTACTTGTGCAAAAGAAATCATAAAAGCAAACCCTACACTTAAAGGGAAAGTAAAATTCAGATTGCAAAAAGATGAAAATAAAATCTTTAAAGGAATAATTAAGCCTAAGGATAAAATTGATGTTAGTATTTGTAATCCTCCTTTTCATGGTTCAAAAAAAGAAGCCCTTAAAGGTAGCATGCGAAAAGTTAGAAACCTTAGCGGAAAAAGATCAAAAAAAATACAACTCAACTTTTCAGGAATAGTAAATGAACTGACATGTGAGGGTGGAGAAAAGCAATTCATTCAGAACATGATAACCGAAAGCGTAAATTATACTGAAAACTGCTTATGGTTTACAACATTAGTTTCTAATGAGAAAAACCTGAATAGAATTTATAGCTCTTTAGAAAAGATAGAAGCATCTGAAGTTAAGACAATTAATATGGGTACTGGTAATAAAATTAGCAGAATTGTAGCTTGGACTTTCCTAACTAAAAAAGAACAAAAAGAATGGAAAAAAAACTAACTCGTTTTTTTGATACTTCTCTGAATAATGCTTTAAGAAACCTAAAAGAAGATAGTAAAGCTAAATGGGGAACTATGACTGCCAAACAAATGCTAATCCATTTAATACAAAGCAGTAATATGATGCATTTTGGAAATAACACTCTACTAATTAAAGAAGAGTATGTTGAAAAAGCAATTGCCTTTTTATATTCTGACAAAGCAATAAAAAAAGGATTAGTTGTTCCAAATGATATTGGGTTCAATTTTACGGATAATATTAATAAGGACTTTGAAGAGTTAAAAGCAGAATTAATAAATTCAAGCAATAATATGATTAACTTCTTAATTGAAAACACAGACTTTAAGGCTATCCATCCTTTTTTTGGGGAACTAACAGCTGCACAATGGTCAATATTCCAAAGAAAGCATTATATTCATCATTTGAGTCAATTTGGCTTGCTGTAGTATTTTTTCATACACATACCTTCTCAAGAAAAACCTAAAGTACTATGCTAAGCATAACACTTTAATTTAATAAAGTTATGTTTGCCACATTATTAATCAAAAAAAAAAAAAATGAAAAAAGTACTTTACACGTTATTAGCAGTATCAATTATTTTTGCTTCTTGCAAAAAAGAAGAAGATGAAGTTGTGGCACCAGTAGCACCATCAATTGTAGGGACATGGACACCAACTTCTGCTGCAGTTAATTACACTGTTACTATGGGAGGGATGATGTTAATGGATACTAGTTACGCAATGACACCTTCAGATGAAGAGTGGGAGTTTACAGATGTTGAGTTTACTGCTGATGGTCAAATGATAATGGAAGGACAATCTAATTCATATTCCCATTCAGGTAATACATTAACAATTACTGAAGATGGTGAAACAGAAACAAATACATGTACAGTTACAAGTACAAATATGGTAGTAATTATTAATGATTCTGAAGAGGAAGATGGCATGACTATAACCTCTGATATTACTTTAAATCATACTAGACAATAAGTTTATAAAAAACTAATAATAAAAATGTAAAAAGGAATGTCATATGTATGACATTCCTTTTTCAAGTTATATAGTAATATGTTAAAAAAAAAATTATGGAAGTAGTATTCTAAAAATCGGTATTTTCTTCTAGTAATTCATTTGGATAAATTTAATATATTTGCATCAAAATTATCACTATGAAAAAAACTATTTTATTATTAATGTTAGCGGTTGTTATAAATTCATGTTCTGTTGAAGTATTAGTAGATGGATGTACAGATACATATGCAGAGAACTTTAATCCTAATGCAGATAGTGATAACGGAAGTTGTTGGTATACCTGTAATGATCCTTATGCAGTTAATTATAACCTAGTTTTAAACAATTATTATTGTGAATATGAAGCTGATGTCGTGTTTTTTGAAGATGTAGCTGCTGCAGTATATTTTGACAATCTTGGTATAGATTGGTTAGATGTATATGTCGGAAATGATTATGTTGGCACTCTTCAAGCAACATTAGGTTTTACTTATGTACCTGTTTGCTACCCTACTGACCCTGATGCAGTACACTTTACACTTGCTTGGGAAAACTCACAATCAAGTACATTTACATGGTCAGTAAGAGATGGTTTTGGAACAATACATTATAGTGGAACTGATCTTATTCTAGCAAATAACTGTCTGCCAATGGAATTAACGTTTAAGAAAATTCAAGAATATAAAGAATCTAAATAGATTTTATTATAAACTGAGCTGCATTTTTTGAGGCCCCTTTCTTATTTAGCAAATCAATTAATTTATCATAATTAGTTAAAATTTCCTTATTATCATTCAACAGGATATCTAATTCCATTTTTATTCTACTTTTATTCAATTCTTTCTGAATAAGCTCCTTTACTACCAACTTATCCATTAGGATGTTTACTAAAGATAAATACTTGATTTTGATCAGTTTTTTTGCTAAAAAATAAGTAAGCCAATTGGTTTTGTAACATACTACTTGTGGCACTTTAAACAATGCCGTCTCTAAAGTTGCAGTACCAGAAGTTACTAAAGCAGCAGTAGCATTTGAAAGTAAACCATACGTCTCATCAAATACTAATTTTATGTTATTTTCTTTTATGAAAGAGTGATAATATTGCTTGCTAAAGTTATTAGTTGCTGCAATAACAAACTGATGATTCGGGTAATAACTAACTATCCTTAACATTTCAGGGAGTACACCTTCTATCTCCTGCTTTCTACTTCCAGGTAATAAAGCAATTATTTGTTTTTCAGTGCTATAAGAAAAACTAAAGTTTCCCTTGCCTATTTCATCCAACAGAGGATTCCCAACATAAGTTACTTTCATTCCATATTTTTGATAGAAATCAACTTCAAACGGAAAAATCACTAAAAGTTCATCAACATATTTTTTTATTTTAGTTACTCTGCTTTTATTCCAAGCCCAAACTTTTGGAGAAATATAATATAATATCTTTATCCCTTGCTGTTTTGCAAACTTTGCAATCTTTAGATTAAAACCAGGATAATCAACTAAAATAAGTGCGTCAGGATTATAATCTAAAATATCTTGCTTACAATAATTTAAATTTTCCTTTATAGCTCCTAAATTTTTCAAGACATCCAAAATCCCCATGAAAGCAGTTTCCTTTATGTGCTTAGCTAACTCCACTCCTTGTGCTAATAATCGCTCTCCTCCCCAAGCTCTAAACTCTAACTTATTATTACATTTTTTAAGTTCCTCTACCAAATTAGCAGCATGTAAATCCCCAGAAGGTTCGCCAGTAATAATGTAAAATTTCATTAGAATAAAATTAAAATAAGTACTAAAATTGCATAAGCTATGGTAGCACCAAGTATCCCTCTAGCAACTTCATCACGAAACATTTTTATTTGCATGAAAAACAAAACTATATTGATTATAAATACACTCAAACTAATGTGATGCGTCATAGTTCCCATTCTATTAATGGTATCAATTGCTGTATCAAATTCAACCTCCAGATAAAAACCCACATAAATAACAAATGCAGTAATTGGGGCAAAAACACCAATGGAAAAACCCTTTGCTATATCTCTATTCATTAGAAAATATTTTATTTAATGATGATATTGAAGGATAAGCTGTAATATCAAATTGAACAGGAACAATAGATACGTAATGATTAGCTAAAGCCCACTCATCAGTATCTGTTCCTTTATCATAATTAACAAATTTACCCGTAAGCCAATAATAGGTTCTACCCTTAGGGTCAACCCTTTTTTCAAACTGTTCTTCCCAATTAGCACTAGCTTGCCTACAAACCTTAACTCCTTTTATTGCCTGATCTTCTTTAGTTTTCGGGATATTAACATTCAGACAAACACCAGTATCTATACCATTATCTAGTACTGATTGCGTTACTTTTCTTATATAAATTTCTGATTCAGAAAAATCAGCATCATGAGCATAATCTAACAATGAAAAACCAATAGAGGGAATTCCCTCCAAAGCTCCCTCAACAGCTGCTGACACAGTACCTGAATAAATAACATTGATTGAAGAATTAGAACCATGATTAATACCTGAAACACATAAATCAGGTTTTCTTTCTAACAACTGATTGACTGCTAATTTCACGCAATCAACAGGAGTACCACTACATGCATATTCTTTTTGAGATCCTTTATCAATTACAATCTTATCACATCTTAAAGTCGAATCAATCGTAATTGCGTGTCCCATTGCTGACTGAGGCCCATCAGGAGCAACAACAACAACATCACCAAAATCATTCATAATTCTAATTAAATTACGGATTCCTGAGGCTGATATACCATCATCATTAGTTACTAAAATTAACGGTCGTTTCATTTTCTTAAGTTTTATGCAACAAAATTACTATATTATTGTTGTATATTAAGAAGGAATTTTTCCTAATTTTGCAAAACAAAAAACAACTATGATTTGGATAATAATGATTGCCTTTATGATTGCTGGAGGTATAGTAAGCTCAAGACTTAAAAAGAAAATAAAGAAATACAGTAAAATTCCTACCCTTTCAGGAATGAATGGTAAAGAAATAGCCGAAAGAATGTTGGCTGACAATCATATATATGATGTAAAAGTAATTTCAGTTCCTGGAAAACTAACTGACCATTATAACCCAATGGATAAAACAGTAAACCTAAGCCCTGATGTTTACCAAGGAAGACATGTTTCTGCAGCTGCTATAGCATCCCATGAATGCGGGCATGCAGTTCAACATGCTACAGCATATTCATGGTTACAAATGCGTTCACAGATGGTTCCTATAGTTAATATGAGTAATAAGATGATGAGTACAGTCTTTATTATTGGTCTAATTGGAGGGAGCTATATTGGTCTTGGATTTACTAATCTTCTGATGGTATTTATTGCCTTACAAGCTATTGTTACTGCTTTTACATTAGTTACATTGCCTGTTGAATTTGATGCCAGCAGAAGAGCATTAGTTTGGTTGCGCTCTTCTGGTATAACAAGTGAACAAGAGCTAACTTACGCAAATGATGCATTAAAATGGGCAGCTAGCACTTATGTGGTTGCAGCATTAGCAGCTGCTACCTACCTATTATACTATGTTTCAATGCTAAAAGATTAAGTAATAAAATACAAAGCATAAAAAAAGCCCTAACAAATGTTAGAGCTTTTCTTTTTATAAAAAAAAATTATTTCTTTTTAACAAATGGTAAGCCTGTTCTACTATTTTCTTTAACCATTTTACCGTCAGGTAAAGCGTCTAAACAAGTTACTGGATTTCCTTTTTTAGAAACAGTTAACTCTTCTTTAGCAAAGAAATAAATTGTTTGTACATTTCCTGTTGATTTTAAAGTAACTTCTTGCTTGTGCAAGTAGTAAGTTGTACCTCTTTCGTTTGTGTGCTTATAAGCCATAGTTTTTTTTTTGGTTAATAAATTTTTACTGCGACTAATATAGAAAAAAAAATGATACAATTTGAATTTCACTAGATAAGGCTAATATATATTGTTAATAACTACAGAATTTAAAACCAAATCAACTTTTAAAAATAACTTTATAAAACAAAATACCAATAAAAATACCATAACACATAAAAAACTATATATCAATAACTTAGATAAAAACTATCGTGTTATAAAATAATATATTCTCTACTAGATAAGAGGGTTTAAATCACTAGGTAAGGTCGTTAATAACTTAAATTGCAATCTATGAATTTAGTCTACATTATAGAGCAATTCTAATCAATCACATAATACTTAACCCTTTTAAAATGCGTTTTACTTCTGATTCAATTTGGAAATCACTATTTTTACAAATCAAAAAAAAAAAATGAAAAAATTAATTATAATGCTTATTTCGGTAATAAGCATCTATTCAGCAAGTGCACAAAAATATACCGACCAATACATTAAAGATGCAAGTGTAGTTGCAGAAAGTTGGTTAAGTAATATTAACGATAATCAATACGATAATGCATTTCAATTGCTCTCAAATGAAGTTAAGACAAGGTATAAGAAAGAAACCTGGATAAACTTAATAAATGAATTGATGCTTGAATTTGGAGAATTAGAAAACAGAAAAACAACAGAGAAAAAATTTCAAAGTGAAGTAGAAGGAATGGAGGATGGCTTTTATGTTTTTATTGACTATACGTCTAGTTATACAAATACGATAGATCATAATGAACATATCCTTTTAAAACAAAATGATAAAACAAAATGGGAAATAATTGATTACAACTATGAATTCAAAAATAAAGAAAAATAAGATTACAAGCTATTCTTTGTAACCCAATACCTATATCCAAAAATTAATTTTTCATAACCCTTAAGTTTAGATAAATCTTTTCTAATTAAAGATGGGAGGATTATTTTATTGACAATTGCTAATCCTTTAAAAATATACCTTTTCCGGAATATCATTAATAGTAAAATTATTATTAAAATTAATAAAATAGTTATTGTTCCATTTCCAAATCCTGTGCTAAGTATTATCATCTTATTAAAGTTATATGGCCAACAATAACCTCAGTTAGGCTAGCCATAGTTTGTTTATATTCAATTACAAAAGGATATACCCCTTGAGTTGATAAACTTCCATCAATCATAACGCCATCCCAACTTCCCATTTTATAATACGGTTCCGTATCTTCAAAATTATTACAGATATTACCATCCTGCAAATGAGTAGTAAGTAAAATTTCATTAGATTCAAAAATTATTTCACTACCCCACCTTTTATGAATTTTAATATTAAAAGAATAAAAACTTCCCAATCCTATTGCATAGAATTCATCATTACAATAATCTCCATTTGGTGTAAAACTATTTGGTGTAAATATTTTAATGTCAGGCCTAACACACACTTCAATTGCAAAGGAATCCATACATCCTCCAGTATTAGTTAATATTAATTCAACAGAAAATAAACCCGTATCAGCATATGTATGTATTGGATTTTCAGCAAACTCATAAGGAGTTGATGAATTATCTCCAAAATTCCAAAAAGAAGTTTGACTCAATTCAAGAGGATTAACAATACTATTATCTAAGAATTGAAATTCGGCATCAATTAAAGAAATACATTCTGTTTTATTAGCAAAAAATAAAGCCGAAATTTCATCATAACCAGGGATACTAATAGTATCAGATAATTGACATTTTGTAATAACATCTATCACAGTAACTTCATACCTTTTATTAACTAAATCAATAATACTATCCGTAAAATTAGCTGGATTGGTATTCCATAAATAGGAATAGTTTGAAGCTGGATTGACAGTTACCTTAGCAAAGCCTAACTCACCGTAACATAATTTGTTTGAAGTAGAAAAACTTGGTGTAAAACTTGGAAATACAAATACAGGAATACTATCAACTATATTATCCGAGCAAGCGTCTGAAACTGAAACAAAATAAGTTGTTGTTAAAGAAGGAGTAACTAAATGATTATAACTATTACTTAATCCATTATCCCAACTAAAACTATAATTACCAATCCCTCCACTAGCAGTTACACTAACATTAAGATAATCACCATTACAAATAGTATCTTCTGAACTATAGACATCAGCCAATAATTCACCACTAACTAATACAATAAAATTAATTGTTTCAGTGCAAATTCCACTTCCATATTCATAAGTAATTGTATGATAGCCTTCTCCTGCTTGTGAAGGATTAAAATAAGACCCATTTACACCACTACCTGTTAAAACGCCTCCAATTGGCAGAGTATTTACAAAAACATTAGTGTCCTTAAAACAATAATTGGAGGTTAAACCAGAAAGACTTAACTGTGGAAGATCATAAATAGTAATACTAAAGGTATCTAGACAACCACCAGCAGATGTATAAGCTATAAAATTCTGCCCTAAACTTAATTGACTTGGCGCAAATAAACCCGTATTACCATCAAGAATACCATTACCTATCCAATATCCACCACTAGGATATACATTCAATATAATATCATTAGAGGATTGACAAAAAAGAGTATCAATTAAGACTGCTTGAGGAGCAATTTCTACAATTAAATTATCAAAACAACTATTAGCTGTATAAGTTAAAGTATGGAATCCTACTCCTGCAATTTGCGGACTAAATTCACCAGGAAAACTAGAACTAATTATTCCATTTCCACTCCAAATTCCATTAGCTGGAGTTCTAGGAACTGTTCCTAAATCTAATAACTGAACTCCTTCATTCATACAAAGAAATAAAGTATCGATTTGAATATCAGTATCCAAAACTGAAATCTCTGCTGTATCTGTACATCCACCAAAAGTATAGGTAACGAGATCAATACCTGCTCCTAATGATGGATTAAAAGTTCCAGTAATTTGGTTGGTAATATATAATCCATTCCAAACTCCCGCTATTGGACTACCAATCAAATTAAAAGGAGAAGAAGAAGGGCAAACTACTAAATCAGAACCTGCATTTATCTCATTAATTAAAACATCAACATAATCATCACATCCCTGAATAGAATACATTAAATTATGTAAACCATCATTAGCAATATCTGTTAAGAAGAATCCATCAGCAGTGACAGGCCCTCCTAAAATTGATAATTTATCCACCGCAATATCTGACTGCCAATTTCCTGTAATTACTCTTAAGCGTAATTTAACTTCAGAAGCATTAAAGGCAGATAAACTAATAGAATATTCTTTCCATTGACTTCCTAAATCACCAGATATATACCAATAATCTAAATTCCAATTTAAACCATTATCAATTGAAACATCAACAGCAAAACTACCTTGACCTGCCCCTTGTTTATGCATCCAAAAATGTAAAATAGGATTATTATAAGCTGATAAATTTAAACAAGGACTAATAATAGCCGCAACCTTTGCTGGATTATTAGCACTAGAAGCTTCAGTATAAATGTAATTATAACCTTCAAAAGCAGAGTTTGGTCCAGTTGTTAATGAAGGAGTACCACCATTGTTAACTTCCCAGTCAAAATCATTATTAGGGTCATGCGTCCAATTACCAAAACCCAATTCAAAACCATCCTGAAATGGATATTGTAAAATAGGGTTTAAACAAGAACTTGAAAGCTGAGGATTATCAGGCAATACTGACCAGGTACCATTTACAGGCATAAAGGAAAGTCCGTAATTACCTGAATTTTGACAAAGAGTAACATTAGCTGGAGTAGTAATTCCTGAAACTGTCACCAATAAAGTATCGGAACATCCATTTGGCAAAGTATAAATTGCTGTTATTAGAGCAAGATTATTGCCTGTTGTAATATTTCCGTTTGCTTGAATGCAACTACAACCTGACCAAGTACCTCCTGGAGTTGTCACAGAAGAATTAAGATTAAAACTAGCATTAAAACAAGCCGAAATATCTGAACCTGCATTAATCTCTAGCACTGTAACATCCAAATCATCTGTACATCCACCAATTTCATAAGTAACTGGATATATTCCAGCAGCTAATCCAACTGGATTAAAAGTTCCATTATTTCCATTTGTAATTCCTGAGCCCCACCACCAACCACCAATAGGATTAGCAAGCAAATTAATTGAAGGGTCAGTTTGACAAATACTAATAGAAGATTGAGTTATAGGTGGGTTTAAGACTACAATAGTGATAGTATCACTTTGTGAAGCTGCCATACTAGCATCACTTACAGTAACAATATAGGAAGTTGTCACTAAAGGACAAACCGTCCAAACACCAGGACTATTGTTCCAGACAGGATTCCAACTGTAAGAATAAGATGACGCATCACCACCAATTACATAAGTAGATAAATCAGCACATTCTCCGATACAAATTGTATCATTATCAGCTGTTAATTCTACTATTAAAGGACAATCATTAATTATAAACTGGAAAGTTGATGTTAAATCCCAAATACTATCACAATCATCTTTAAAATAAGTTTGAAAAGAAATATTATAAGTACCGCTTTCGTTTAAACCAGGTAAAAGAGAGAGTTGAATCTGGTTAGTAGAATCATTGATACAATTTAAAGCTGTTGCATTTACTAATTGATTCAATTGCCCGCTCACAAAAACTTGAGCTGTTAATACTGAATCACAATGAATGTATTGGTCTAATTCAATAATTAAGGCACTTAAACTACAACTTACGGGTGTTGGCAAACTAATTATTGGTGGTGGTGGAACAGAAATTTGAGATTCCCAACTCAATTCAAATCCTTCAGCTGCAACATTTACATCCGAAACAAAGTCAATGGTAACGCAGCCAGAAGAAGTAATTTGAGGAGGTAAATTTATTCCAGAATAGGGGCCAGAAAGAATTGGGAAAGTATTATTTGGCCCATCATAAATTATTACATAATCGTTCTGTGGTTCCGTTTCGAAAAGTGAGAAGTTAATTGTAATAGAAATAGCTCCTGCAGGGAAAATAGTAAAAGAATAATTCTCATTATGCGTATACCAACCTGGGTTAGTCACATTTGCTTCACTATCGGTTAATGTTCCCTCACAATCAAATACAGTTTGGTTGGACATGGTGTACTGTGCAAAAACTCCATTTCCAAAAAATACAAATACCAAAATTAAGTCAGGAATGACACTAATCGAAATCACGGTTGTGATTCAAATAGAACGGACTGGAAGAAGGGGCGGGCAGAAAATGAAGCTTGAGTAAGTACAGTTGGCAGGAACACTGATGAACATGGATAGAATGGGAACATTCCTTGCAGTAACAGGTTTTGGTAAAACCTTTGTAGGAATCCTATCTATCAAGCATATTCGTAAGTTCTTCGGTGAAGAACCTGTAATAGTAGTAGTACCAACGTTATATTTAAAACAACAATGGGAAGAAAAACTACTAGAAAATGAATTGTCCAATGTTCAGGTATATACTGTACAAAGTAGACCTGAAGGACAATGTAAACTACTGATACTGGATGAAATCCATCGCTATACGGGTGATGAATTTCA
>UPTG01002579.1_pt1 | contig 12309 bp, 8 predicted proteins | sample 2160121 | NCBI WGS metagenome assembly UPTG01 (sample SAMN06266255, study PRJEB28933) | marine metagenome | isolation source: Columbia River Estuary | place: USA:Columbia River Estuary, USA | collected 2014-07-27 | reverse complement strand
TAATAGGTTAAAAACAGAACGGCTCATTTCCATAAATGGCCCACCACTAATGGTCGCGTCGATAAAGCCAAATAAACTTCCTGCCCATCCGCCGCCAGCAGTTCCTTGACGATCGTAAGGATCTCCAATTGCTCTTTCTAGATTAAAGATCACTTCTGTTAAATCAGCATCGTCATACATTGCGGTATATTGTGCTTGGTTTGCAATCTGATAGTTAGCTAATAAGGATGCTGCATACCCATCTGCGACGGCATACTGCCCTCTATAAGCAGCCATTCTCGCTCGCAAAGCTGTAGCAAAATCTAACCCCATAAAAGTAACTCCTTCAGAAGTGCTGATCAAGTCTTCTGCAGCCGTTAAATCATCATTAATTTGTGTATAAAACTCACCGTTGGTACTTCTAGGTCTTGCTTCAAAAATATCAGCAGTTGGTGTATTTACTAATATCCCAGCAAGTGCAGAGTCATCAGTATAATCAGGTGAGAAGTATGTGAGTATTTGAAAGTGTGCAAACGCTCTAATGGCATGGGCTTGTCCTAATACGTTGTCGTATTCTACTTGATTTTCTGAAGCATCATTAATAGTTGGTGCAGCAGCGATGATTGATGTTGCCATTTTTATGGCCCCATAATAAGACTCCCAAATATTATCGACATAGCCATTTGAGCTATTGATGTTAAAGTTTTGTTCGTCGCTGTTTTGACCTCCATTGTCGCGACCTCTAAAGGCTTCATCTGTCATTGCTGCGGTGAATCCAATTTCATTTGTAGTGTCTAAAAAATTGTAAGCACCTAGTAAACCAGCTCTTAGGTCTGAAACGCTCTGAAATGCATTTTCTGCGCCCAATCGGCCTGGTTGGTCGATTTCTATGGCATCATTACAGCTCACGATTGATAGAATCAAACAAGCATAAATAAATTTAAATATATTTTTCATGTTTTTTATGTTTTATGTTATAGTATTAAAATCCAAATTCAAGTCCGATAGAAAATGTTTTTGGTGTTGGATATCTGTTTTGGGCTGCTTGTATTCTTTCGGCGTCAAACCCTCTCCATTTTGAAAACGTTACTAAGTTTTCTCCAGAAACAAAAGCGCGTATGTGTGAGAACCCTGTTTTGTCAAGGATGGCTTTAGGAATGTTGTACCCAAATTGGATAAAACGCAGCCTTATATAGTCTGCTTCTCTTACGTGTCTGTCAGAAAGTCCTTCATCGGCAAAATTATTTGCATCAAGCGAAGGGACGTTTGTGATGTCTCCAGGTTGTTGCCATGCATTTAAAATATCTCTGGAATGTCTGAACTGACCAATTGCACTTGGATCCATAAATCCTTGGTAATCGAAATCGTATGCATCTACTCCAATCGTGTAGTTGAAACGAGTTGTAAAGAAAAAGTTTTTAAAGTCTGCATCCAATCCAAAACTTCCTTGGTAGTCTGGATGCACATTTAACCCTGTTGCTCTTTGATCCGCATCGACCAAATCCTCAGTGATGTCACCATTAAGATTTTCATATAATAGATTTCCGTTTGCAGGATTTACTCCAACAAATGGAGCAGCAAAGATTTCGTCGATAACTCCCCCCACTCTAATTTCATAAGGGATGTCTCCTCCAGCACCTAGACTGATGACTTCTTGCTTGTTGTAATTGCCAACAAGATTTAAGGTCATGTTGAGACCATTTTCTTTAGTTGATTTTAAGAGGTCATAGTGTAGTTCTAAATCAAACCCACTGTTTTGTAATTCCCCTACGTTGGCATCAAGAGTTGTCACCCCTCCATTAAGTGCTGGAGAAATCGGAGTGGCAAAGAATAAATCTTCTGTATTTTTCTGATAAACATCAAAAGACCCACGCAATCGGTTGTTAAATAAAGAAAAATCAATTCCTAGATTTGCTTGAACTATTGTTTCCCATTTTAAATCATTGTTTCCAATTTGTCCGAATGAGAGTCCATTGATCCCCCCGTATTGACCTCCAGTTACGAAGAAGTCTTTTGTCAAGTCTGGCGCGTTAAATGGAGCAAATTGTCCAGCTATATTAACAATGCGTTGGTTCCCTGCTGTGCCGTAAGAAGCTCTCAGTTTCAGACTGTTTATAAAGTTTACGTTTTGCATGAAGCTTTCGTTTGAAACGTTCCATCGTCCCGAAACAGACCAGAACGTTCCCCATTTGTTAGAGTCTGCAAATCGATATGAAGCATCTCTTCTAATTGATGCAGATACGCCGTAAGTTTTGTCATAATCATAATCGGCATAGGCAAAGTAGGAAAACAAGCCTGCATTTCGAACAGTCGCGTCAGCAACATCCACAAAATTATCATTTGTAGCATTGTCACCAATGTAAGCAGCTCCGTCCCCAGGATAAAAGGTGGCGGGATCAAAGCCTTCTTGTCTCACTCCAAATTCTCTGTAATGTGCTTTAAAGTACTCTGTAAATAGCGATGCTTCTACACTGTGTTTTTCAGCAAACGTATTTGTATAGGTTAGTGAATTGTTAAAGTTAAGAGTAATTGATCTGTAAGAAAACTGATCTGAAAACCCAGGAGTCACATTTCCTGTTTGGGCAAATAATTGTGCATTGAACGATGTTGGCGCCTCTACTCTTAACAGTTGTTCGTCTGTAAAATCAGCTCCAAGCCTAGTATTGAAAGTAAGCTTATCTGTGATGTCATAACTTGCTTTAAGACTTGCAATTATTTTAATTTCATCTTCTCGTCTTGTGTAGGTGTCCCGTCGGTCTAATAGAAATAAAGGGGTGTTTGCAAACACAACTGGTAAGTTTCCGCCTTCACCAGGTATATAAGAGTGTGGAGAAATGTAAGGAACCCCTTGGTTTGCGCCAAGAACAAAGTTTCTGTTAATTGCTCCTGATCCAATGCTGTTTGCTTCGTTACTTTCTGAGTAGTTGAGTGATAAATTAGTACTGTATCTGAATTTTCCATTTTCTGATTTTCCATTCAAGTTGTTTCTAAGGTTGAAACGTTTTAAGGTACTGGCACCTTTCAAAATACCTTCTTGGTCATGAAACCCTAAAGATGTAAATGAATTTAGATTTTCACCACCTGAAGATAAGTTGAGCGTGTGACTTTTAGTAAGCCCTGTTCCAAAGAATACATCTAGCCAATCTGTATTTGATTGAAGAGCACGTTCAGCCAATTCAACATCAGATAGAGTTGCTCCAAATCCAGAGCCGTGATCTTTTTCTAATTGCAGTTGTTCTCTTGAGTTCATCAAGTCATAACTGTGGTCTTGTAGGTTTGAAAAACTAGTAAGTCCACTGTAGGATATTTTTAATCCAGAGTCAAAGGATCCAGTCTTGGTTTCAATTATGACCACTCCATTTGCTCCTCTGTTTCCGTAAATGGCCGTTGCGCCTGCATCCTTAAGAACGGATAAAGAAGCAATTTCATTTGGGTTTAAACTTCTAAAGTTGTCTTCATCTACAGGAACACCGTCAATAATAAATAGAGGTTCTGTATTTCCGTTAATGGATGATACCCCTCTTAAGTTGATGACACTATTTCCACCAGGCTGTCCGTTTCCTGTTGTGATATTTAGTCCCGCTACTTGTCCTTGAAGAGTTTGGGCAAATGATGCATTTGGTCTTGACTCAATGGTTTGCGCAGTTATTGTAGTTGATGCGATGTTGGACGTTGCTTTGGAGGTTGTTCTGTAAGCTTGTACTACAATTTCTTCCAGTGCATTATCTGGGTTTAATGTTAAGTTGATGGTGTTAGAGTTGCTGACGGTTATGTTTTGGCTAACATAGCCTACATAACTAAAATTTAAGACATCTCCTGGGCTGGCATTGATCTTGTAATTGCCATCAAAGTCTGTTGTTGTTCCAGAAGATGTTCCTGAGATGACTACGGTAGCCCCTATGAGTGGCAAGCCATTTTCATCCGAAACCGTTCCGGAAACTGGTTTTTGCTGTGCAAAGGTTAGTTGCACAATTAACGCCATGAATAACGTTAAGATCATTTTAAATTTGGTTTTCATTCTTTTATTGTTTTGAATTAGTCTAACCCAAAAGTCTTAATAATAAGTTAATAAAAAAAACGAACCCCTTATATTTTAACAATCCTTTAACATTTATAATATTTTCTATGTAATATAAATCAGAAAGTTGCTGTAAGGCTCAGGTGGATTTTAGAATCTGAGAATCTGAAGTTTTGATTCTCTGTTTGCCCATTGGCTAAATTAAATTTTAAGAGCCCGGATTCAGTAAGGAGCCCAAATCCAAATCCAAATCCATATAGTTTTTGGTTCGACTGTAAGGGGGTGTCAAAATACGCAGCATCTATGATAGAATGAATATAGAGTGTTGGGCTTAGTTGGTAGCGGTATTCGGAGGCCATAACTCCTAAATTCGTAGCATTGATACTGTTTTCTTCAAAACCTCTTATAGAGTTAATGCCTCCAAATCGAATGAGTTCATTTAATAAATAACTGTCTGAATCGATTCCTTGTGCTTGAATTCTTAAGTAAAAACTGTTTTTTTGATTCAGGCTAAATAGTTTCGAGGCTTTTAGGAGATATAATATTTGGTTCGTTTGTGTGTCAGTCGTTTTTCGGTTCGCTTTGGATAAACGAAACTCTAAAGCAGTTGTTAGTGGGGATAATGGATTTTGAGCTGTGAGTTGTCGATAGGTGTATTTCACCTCGTAAGTACTCGTTTGATAGTCAAGTATATCAGTTGTATTTTCGGTTACCAATGCATTCGACTGTGTAGATCTAATTCCTAAAAATACTTTTTGTTTTGGATTCAGCTGATAAAACACATTAGCAGCTTGCTCGGAGGAGGTGAAGGTGCTATCTTTTTTAATAATATTCAATTCAAACTCACTACCAATAGGAGTTTTAAACAAATAGGGGAGGGTGAGTTGAGTTTCAAACGTTTTTAAATCATTTTCATCACTTCTATAATTGACACGAAAAGATTCGCCAAAATTTAAATTGTTTGTTAAGTTAAGGTTGAGGTAGCCATTGAGTTGTAAGTCTCCAGAATTTTCATCCGATCCAAACCCTAAAAATCCATCAAAACGATTGCTTTTTATTTTTTCTAAATACAAATAAACTCGAGTCGTGTCTTTTGTGAACAATACTTCCGCTGGTCGAATTTGTTTGGAAAACGGAAGTTGGTCCAAGGCTTTGGTTTTAGATTGAATGGCTTTGAGGTCAAAAAGCGTATTTGTTTTTATATTCAGAAAATGCTTGATAAATGAACGCGGAAATTTCTCATACCCTTTAATCTTTACAGATTGAAGTTGTCGTGCCTGCTTTGTTTCTACCACTAAATCTGCTCTAAGCTCGGACTTGCCAATTGGTATTATCGCTTTTAGTGTGACGGATGCAAAGGGGTAGCTTTTTGCAGATAAAAATTTAGTGAGTGAATTTAGTAAGGATTCTAGTTTTGCAAACTCTATTAAATAATATGGATTGCTTTTGAGATTTTTGATCCCTTCTAGTTCTAAAAACTCAAAAAGTGTTTTATCGGCATAAAGTCGTATAGATTCGTATTTTGGGCCAAGTGCTGTTTTAATAAGTGTTAAAGGGGGCTTTTGAGAAATTTCAAGAATTTGCATTTCAATATAACCAAGCTGGTATAGTTTGTTTTTAAAAGCAGAAACTTCAGTTTGTAAATCTTCGAAGTTTTCAAAAGTTTTCAGATACCCTATGGAGTTGATTAAATTAGTTTCAACGGAGTCATTCCCTACAATTTTTAATTGGAGCTCTTGTGCAGTGCCCAAACTAAAAATTCCAAAGACACATAAAACTTTAAAAAATAATTTCAATTGACGCGTTACATTTATAATTTCTATGTAAATCTAACGTAAAAAGGTTTCTAAATATTTAAACAGCTTAAAAAAACGTAAATATTTTAAAATTATAGGGTTATGATTTGAATAATTCATTTTAATGTGTACCTTTGCAGCCCTCTAAGAAGAGGATTTTAAAAAAACAAGTATATATAATATGCCAACAATTTCACAATTAGTAAGAAAAGGAAGAGCCAAAATAACTAAGAAGAGTAAATCGGCTGCTTTAGATTCTTGTCCTCAGCGACGTGGTGTGTGTACGCGTGTTTACACGACGACTCCAAAAAAACCAAATTCAGCAATGCGTAAAGTTGCAAGAGTTAGGTTGACAAATGGAAACGAAGTCAACGCATACATCGGTGGTGAAGGACATAATTTACAAGAGCACTCGATAGTATTAGTTAGAGGTGGAAGGGTAAAAGATTTACCAGGAGTTAGATACCACATTGTTCGTGGGGCTTTAGACACCGCAGGTGTTTCAGGTCGTACACAGCGTAGATCTAAGTATGGTGCTAAACGCCCTAAAAAATAATTATTTTTAATTAAGAAGACATGAGAAAAAAGCAAGCGAAAAAAAGACCGCTGTTACCAGATCCGAAATTTAACGATCAATTAGTAACACGTTTCGTTAACATGATGATGTGGGATGGTAAAAAATCAACTGCATTCAAAATTTTCTATGATGCGATTGCAATCGTAGACGAAAAGAAAACAGACGAAGAAAAAACAGCTTTAGAAACTTGGAAAGATGCTCTTTCTAATGTGATGCCACACGTAGAAGTACGTAGCCGTCGTGTTGGAGGTGCCACCTTTCAAATTCCAATGCAAATACGACCAGATCGTAAAATATCAACTGCGATGAAGTGGTTGATTAGTTTTTCAAGAAAACGTAATGAAAAATCTATGGCTTTAAAATTAGCCTCTGAAATCTTAGCAGCTGCTAAGGAAGAAGGTGCTGCTGTCAAAAAACGTACAGATACGCATAAAATGGCTGAAGCAAATAAAGCATTCTCACACTTTAGATTCTAATTAGATGGCAAGAGATTTAAGATTTACTAGAAATATAGGTATTGCAGCTCACATTGATGCTGGAAAAACCACGACTACAGAGCGTGTCCTTTATTATACAGGAGTTTCACACAAAATTGGAGAAGTACACGATGGTGCTGCAACAATGGACTGGATGGAGCAAGAGCAAGAACGTGGTATTACTATTACGTCTGCAGCTACAACCTGTGAGTGGAAATTCCCAATTGAAAATGGGGAACCAACTCCAGAAACTAAAGGATATCACTTTAATATTATTGACACTCCCGGTCACGTAGATTTTACTGTTGAAGTAAATAGATCTTTACGTGTACTTGATGGATTGGTGTTTTTGTTTAGTGCTGTTGATGGTGTTGAGCCACAATCAGAAACTAACTGGAGATTAGCAGACAACTATAAAGTACCGAGAATAGGTTTTGTAAACAAAATGGACCGTCAAGGGTCTGATTTTTTAGGTGTTTGTCAGCAAGTAAAAGACATGTTAAAATCTAATGCAGTGCCAATTGTTTTAAATATTGGCGACGAAGAAGATTTTAAAGGCGTTGTAGATTTAGTTAAGAACCGTGCCATTGTATGGCATGACGAAACTCAAGGAGCAACATTTGATGTTGTTGACATCCCTGAGGATATGAAAGAAGAAGCTCGTAAATACCGTGCTCTTCTAATTGAAGAAGTAGCAAGTTACGACGAGGATCTTTTAGAGAAATTCATGGAAGATGAAGATTCTATAACAGAAGAAGAGGTGCACAATGCATTGAGAGCTGCTGTTATGGATATGGCCATCATTCCAATGATTTGTGGATCTGCTTTTAAAAATAAAGGGGTTCAGTTTCTGTTAGATGCTGTATGTCGTTATTTACCTTCACCAACAGACAAAGAAGGTATTGTTGGGATGAATCCTGATACTGAATTAGAAGAAATTCGTAAGCCTGATGTTAAAGAGCCGTTTGCGGCCCTGGCATTTAAAATTGCAACTGATCCTTTTGTAGGACGTTTAGCATTTTTTAGAGCTTATTCTGGTCGTTTAGATGCAGGTTCTTATGTGTTAAATAACCGTTCAGGTAAAAAAGAACGTATTTCACGTATCTACCAAATGCATGCTAACAAGCAAAATGCAATTGACTATATTGAAGCTGGTGATATTGGAGCTGCTGTTGGATTTAAATCCATTAAAACAGGAGATACATTGTCTGCAGAAAAACACCCTATTGTTTTAGAATCAATGGACTTTCCAGATCCTGTAATTGGAATTGCTGTAGAGCCAAAAACAAAAGCGGATGTTGATAAATTAGGTATTGGACTTGGTAAACTTGCCGAAGAAGATCCAACTTTTACGGTACGTTCTGACGAAGCTTCGGGACAAACCATTATTTCAGGAATGGGTGAACTCCATTTAGATGTAATTGTAGATCGTTTACGTCGTGAATTCAAAGTAGAAGTCAATCAAGGTCAACCACAAGTAGAGTATAAAGAAGCAATTACTCAAACGGCTAACCACAGAGAAGTTTACAAAAAACAATCTGGTGGTCGTGGAAAATTTGCAGACATTGTATTTACAATTGAGCCTGCAGACGAAGGTGTTGTAGGACTTCAGTTTATTTCCTCTATTAAAGGTGGAAATGTACCTAAAGAATTTATTCCTTCTATTGAAAAAGGGTTCAAAATGGCAATGGTCAATGGACCACTTGCTGGTTATGAAGTGGATGCTGTAAAAGTCACTTTAAAAGATGGGTCTTACCACGATGTGGATTCAGATCAGCTTTCTTTTGAGTTAGCCGCTAAGCTTGGGTTTAAAAACTCAGCAAAAGCAGCAAAAGCAGTCATCATGGAACCAATCATGAAATTAGAAGTTATTACTCCTGAAGAAAACATGGGAGATATTGTAGGAGACCTTAACCGTCGTCGTGGACAAGTTAGTGACATGGGCGATAGAGCAGGTGCAAAAACTGTAAAAGCTACAGTACCTCTTTCAGAAATGTTTGGTTATGTAACCACTCTTAGAACACTTTCATCAGGTCGTGCAACTTCCACTATGGAATTTTCACACTACGCTGAAACGCCTTCTAACATTTCAGAAGAAGTTATTAAAGAAGCTAAAGGAATCCAATCTTAAAAGTTAAGAACATGAGTCAAAAAATCAGAATAAAATTAAAGTCTTACGATTACAACTTAGTAGACAAGTCTGCTGATAAGATTGTAAAAACAGTTAAAAGTACGGGTGCTGTAGTAACGGGTCCAATCCCATTACCAACACACAAAAAACTATTTACTGTATTACGTTCTCCGCACGTTAATAAAAAGTCGAGAGAACAATTTCAACTAAGTTCTTACAAAAGATTACTAGATATTTATAGTTCATCATCAAAAACAATTGATGCTTTAATGAAACTTGAATTACCTAGTGGCGTTGAAGTAGAGATCAAAGTGTAATTATCTTTGTTAATCTGTAAAGTACAGAATGACTATGCATATAAAAACAGCATCCCAAAGGATGCTGTTTTTTTTTGAATTAATTCTAATTCTATATGTTTGTCATAAACTTCTTAAGGCTATTAATAGGAAGGCTATGATTCTTGACTGTATTCATGTTATGTGTGCTAGTTTGTTGCTATATAGTCTATGTTTTAGATTCTGGTTTAATTGAGTTTTTCATGGCCTCACAATTTTTACAGTAATAAAGCAGCTTTAAAGAAGATAGATTTGAAATAATTCACTAATAATTTAGGTGGATAGATTAAATTTAATTAAATTTGCAGCTCGAAAAACATAGGATACTCCCGTGTTTCTAGATATAATCACTGAAAATCAGCGGTTTACATGTCCCAAGCTTAGCGCAAGGGAAAAGCGGAAAAAATACAATTCAGGGTTGAAACGTATTTTGACCCTTTGTTTTGGAATAAAAAGAGTTAAATAATAAATAAATAAATATGTCTGGGTTAATAGGAAAAAAAATCGGAATGACCAGCATCTTCGACGCAAATGGTAAAAACATGCCATGTACCGTTTTAGAAGTTGGACCATGCGTTGTTACCCAAGTCAGAACCGAAGAAGTTGATGGCTATTCAGCCCTTCAACTTGGTTTCGATGACAAGACAGAGAAAAGTGCTACGAAAGCTGATTTAGGTCACGCCAAGAAAGCAGGTACTTCTGTTAAGAGAAAAGTCGCGGAATTTAGAGGATTTGATGAGGAGTACAAATTAGGAGACAGTATAACAGTAGACCATTTTGCCGAAGGCGAATTTGTCGATGTTTCTGGAACTTCAAAAGGTAAAGGATTTCAAGGGGTTGTAAAACGTCATGGATTTGCAGGTGTGGGTCAAGCGACTCACGGTCAGCACAACCGTTTACGTGCACCAGGATCTATTGGTGCGGCTTCGTATCCTGCTCGTGTTTTCAAAGGAATGAAAATGGCAGGACGTATGGGAACCGACACAGTTAAAGTTCAAAATTTAAGAGTTTTAAAAGTAGTAACTGAAAAAAATCTACTAGTAGTTAAAGGTTGTATTCCTAGGAGGCGTAATTCCATGGAAAACATGATATTACTAGGGAATACTCTAAGCCTTTTTTGTTAGAGAGCTTAGCATTTAGTACACGGCGTTTACGACCACTGTAACTGAGCCAGTTTTTGAAGTGAATAAAAACCGCTGTCATTATAAAAAGAAGCCAAGAATTGGCCCCCGACATGACGACGACTTTCATTTGATCTAAAAACTTAATGAGAAATACACCAAGTAGCAGCAGTAATGCTATTTCTACTACAGAAACATAGTAAAATGCTATAGTGTTGGCTTTTTGCTTAAAACGACCTTTAAAACGGCTAAAAACGGTCAGGTAAAGTTGGTTGAAAAAATTCATAGTTGCCAATATAGAAAAAACCTGTGATCAGATCACAGGTTTTTTAGATTTATAGATATAAATTAATACTAGTTTTGAACCAATACTTTAACATTATCAATTTCATAGGTTCCTGTATTGCCTGAATTGGCAGTGTATTTAAAAGCAATATGAGCATTCCCAGAATAAGGGCTTAAATCAACTAATCCAGAGTAGATCCAATCTTTGTAATAAGTAGCGTCTGGCACAATGGTCCCTGGAAGAGATGTCCAAGTGGCAGAAGACACACTTGCATCTGTTCCGTCCCAGTCTGTAGAAATCAATAATTCTAATTCACTGCCATCACTAAAACTATTTGAAGATTCAAAGTCAAAGAACTCAAATTCCTGAGCGTCTAAATCAATCTGTGGCGTAATTAACCATGAAACGGTACTTGCATCACCAGAATTATAGGCACTAATTTGTGCGATTCTACTTCCCGGATTACCAGTGTCAGTAGTTGTTCTTGCGATCCAATCTCTAGAACCTTCTTCAATATAATTTGTCCAATTACCAGAAATCTGGTCAAAATTTGCATAGGCTTCAAAGTCTTCTTCAAAAAGAATTCCAAAATCATCAACATTTAATAGTTCGCAACGAGATCCACTAAAGTCTACATCATCTGTTGTGTTTAAGGCTAGAATCAAAGAACTTCCATCATAAGTCTTAGAAACGACTCCGGCAACGGAACCATTACCAGTTGGTAACATTTCATTTTTATAATTTGCAAAACCACTTGTTTCAAGATTCATATTGGAATAGCTAAACCCAGAACAAGACTGTAAAGTTCTTTGTGTATCGTAATCCTCAGAAGGGTCAAAATAACGAAGGCCGGCTAAATTATCTTCAAACTCAACATTATCAATTTGCACAAACATACCAACATGAACACTTGCTATTTGAGAAAATTGAACGTTCAATGGAACAATCTCTTCAGTAATTTCAGACCTGATTAATGTCGCATCCATTTGACTTTGTGTTAAACTGGTTACAGTCGTACCATATTGATCACTTTCGGTGCCACCACCAATAGTAATAACTTCATTTCCAACACGCTCTTCTCCAATATACAATCCGCCTGGTACTCCAGACTCAAATAATGGGTTTAGATTAATATATACCTCACGACCTTTATTAAATCTGTTGTAAGAATCTACTTGGCTCAAAATAATTTTGATAGCCGCCGTTGGATTCTCTGGGCTATCTTGCAAGTAAAATTCTTTATAAAAGTTACCTGTTAAATCTGAAGAAGTCACATAGCCTTTAACTACGATATTGGTATCAACTCGAAAAGGCATTTCTGAGCTACTGTCATACATCGCTTTAACTTCTGAAATTGAGACTAAGTTTATATCTCCTGAAAGTAGTTCAGTAAGCGCTATATTTTCTTCCGTCCCTACACTTTCTGGCACCGAAAAATCATCGTCTTGTACACAAGACATAATAGCAACACTCGTTAAGAGCGCTAATAGATAGTTTTTAAAATTTATTGTTTTCATAATATGATAAATTAATGTTTATTTTTTTGTTAGAATCTAAGGTTAAGGTTCATGAAGTAAGTGGTCCCACGAC
>UPTG01002575.1_pt1 | contig 12317 bp, 10 predicted proteins | sample 2160121 | NCBI WGS metagenome assembly UPTG01 (sample SAMN06266255, study PRJEB28933) | marine metagenome | isolation source: Columbia River Estuary | place: USA:Columbia River Estuary, USA | collected 2014-07-27 | reverse complement strand
CCAGGTTTTAATAATAATGTGGCCTTTTCTGCATCTCTTCCTATACAATCTTCATGAAATAATACAGGCCTATCCACAACAGCAGAAACTGTCTCAACAATATTTTTTAGAGATAGTCTCTTTTCTTTTCCTTTAGGTCTTCCAAGGTGAGAAATTAAGACACATGAGCCTCCTAATTTTATAACTGTGTTTACCGTTTCTTTACAAGCCTCAATTCTTGTAGTGTCTGTAACTGAGCTGTTTTTATCTAAGGGAACATTCAAATCAACTCTTATAATCACCCTCTTGTTGCTTAAATCTTGATTCTCTAGGTAAAACATGTTGATATTATTTTGTTGACAAAGATATAATATGCTATATATTTGAGTATGAATTTAGATAGAATTTTAGGTCAAGCTCACATTAAAAAAAAGATCTACAACTCTATTGAAAAAAATAAATATCCTCAATCAAAAATCATTGTTGATAAAGATGGTTATGGTGGTTTAAATTTAGCTGTTGAAATTTCTAAAGAACTTCTCAAGAAAAACAGCTCCTTTAATGGTGATGTCCTAGATCATCCTGATCTTTATTTTTCTTTTCCTTCTTTTGCCTCCTTAAAGGACAAAGAAAACGTATATGCTGAATGGTTATCTTTTGTTAAACAACATCCTTTTTCTGATTTACAAAAATGGTCTAACTTCATTGGAAACTCAACATCTCAAGGTTCTATAAAAGTTCCTGAGATAGATAAAGTTCAAAAAAAAGCTGTTTTAAAACCTTTCATGGGGGGTAATAAAGTTTTTGTTTTTTGGGGAGCGGAAACAATGATGGCTCAGACCTCAAATAAGCTTTTGAAGATTCTAGAAGAACCACCAGTCAACACATACTTTATTTTAATAACAAATAGTCTTCAAGAGGTTTTACCTACAATTATTTCAAGGTGTCAAATTTCTAATTTAATTCCTGTTAACTATGATGATCACAAAATTTTTCTTGAAAACTCTTTTGATGGGATTGATTATGACCTAATTATCCGTTCTTCAAGGGGGAGCATAGCAAGGTCTATGAATTATATTGGAGAAGAAGCCTCTTCAATATCTCATGAAGAGCATTTTGTTGATTGTTTAAGGTTTGCTTTTTTAGCCAAAAAGAGTAAAAAAGCTGTTTTGGATTTAACTAAATGGGCAGAAAGACTTTCTTCTAATTCAAGAGAACAGCAAAAGGAGTTTCTGAGTTATTGTTCCTTTCTTGTTAGAGAGGCCATGCTTGTTAGTTATAAATCTGAAAATCTTACTTCTTTTATTTCAAGTTCTGACTTTAAAATAGAGAAGTTATCCCCTTTTATTCATAGCAGAAACATAATAGAGATTATTGACTTGGTTGAGGACTCTCATTATTCAATCTCTAGAAATGTGAATTCAAAGATTGTGTTTACCAACTTTGCAATTCATCTAACTAAACTTATCAACCTTTCCGAAAATTAATCTCTTTTAAAAACATATACTGATGAGGAATAATTTGATGAGAATAAAGCTAAAGTATTTGAGATCAACCCTATTATAATTGCAGAAATCCATGGGAAATAAGACTTTTTGTTTTTTTCAGACAAGTAAGAGACGTAATAAGAATCTAAAGCTAGAGGTCTTTTAAAAACAAGTGAAAGTCCATGACAAGACATAAAGTTTAATAGCGACTTATGGTTAAAGTGATAAAGGTGTCTTGGAACATCCCAGGCAGCCCAGTGGTTTTTATAATATTTTGCATCAAAACAATCTCTATTTGGAACAGCTATAACTAAAAATCCATTTTTGTTCACCCTCTCCAGTATTTGGGGGAAAACCTTTTCTAGATCTGGAATGTGTTCAAGCACATGCCACATCATTATCATATCTACTTGAAAATCAGCATTTTGAGACAAGTTGATGTTGTTTGAGCTGTTTCCTTTAAGTGGATCATAGGTGAATATTTTTTTCCCTTTTTTTTCTAAATACTTTGCAAACTTTCCATCGCCAGCACCATAGTCAAGAACACTCCTAGATTCTTTAAGCTGTTTCATTAAAAGAATTCTTTTATAGACAAACATTAACCTTTGAGAAAAGCTATATAAAAAACCTAACAGTCCTTTTTTATCAGAATGAGGAATATAATTCTCTGATTGGTAATAACTCAAATGGTTGTGATTTTCTTTAACCTCAGTCCAGGTTATGCCAGTCTCAGAGTCTGTATAAAGTTCAAAAAACTCGTTAGACACTATAAAGTCTTTAATCTTGATTAAAAATTTATCTTTTTGTAGTTTACGTTTCACGTGGAACATCTATCTGCCCATTTTAACAAGCAAGACACTAATATCGCTTGGCTTAATGCCGCTTATTCTAGATGCTTGAGAAAGGGTTGATGGTTTAATTTTATTAAGTTTTTCCTTAGCTTCATGCGAAAGAGAAGCTAGAGGGTTATAGTCAAAGTTTTTAGGAATTTTAATGTTTTCAAGACTTTGAAGTTTGTCCGCATTTCGTTTTTCCTTTTCAATATACCCTTTGTATTTAATTTGAATTTCTGTTTGCTCTAACACATCGCTGTCAAGCTTGTTTTCTTCTATGTAGTGTTTAACAGAACCCACTTTATTAATGTCCTCTTGTTTAATGTTTGGTCTTGAGTAAATTTTAGCAAGCTTGGCTTTTTGAGGGACAGGCTCATAACCAACTGAGTTTAAAATATTATTCACTTCTTCTAGATCAAAACTTGTTTCATCAAAAAACTTTACAAAAGCTTCTACTTTTTCTTGCTTGTCTATAACTCGCTTAAGCCTTTTTTCAGAAGCCAATCCTAAATTAAAAGACTTTTCTGTTAGCCTTATGTCAGCATTATCTTGTCTTAAAAGTGTACGATATTCTGCTCTTGAGGTAAACATTCTATAGGGCTCTTCAGTGCCCTTGGTTATTAGATCATCTATTAGAACGCCAATGTATGCCTCACTTCTAGTTAGAATTAGAGGATCATTAGAAAAGGCCTTAGATACAGCATTAATTCCAGCCATCAGTCCCTGTGCTGCAGCCTCTTCATAACCTGTTGTTCCATTTATTTGACCTGCAAAGAATAGGTTTTCTATAAGTTTTGTCTCTAACGTTAAGGTTAGCTGGGTTGGGGGGAAATAATCATATTCTATTGCATATCCAGGCCTGAATAACTTTACATTTTTAAACCCTTTAATTTCTTTTATGGCTGAATACTGAACATCTTCTGGCATTGAAGTTGAAAATCCATTAACATAAACCTCTACAGTATTAACACCCTCCGGCTCAACAAATATTTGATGATGGTCTTTCTCTGAAAACCTGTAAATTTTATCCTCAATTGATGGGCAGTATCTTGGACCAGTGCTGTTTATACTTCCGTTAAACATGGGCGACCTATCAAAAGAGTTTGCCATAATCTCGTGTACATTAGAATTGGTGTGTGTAAGATGACAGCTGGTTTGTTTTTGAACTGGCTTTACACTGTCTAGATAGCTAAATTTTCCTGGGTTTAAGTCACCTGGCTGTTCTTCCATAAGCGAATAATCTAGGGATCTTCCATCAACCCTAGGAGGTGTGCCTGTTTTCATTCTTCCTGAAGAAAAACCATAGGACTCTAAGTCAGCAGTAATACCTGTAGAAGATTTCTCTCCAACTCTTCCTCCTCCAAAATTTTTCTCCCCTACATGAATTAGTCCGTTTAAAAAAGTTCCATTCGTTAGAATAACTGTTTTTGAAAAAATTTTATTTCCTAGACCAGTTTTAACTCCCTGTATAATTTTATTTTTAATAATTAACCCAACTACCATGTCCTGGTAGAAGTCAAGGTTGGGTGTTTTTTCTAGCAGCTCTCTCCACTTAAGAGCAAACTGTGCTCTGTCTGACTGAACTCTTGGGCTCCACATTGCGGGTCCTTTAGACTTGTTCAACATTTTAAACTGAATAGCCGTTAGGTCTGAAACAACTCCACTGTAGCCCCCAAGAGCATCAATCTCTCTGACAATTTGCCCTTTAGCAATTCCGCCCATAGCTGGGTTACACGACATTTGACCTATTGTCTGAAGGTTCATGGTCACCAATAAGGTTTTAGCTCCAAGGTTAGCTGAAGCTGCAGCAGCTTCTGCACCGGCATGGCCCCCGCCAACAACAATTACATCATATTTGGTTTCAAACATCCAATTTGGTTTCACGTGAAACAGCAGAAATAAACTCCTCTTCTTTCAACCTCATTGTTTTTTTTTCATTTGGAGACTTGTCTTTATATCCCATACAATGAAAAAGAGCGTGAGACACAAGCCTAAGACATTCATTTTCAGGTATTTGAGAGTTCTCTTTTGCATTCTCAATCATCATGTCTTTTGAAATATAAACCTCTGCAGAGATTGTTTTGTTTTCAGAATAATCAAAAGTAATTATATCTGTGTCCGTTGTATGATCAAGATAGTCTTTGTTTAAAGAGTACATTTTTTTAGAATCAACGAAGTTATATTCAATGTTGTCGACTTCAAACCCTTCAGAAGAGGCAAAACTCAGAAGCATTGACGAAACCGCAGTCTTATTTAAGAAGTGATTTGAGGTGCCTAAAAATTTGATATTCTGCATATTTGGACAAATATAAATCAATTCTTTAGGATAATTTCAATAAGGAAGAATATGGTGTTATATTTGAAGAATGTTAGAAAGAGCTCGATTTGCGCCAAGCCCTACTGGGCCACTTCATATTGGAGGCTTAAGAACAGCTCTTTTCAATTTCCTAGTAGCTAAGAAAAGTGGCGGTAGTTTTATACTTAGAATAGAAGATACTGACGCAAAAAGGACTGTAAAGGGTGCAGAAAAACACATAATAGACTCGTTAAAGTGGTTAGGTTTAGATTTTGATGAAGGCCCAGTAAGGCAAAGCAGTAGAGGGAATTTATACAAGAAAAGTGTTTCAATTTTAATTGAAAAAGGATTAGCGTACTATGCTTTTGACACACCGAATGATCTAGAAAAAGCACGAGAGCAATCTGGGGGGAATTTTAAATACAACTTTACAACCAGAATGGAAATGTCTAATTCTCTCACTTTAACTAACGATGAGACAGAGTCCCGCATACAGAGAGGTGGGTATTCGGTAAGAATGGTGGTTCCAGAAAAAAGAACAATTAAGGTTGTTGACCAAGTTAGGGGAGGGTTAAGCTTTAACTCTGAAGAGCTTGAGGATAAAATAATAATGAAATCGGATGGAATGCCTACCTATCATCTGGCGAATGTTGTTGATGACCACGATATGAAAATAACATCTGTTATAAGAGGAGAGGAATGGTTGTCTTCACTCCCCTCTCATGTTCTTTTATATGAACATTTTGGATGGACACCTCCCAAGTTTTATCACCTTCCATTGATATTAAAAAGTAGTGGGGCAGGAAAACTTTCTAAAAGAGATGCTGATGAACAAGGCCACCCCGTCTTTGCAGTAAAATGGGAGGAGTCAGCAGGGTTTAAAGAAGCCGGCTTTACCTCAGAAGGCTTAGTTAACTACCTGGCACTATTAGGTTGGAATAATAGCTCTGATAAGGAAAAGTACAAGCTCTTTGAATTGATTGATGAATTTAATGATAGCGGAATTAATAAGTCAGGTGCTCGATTTGACTACAAGAAAGCTTTATGGATAAACCATTTACACATAAAAGATTTTTCAGCTGAAAAAGTTCTTGCACTTTCAGAAAAAGCAGCAACACAATTAGGAGAAAAATATTCTTCAGAGATAACTGAAGAAATTATTGATTTAATAAAGGAAAGGCTAAATACGGCTCTTGACATAGACAAAGAGCTTGCTGTTTTTACAGGCCAACCTAAAGAGTATGACTCAGGTGTTATTGAAAAAATTAACAGAGAGATAATCTTTGATGTTTTAAATTTTTGTAAATTAAGTGAGGAGTTGATCTCGAACCCTAAGGCACTTAAAGAACAGCTAATGTCATTTGGATCTGAGAAAGGGATTTCTTTTGGAAATATAATGAAGTCACTTCGTCTTTCTTTGGTAGGAAATCTGTCTGGGCCTGATTTGTTTAAAATAATTGAAATTATAGGGCCTGAGGAAACCCTTCATAGAATTGAAAGTTTAACTAATAAAATTTAAAAAATGAGTTTATTTACAACACCCTTAATCATATTATTTCTTTTTTTCATCCTTATGTCTACAGTGTTTATTGTGAAGCAACAGTCTGCAGCATTAGTGGAAAGATTCGGAAAGTTTCAGTCCGTTCGCGGGCCTGGTCTTCACGTAAAAATTCCACTTATTGACAGAATTTCAGGTAGGCTGAGTTTAAAAGTATTACAGCTTGATGTTGTAGTGGAAACAAAGACTAGTGATGATGTTTTTGTAAAACTAAAAGTTTCCGTTCAATACAGGGTAGTTGATTCTAAAGTGTTTGACGCGTTTTATAAACTTGATTTCCCTCAAGATCAAATCACGTCCTATGTTTTTGATTTAATTCGTTCTAAAGTTCCGAAGATGAAGCTAGATGATGTTTTTTCAAAACAAGATGATATTGCGGTTGCCGTAAAACAATCATTAGGTGAGGCAATGGACGAATATGGGTATTTTATTGTTAAAGCCCTTGTAACAGATATTGAGCCTGATTCTTTGGTTAAAATAGCTATGAACCGAATTAATGCAGCTGACAGGGAAAAAACAGCAGCACAGTATGAAGGTGATGCTGCAAGGATATTAATGGTAGAAAAAGCAAAAGCTGAAGCAGAAAGCAAAAGACTTCAAGGTCAAGGTATTGCAGACCAAAGAAGAGAAATTGCTAAGGGTATAGAAGATTCTGTTGGAACACTGGGTTCTGTTGGTATAAACTCTCAAGAAGCGTCTGCCCTTATTGTTGTTACTCAACATTATGATACTCTTCAGTCAATAGGGGGAGAAACAAACTCTAATTTAATTCTTCTTCCTAACTCTCCTCAAGCGGGAAGCACAATGTTAAATGATATGGTTGCGGCCTTCACTGCAAGTAGTAAAATTGGTGAAGCAATGCAAAGAGAAAATCAAAAAACCTCTAATACTGAAACAAAAAAAATTATCTCACAAAAACCTCAAGAACCTCAGAAGCCTGAGTTTGGTGAGTTTGAAGGTGAGTAATGTGGTTGGTTATTTTTTCCAACCATCTCTTAACCCTACAGTTTTATTAAACTCTAGGGTTTTTTTATTTGATGTTCTTACAAAATATCCTAATCTCTGAAACTGATATTGTTGACCTTCAGTGGATTCTGCAAGATAAGGCTCTACATAAGCCTCTTTTATCTCAAGTGAATTTTCGTTAACCTCATTCTTTAGGTCTCCGCCCTTACCTGGCTCTGGAACCTTAAATAGCCTATCATAAACATTTATCCTTGCTTTTACAGTGTCTGCTGAAGAAACCCAATGAACAGTTCCTTTAACGCGCCTATTGCTTTCAGGTGTGTTTGATCCGCTTTTGCTTTTTTTATCATACTCACACAAAACCTCTATAATGTTTCCTTTTACATCTTTAACTAAGTCTACGGCTTTAATAATATAAGCGTTTTTCAGCCTAACCTCTTCTCCTAGAGAAAGTCTAAAAAACCCTTCCTCTGGGTTTTCTTGAAAATCTTCTTTTTCAATATAAAGTGTGTTTGAAAAATTAATTTCCCTAGTTCCAAGAGCTTTGTCTTGTGGATTAATTTCAAAATTAATTTTTTCCCCAGCCTCCTCTTGATAGTTAATTATTTTTAATTTTAATGGATTCATTACACCCATTGCTCTTGGAGCAACTTCATTAAGGTGAGTTCTTATACAAAACTCTAACAAAGATGCGTCGATGACGTTTTCCCTTTTAGAAATACCCACTGTTAAAGCAAAGTTTTTTAATGCCTCGGGCGTGTAGCCTCTTTTTCTTAAACCTGAAATAGTCGGCATTCTTGGGTCATCCCATCCTTCCACAAGTTTTGCCTCTACAAGTTCTGCAAGCTTTCTTTTACTTGTAATTGTATATGAGAGATTTAATCGTGAAAACTCTCTTTGTTTTGGCCTTATTCCTTTTATTGGACTAATTGCATCTAAAAACCAATCATATAGCTCTCGGTGTGGTTCAAACTCTAAAGTACACAGTGAATGTGATATCTGCTCTATATAGTCTGACTCACCATGCGTCCAGTCGTACATAGGGTAGATCTTCCAGTTCCCTTTTGTCCTGTGATGATCCACATTCATAACCCTATACAGCACGGGGTCTCTCATTAACATGTTTGGTGAGGCCATATCTATTTTTGCTCTTAACACATGTTCCCCTTGGTTATGCTCTCCATCCAACATCTCCTTGAAAATTTTTAAACTTTCTTCTTTATTTCTGTTTCTAAACGGACTTAGCTCTCCCTGTTTTGTTGGGGTTCCTTTTTGCACAGCCATCTCCTCTGATGTTTGAGAGTCTATATACGCTAACTCCTTTTTAATTAAGTCTGTTGCCCAACCATGAAGCTGATCAAAATAATCAGAAGCATAACATTCTTTGTCCCAGTTAAAACCCAACCAATTAATATCATGCTTAATTGCATCCACATACTCTTTTGCTTCTTTTTCTGGGTTTGTATCATCAAAGCGAAGGTTTACTGGTGAATTATATTTTTCTCCTAAATTAAAGTTTAAACAAATTGCCTTTAGGTGGCCTATGTGCAGGTATCCGTTTGGCTCTGGAGGAAACCTAAACCTGAGGTTCTTTTTTTGGAATCCTCTTGCTATATCTCCATCAATAATTTGTTCAATAAAATTTGGTCCTTTTTTCTTCACGAAGTCAAAGATATTGAAAAGCAAACAAGAAAATGTGATAGCTTTTATATCTTTGATAAAAATTTGTCAAAAATCTCTGTAAATAACGCCTGGTTTTATTCTTTTCATGGTTGCCTCCATGAGGAAAGTATTATTGGTGGTGAATATATTGTAAGCGCAGTGGTTGAAGTAGACACCTCTTTGGCAGATCAAAACGATCTTCTTGAAAGCACTGTTGATTATGTTTCTATTTATAATGTTTTAAAAAAAGAGATGGACTCTCCATCAAAACTTCTAGAGGTTGTTCTTGAAAGAATAATTAAGGGAATTAAAAAAATTGACAATAATATTGATTCTATTGATGTTAGCATCAAAAAACTTTCCCCTCCTATTGGTGGAAATGTTGATTCTGTTGAATTAAGAAAGAAAGTTTAATCTTTTTTTTATTTTTGCACTTAATGGCATTGTGGCCGAGTGGCTAGGCGGAGCTCTGCAAAAGCTTTCACAGCGGTTCGAATCCGCTCGATGCCTCAACTAACGATTTGAAAATCAAGTCTTTTCTTTACTTGGTCTGCTTTTATAAGCATTACCCTTATCTTGTCGCCAAGCTGATATTTTTTTCCTTTTTTCTCCCCCACAAACCTGTGGTTCTTCAGGTCGTATGTAAAATAGTCCCCCGGTAAATCTTTTGCTTTAACCAGCCCTTCGCATTTATTTTCTACAATTTCCACAAAAATTCCCCTAGGTATAACTCCTGATATAACAGCTTCAAATATTTCCCCCTCCTTGTCAGACATGTATTTAATCTGCATAAGCTTGATAGAATCACGCTCTGCCTTTGTTGCGAGTATCTCCATGTGTGTAGAGTGTTTGCATAAAGATTCTAGTTCTTCAGTTTTAATCTTTTCTTTTCCAATCTCTGCTTGAATGAGCCTATGAACTAAGACATCTGGATATCTTCTTATAGGCGATGTGAAATGGGTGTAGTTTTCAAAAGCAAGCCCATAGTGTCCAATATTTTTTGTTGTATACTCTGCTTTACTCATGCTCCTTATCATCAGGGTGTCAATTAAGTTTTGTTCGTTCTTCCCAAAACAACTCTTTAACAACTCGTTAAGTGAGTTGTTCATTTTTGAGCCTGAAATCTTAAGATTGTAACCTAGTCTTTTTACTACTGTTTGTAGGTTTTCTAGTTTTTCTTCATTTGGTTGATCGTGAACCCTGTAAACAAATCTTTCATTGCTTTTTCTCATTTTTTCCGCCACTTTTTTGTTCGCCAACAACATGAATTCCTCTATTAATTTGTTTGCACTTTTTGATGTTTTAAAAAGTATTTTTTTTGGTTGGTTTTTTTCATCTAACTGAAACTTAATTTCTGATTTATCAAAAATAATAGCCCCGCTGCTAATTCTTTGCTTTCTAATTGTTTTAGCTATACCATTAAGTGTTGTTATTGCCTCAACAATTTTTTGTGTAACCCTTTTTTCTTCTTTTAAAATTGTTACTTCTTTTGGTATTTCTGTTGTTTCGTTTTCTATTATGTGTTGAGCCTCTTCATATGAAAGCCTACAATCAGACTCTGTTACTGTTTTTCCAAACCACTCCTCCACTACCTCTCCATTTTTTTTTATTATAAATACAGCAGAAAAAGTAAGCTTTTCCTCATTTGGTCTTAGCGAACAAAGGTTGTTAGAGAGTGTTTCTGGCAACATAGGTATAACCCTGTCGACAAGATAAACGGATGTAGCTCTGTTTTGTGCCTCGTCGTCTATTTTTGATCCGGGGGTTACATAGTGCGACACGTCTGCAATGTGAATTCCCACCTCGTATTTATTGTCAGATATTGGCTTGAAAGATATAGCGTCATCAAAATCTTTTGCGTCTGCTGGGTCAATTGTAAAAGTCATGGTCCCCCTCATGTCTCTTCTCTTTTCAATTTCCTCTTTCTCTATTTCTTTTTTTATTTTAACCGCCTCATCTTCAACTTCTTTTTCAAAATCTGTTGACAAACCATACTCGTATAAAATTGAATATGCGTCCAGTGCGTCTTCTCCAAAACCAAAACTCCTAACTATCCTTCCTTCAGGTGATCCTTTTGCTTTATCCCATTTTTTTATTTCTACCGCTACTTTTTCTCCCTCCTCATAGTCTTTCATTTCTTCTTTTTCAATAAAAAAATCAGTATACATTCTTTCGTTCCTTGTGTTAACAAAAGCATACTCTTTTTGTTTTTGAAAAACCCCAACAAACACCTCTTTGTTTCTTTTAACAACCTCGACCACCTTTCCTTCGTATTTGTTTCTACTGTTTTTGCTTCCCACAACAACGCTCACAACATCACCGTGCAGACCTTTGTTAAGGTTTCTTTGTTCTATCAAGACGTCTCCATCTAAATCATCACAAACAACGTATCCTCTCCCAGTGGATGTTATTTCTAACCTTCCCTCTGCTGAGTTTGTTTCAATGGCAGGTGCTACAAAATTCCCGCTTTCCATTTTTATTATTTTTTCTTTTTTCAAGAGTGAGTTTAAAACCATCACTATGTCATCCCTTCCCTTTTGATCATTAACTTTAATAGAAAAAGCTATTTTCTTGTAATTAAACTCTCTATTGGGGAAGCTTCTTATCAAAGATATTATCCTTCTCTCTAACACCTTAAGATCCTTCTTCTTCTTTGACATTTTTTGTTTTTTTAAAAATCAAAGATACTGTTAATAAAACCTAGTTTTCTTTTTATTATCAATAAACATCTAAACATAATTATTATAATTCTATTTAATAAATTAACTAGTATATTATAGGGTGTTAATTTCTTTATAAAAAGGGTGTTGAAATAAAGAAGCAAACAAAAAAAGAACTTTTCCAACAAGTAATCAACAATATAAAAAACTGATTAACAGATTAAAGAAAAGGAAATAAACAATTGTTAGTAAAACAAAAAGAAAAGAAAAGTTTATAAGTAAATTGAACAAAACAACAAAAGGAGTGTTAAGAAAACAACAAGAATTGTTGAAAAAAAACAAATCAAATAGTTATTAAGAATAACAAACAACTATTAACAACATATTAAAAAATAATAAAGGATTTACTAATTTGATAAACATGAGAATAGCAATAGGAAATGATCACGCAGGTGTAGGAGTGAAAGAGAAAATACAGGAACATCTGGAAAAAAAAGGACACAAGGTTATTAACAAAGGGTATGATGGAGAAGAAAGCGTAGATTATCCTGATTTCATACACCCGGTCGCAAAAGATGTAAAGGAAAAAAAAGCAGATATAGGCGTGATAGTTTGTGGAAGCGGAAATGGAGCAGCAATGACCGCCAACAAACACAAAGGGGTGAGAGCTGCAATATGTTGGAGTGAAGAAATAGCCTCCTTAGCTAAACAACACAACAACGCAAACATCATAAGCATCCCGTCAAGATTTTTAAAAGAAGAAGAGACACTAAACATTGTTGATGTTTTTATAAAAGAGGAATTTGAGGGGGGAAGGCATGAGAGAAGAATAAAAAAAATTGATAATAATGATTGAGTGGAAAGAACAAAAGCTTT
>UPTG01002573.1_pt1 | contig 12319 bp, 5 predicted proteins | sample 2160121 | NCBI WGS metagenome assembly UPTG01 (sample SAMN06266255, study PRJEB28933) | marine metagenome | isolation source: Columbia River Estuary | place: USA:Columbia River Estuary, USA | collected 2014-07-27 | reverse complement strand
CTTCATTTTCACCAAAACTTTCAATATTTTGTTGATTCGTATCAATGGAAATATAAGTTGGGAAGTTATATTGTGGAACACCAATGGGAACATCTTTACGTTTTTCGTTAACGTATGTACCTTTGAATCGATTGATGAGATATGTAAGCTCATCAATTGCACTTATTGTAGAAAAATCTTCTTTGAGTTGCTCAGGAGTCGGTGGCATGTGTTTGGTATCATAGTACCATTGAGGAAATTTACCATTGGGTTTAGGATAGCATATGCGTTCATAAGGGATTTTGTAGTACGCCCTTTTTAAATGAACTTTGATTTGGGACAATAGCAATGTCCTAGGAAAGCCATTATTTTCAATAAACGATTCAAATGTTGGACATACCGCAGTCAGATACTTCTCAATCTGACGTTTTCCAAGAGGTTGAGCATACTCTTGTATAAGGGACATGGCATAATAACATATGCCATGGTGCTTTGACCAATTAAAATGTTTATTACCATCCTTGTCATGACTAAAGTCTGGTCCGATGGCTTCACGTAGGCGACTTTTAATATATTGCCTATTATACTTTCGATTAGGATTGTGGAATCCTCTACCACAATAGTTACCACAATCGACTAAACCCCAGAATTTGACTGGATCATTATTGGTTTTATAATTCCAATTATTACGAATAGATGGTTGTGGAGGAGTATACTGATTTAGCAAACCGCGTGCATATGGTTTGTTAATACCATATTCATTTGAACGCTCTCGGTTATTATTTCCCCATTTTTCGTATGGTTGAGGATCACCATATGAATTAGAATTATATGGAGGTGAAGGAGTTCGCGAAGATTCAGTATATGGAGACTGATTATTATCTCTATAATTATCAAAATCAGGGGGAGTTGGTTTTTGAAAATTTGGTGGATCAACTATAGGAAATGTTTTAGAGGGATTCGGATTACCTCTAGTGGATGTTTGTTCTGATGTAGGTATATCAGAACTAATATCATTCGAAATGAGCAAATTCTTTCCTTGCTTAGTTGTTTTTAAGAAAGTAGAAACAAACTTTTGCATTTCATCGTTTGAGAATGTTGGAGCAACAATAGGTGGTGTCGATGGTTTTTTGGATACCATCTTATACTTTTTCTCAATAGCAGCAAGCTTACGATCATATGTTTTAGAGATCTTTTTTTTATACTCTTTGAGTTTTTTTTGCGTCTTGAGATGATTCTGAATGGAAAGTGCAACTCTAGCATCAAGCTTTTTTTGTTTCTTATATTTTGGCTTGCGGATGGATTTCATGGTTTGTTCACCCATGGAATATGCGGAAAGTGAAGAAAGATCACTATCTAATGACAAACAAGAATCTAAATCTTTGTCATCTTCGTCGTCTTCAGTGTCGTCTTTGTCATCTTCATGATCGCTATCATGATGTATTGCTTTTCGTTTTTTTTAACTTTAGATGATGTTGAATTTAATTTCGGTTGTCGTGTGAGATCATTGATAGACGGTTGACTTTTCAATGACGATTTATTGGTACTAGATGCCAATAATTGAATCTTTGTCTCTTCAGGAATACTCTGAATGAAATTGGCGAAAAGTTGAAGTGTTGGATTGTTGATGGATGGCTTAGTACTACCATCGTTGGGTATAGTAATAGTTTTCTTTCTATCATTACTTGTTGGTTTAGACGATGTCAACTTGGTGTTTGTGACATTATCTTCTTCTTCATCTTCTAGTTCACCAGATGATTTTTCACTATCATCTTCTTCTTGGCCTTCCGAATCAGTTTGATGACTTTCAACGTCATCATCATCTGTGTCTTCATCGTGATGGGAGCAATCCATCTTGTTGCTTTTACGTCGTTGGTTTCGTGCCATTTCAATTTTCTTTGAGAATAAAAGAAGATAAACAAGAACAATACTAAGCTACGTATAATGGCGTAGCATTTGAAATTTAAGAAAGTCAAATGAAACAGAAGTCATTTGACATAACGATGAAAATATACTTGTTGTGATTAAATACGACATATGATACTAAATCATACAGAGAGAACGTATGGGGGAAAAGTTCATATTAATGGTAAAGCAAAACCATTATATAGGTAAAATATGAGATTTATATAGGAGAAGATAAATTTATATGAATGGTAAAACATATAACGATTAAATCTTTCTGAGTAAAGAATGCTAAAACGTCATTAAGAAAGAAAAAGACGGCGTCTAATTTAATGACGTCGATAAGACGTCGAAATCCGTATAAAAAGTTCCGTATGTAGGGGCCCTCTTAAAATCTCGATATTTCAAATAGTTTTGGCCAAGCCCTTAAGCTCATAATTTTAGTAAACCTAATTTTAACAACACAATAAAATAACAGTTTATCAGACCCAATCTACCGGGTTCTGAATTAAACATCAGAACAAACTAGCGGCAATTAGTGACGACTACTTGCATAGCACAACTTACCTCTTCTAGTTCAGTTAATCTGCGGAAGACGAGTTCCCTCTAAAGTCTCTCATCGTTACCGAATTTTGAATTGCTGATCACAATTTCGAAATTCAATCAACAAAGCTAGAGCATTCAGGTTCAAATAGATGCCGATAACTCGAAGAGATATCTCGCCACAAACTCGAACCGCCTTCCAACAATTACTTGAGAATCAATCAATCGAAGCTTCGTTCGAAGATAATTCTCGCCTTATTCGTGAACAACTTCAGTTTATTCAACGAAATTTCCAAATTCAAAATCAGCCTGAATTAAGACAGATTTTTCAAATTTTGACAGACACTGAATTACCAGAGAATTTTAATTTTGAATTTTATCTCAACATGGCAGTGGACACAGCAAGTGGCGGTAATGGAAACGCCACAGCAACAACAACCGAAACATTTGTCACTGATCCGTACCAAGGAAACATCAATCCTGGTTCGTCGGACGGTGCAAAATTATACAAGACTGCAACTGAAGCATTGTCTGATGGAAAGAAGATTGAAATCATCCTGAAGAATGCTCACCAACTTCTTCGTCAACTCATTGATGATGCCAATAAATTTGGTTGGGAAGACCTATTTTTCGGAATTCCCAAGGATGATCAAGGTGGAACCCTCAGCCTCGACACTGATAGCCAAAAGATCACCAAGAATATGATCTTGAAGCAGGCATATAAGACCTGGGGTGATAAGGACGCTACCTTTGCAGACGATGTTCCTGACACCAAAACTGTTGAAACCTTGTCACCAGAGACTGATGCCACTCATAGACCCCATTTCTATAGAAGAGTTAAGAGCAAAATGATTGCACTTCGAGTAAAAGGGTATATGACGGCAGCAGATTGGGAGAATCTTCGTAATGACAAGGATTTGTTTACCTGGAATAAAACAGGAAGTGGGCACGAGATGGATGGTCCCACCATTATTTGGAAACTGCTTCAGACTTGCAATCCCTCTACTCGTGTTGGTGTTGAAAATCTAAAAGATAACATTCGAAATGTTACTTCTGCCAAATTCAATCATGATGTTCAAAAGTTAACTGATTACCTCAAGAAGAATTATCGCGAAATCAGAGAGAAAAGCATGGATTATGACGATTACTTGACCCAAGTGTATCGTGCACTTGGGACTGTCCCCAATGCTCCCTTCCAATCTTGGGTGCAGGATGATTTGAAGGAATGGTATCTTGGTCACGATCGTAAACCAGATACTGTGATGACTCAAGCACTCCAGCTCTACAACAACAGTAAGAAAAAGGGAGGATGGACGACCAAGGATCCAAAAGAGGCCAAGCTAATCAGCCTCATGACCAAGCTTGAGAGTATCTCCCAGAATTTTTCGACGGTGCTTGCAACAGATGCTCCTTTTTCGAAGCCAAATAATATTTCGAAACCCTCTGTCATTGAGGATTGGCGTAAAAAAGAAGACTCAGAATAGTGTCACCCGCAGCGGTAAAACTTGGCACTGGTGCACCAAGCACAAGAAGGATGGTGAATATGATGGCGTGTATGTCACCCATGAGGAGAAAGATCATGACAAGTGGCTTGAGCGGAAGAAAGAAAATCAAGCCAAACGCGCACAGAACAAGGGAAACACATCCAATGGTACTTCAGGGAATAAACCTAATAATACCACTGGATCTGGAGGGAGAAAGCTCACCTTGTCTGACGCGATGAAATCAGTAATGACAACTAAAACTAATGTTAGTGGTGCCGAATTCAGACAAATGTTGGATGAAGCGAAATCATTAATGGAGGATTTTCAGTAAGCCAGGAGCATGAAGACATCAAATACACTTACCCATGGTATTTCTATTTTGGTTTTGTGTTTTTGATGATGTTCCGAATGGCAAAATATTTTCTTCATTTTTCTACAAAATGTGTGATTTTTATTACGAGATTTATGGTTCTTTTTCTACATGATGGTTTTCTCTGGATTCAATGGTGGCCCCGTTTGATGTTCCTACTATTGTTGGAACCGGTTAAATGTCATAACTTAAAAGTCATTTATGGCGTAAGGCCTTATAAAATAATGTACATAATTTGATCAGCTCATCCTTAAAATAAAGGAATCCTAAAATTCAAACTGTATTTTTTTCCAGTTAGGTTGGCACACTTTTCAAATTGTATATTTTCAAAAAATTGTGGCGCGTCCATTTCATAAATAATTTTGGTCCTTATTTTATCGTTGATATTGCAGATCATCTTCACGAAGTCGTTGTTGCTGATCTTCTTTTGCTTTGTTCCTTATACTTGTGTTCTGTTATGTCTAACTCTCTCGATGATGATTTTGTTTCTCACTTACTACAGACCAATGATGACAATGAATCAAATGATTTTATCAACGATATCAATGAATCATCTAATGCTATTATTAAGCATAAGAAATTGCAGAATGCAATCGACAAAGTTTGCAATGAGTTAATGCAATGGAATGGTATCCTTCTTATGGATGTTTTCGTTGAGAACGAATTCAAAAAAAACCACAATATCCTATCTCATATTGATAGTGATTTTTGTAATCGTAAGAATCCCCTTGAGCCTATCATACGATTTGATTCCTCAAAATATCCCATACAAGATGGATATAAAGGTGTTGGTTACACCATCCTTATGAAGGAAATCGAACGTCAAAGTACTTTTCATGGGTACAACATCCGACCTAACGGTGGTGGAAAATATCGATATTTTCGATGCAAACACAGTCGTGTTTACCAGAACAATGTTCATTCCTTAGAGGAAAGACAATCCACAAAATACAGAAATGTTTCCCATTCGCACGATAGAAAGAACAATCGTGGTAAGGACGGTTTACGAATGAGTCGTAACTCATCAACCCAACGTCCTTTGGACAAAGAACATTGTTGTCCATTCTATTTCACTTTGAATTTTGACGACAAAAGTTTTTTTGTTGTTAATGGATGTGGTTTTAATACCCATAAATATCATCCTCATATCGATGATCAAAAATCTATTTTTCCTTCTCGGCTTATTGTAGATGCTGAGAAAAAAATTGCTCAATCTGTACTTGAAGCTCATGCTTCATGCGGTATAATTCGCAATATTATTAACAAACGAACAGGAAATTCCTTTTCTAGGAGCAATTTAAGATATTTAGCCAACCTAAATAAACAACTATCCCATGTATATGGATTAGAAAATCTAAGTACTTCTGACAAAGTAATAGAACATTTGAAGAAAAAAAAATGCGACTACATTTGTTTATTCAATCAGGAACGTAGATTTCCTAACGACCCTGTCCTTGTTTCTGACAATTATCTTTCCGAATCTACCATAGTTGAGTCTTCAACTTTGATTCTTCCATTACACGAAGAAACCGATGCACTAAAATATGTTAGTGATCATCGTATATCTCAAAAACTCAATTCTGCACAGAATTTATTTATGGCCATTGCCTGGGTTACACCGCAGGAAAAGAAGTATTTTCCTATGTTTCCTGAGGTAATATTCATTGATTGTGTTGAAGACACAAATAATGAAAAGCGACCATTGCTCACTATAACAGGAAGAGATGCTCATGGAGAAATGTTCAATGTTCTTCGAGCATTTCTTCCTAATCTTAGAGCATGGTCTTTTCGTTGGATATTTAATTATGTACTTCCTAACATATATCCTATTAAAGTATTACAAAGGATAAAAGTTGCTATCACCGATGGTGATAGGCAAGAATACGAAAATTTGGATATTGCGATCCAAAATTTCATTTCAAATGCTACTCGTGTTAGATGTGGATGGCACATTGTTGATAGAGGTTGGACAAACAATGGCCCAAAGTCATCATTGATTCCAAATAACGAACACATTCAATATTACTTTAGAGTAAAGTTTGATATCCAAAGTTGGATTTATAGCTGGATGAAGCCAATATGTTTTACATATGAGCAATATCTCATAAGTAAAACATTACTTCATCAATATATTCGAACTCCTTTGATAGTTAACCGATTAGGAGAAAATTTTGTTCTTCGTGTTGAATTTTGGTTAAGAAACCATGTTGTCATTCACGCAAATAATTTTTTATTTTGCAAAAGGAAAAATATTCGTCATTTTGACGAATACTCTAACAGTAAACACGAAGGGACCAATAGAGGATTGAAATATAATGCTGCCCCAGTTGGTCCATCCATGAATCTTGATACATCTGCAGCCATTTTAACATCAAATGCAGAATCAAAACTAAATTACAAGAAAAGAATGAATACAAGACAAATACTATCCACCAAAGCTGGCAATAGTTTGAATTGTGGATCAAAATTAATTGATCGAGGATTGCACTTACTATCCAATGAATGGATAGCTCGTCTCAATTATGAAAACAAACGAACATTATTGAATGAATGGAAAGTTCGTTATGTTTATGAATATAAAGATTTACGTGACGTGAATGATTCAACTAAGAATTTTGATTTTTTAAACCATTTAGATGTGATTGATCGTGATAACGATGACATGATAAATATTCCTGAGGTAAATGGAATTGAAACAGTCTCTCCTTACGACAATGATTCTAAACCGACCGATTGTATATATCCTGTTTTTAAATGGATATATACTGTTTCAGAAGCGAATCAATGTTTTCAATGTGATTGCTTTAACCATGAAAGATTTGGTATTCCATGTCGTCATATATATAATGTGTTATCATCATTTATTGGTTATGAACAACCAACCCATCATGATTTAATTCTTCGGTATTGGAAAGACTATAATTATTATGTATCTTTACCAATTAAGAAAACAAATGAAAATCAATATATAAAACAAATGCAGACTATGTTTGAATGTTCACGCGATATGGAAACAAATGGACCATATATTGAAAACCCACTAATGTACAAAGACCTTCCTATTGAAGAGGAACTTCCTCCTCGCTTCATTCTTCCAGATCCTTATTGTCTTAATTACAATATAGGATATATATGTCAAAATAGAGAAAGACTTTCTCAATATAGCGAAATTCCCATAGGAACTATAGTTGCCCACTCTCAGAACCATGATAGTGATTCGTCCAGCGCTTCTTTTGAATTCAACCAAAATGAACGTTTATTTGAAGACTATTCAATTAAATACAACAATCGATGTAATCCAAATCCTGATATAAAAAAATCATGGGAGTTAATGAATCCTTTTAAGGAACTTTTAGGTCATCTCGATAATGAACCTGATATTTCACATCACAATCGAATTAGTGATTTCATTACTAAAGAAATTTCATTACTGAAGGAAAGCCATAATGAAAGGGTAAACATATCGCATCCCATCGGCACCAATATTTCTTGCAATGTACCCTCTACCAAAAGAAAGAAAACACATGGAACTGATTATTTTAGTAAAGATCGCTAGATATAGTAACACATTAAAAATTAATTATGATCTTGCAACATTATATTAGTAAATATTAAACTATAAACTATTCATAGGGATCACAATCATTGCATCCGATAGAAAGATCACTACCTGCAATCTCTACATCCACCAAACGGTCTCCACCGAAATACATTTTTGTTAGAATATAACGATCGATTAGCTCCATGTCTACACCGATGTCCACTTTTTTGTCATAACTTAGTATTAGAGCATTTGCGCAATGCTCAAATTTAGCATCCATTGACATACCTAAATCGCATGTAATATCGTCTCTATCATAATTTTCAATGATATAGAATACATGGTCAACGTGATCCAATGCAAGTAACAATTTGTCACGAAGTAGATGAGTTGGTGTGCTTGATACCATTTCATCATATTCTTGTTTGATCACCATTTCTTTTGGTAAAAAACCATGAGAAATAAGTGGATCAATCAAAGATCCGAATGCAATGTGATGGATGCATTGGATCCAATTCCAAAATTTGATGGTGTAATTTGGTCCATTAAATGAATTCTTTGCATATTGAGACTCACCCTCATTACGGAATGCAATTAGTAACGCACTTAATTCCGTCTCGGCATCTGGTGGAGTGCTTACTATCTTATGCCCATTGAAACGTTGAGTGTAACGACGAGGTTGATCCATTGTCTCATTTGGTGTTGCTTCCTCTTCGTTCATGTTCCTTTCGTTCTTTTTAATAATTTATGAAGAACTAAAGGGAGGACTTCGAATTATTTCCTAATTATAAAATTCAAATTAAAATTCACTATCATATTAATTATACATATACGTTTTAATTATACATATTGAAATACTTTTTAATATGGTAGATTGATATTTTTAAAATGAAATTAATATAAAATAGGATAATAAATATTATGTAAATATTTTTTATTCATTAAGTGAGATATAATCACAGACAAATTTTTTATCATTTAGACCATAATTACTATCAACGAACTGTTGATAGTAATTATTTTCGAACTGATAGAAATGATTAATAATCGATTTTTTAACATTGAAACAAAAAGTTATTCTATTACCTACCCATTTCTCTATTCCATGTATAATGGAATCGAACTGTCCTATTTGGACTCTTCCATGTTGAAATGGTATTTTATGTTTGATACTTCCATGAAATATGGTGGAAACATTCTTACCACTTTTCAAACCATCCATATAATATGTCGATCCTCCATCCTCCAATTCACCGAAGGTGAATAGACATGATATAAGATCATCAGGATCGACATGAGCTGGCATTTCTCCATTCACATTATCAATACACACTAATACTAATTGGGTAAAAAAGGTTTTATTTATTCGTAGAGATTCATGAATTTTATCTTTTATAAAATTCAAATCTTTTAGAATAAATAAATTGTCTTTATTGGATGACATCGTCTGATATAGATGCTGTAGAGTTAAATCTTCTGCATATACACATAGTAATTTCATCCATTTCGTGTCTAGGAAATGGATAAATTTTGTTTCTTTCCTCATATTTAACACAGGATACGGTAGCATAGAATGCCCCGATCCTATATCATCATGTGGAAATCTTGGATAAGTATTAGCACCTAAACTCGATCCGAATAAGATCATTGAATTTTTTCGTAATCCTTTTTTTGATGAATTGGATGTTGCTTTATTCATCACTTTGTATTTTTTTAACAAATGAAGATAATAATCAATATCGAAATGCTTTAGAGCATTATTAATATGATTATTATTAAATTCAAATATGTTTGTCATTGAAAATAAATAACAAATATTATCTTTACGAAGTATATTAAAGGTAGACAAAGAATAATTATAAAGCATTGTTTTATTAAGAGTTAAATTTTCACTAACTGTTTTGTTGAAATCAAATCCGTGTACTGTACTAATGTATGCACGAATAGCCATATGATAATGGCAACCATCATTGCATTTTTGGTTTAGATGAACCATAAATTCATCACAAGTAATCCTATGTGTAGGACAATCGATGTTCCTAGGATTGATGATGTATTGGGAATCAATTGGTTTAAATAATTGTTCCAAATTGGCAGATGATTGCCAAAATGACATCATTTTTGAGCACGGACATACGCAAACCCTTTGCGACAAGATATTTGGATATTTATCCCTTTCATTTTCATTGTTAAGGGTATAAAACGCTACATCGAATTGAAAATTCGTGAAGAGTTTACTCAATAAAATTCGAGCTTCAACATCGAAATATTCCTTGTAAAGATACTTGGTAACTTCAGGAATGGTTTCACTACTTAGGACATGCTTTTTCCAATAGTCCTTAATTTCATCAATGACAAAAATATGCATTGATCCGTAGTATAGGAATGATCTTTCTGATACCTGTCGTAAAGGTTCATATGCATAAGAGCATAACGAAGAAAGCATTACCTGTTGTCCTTCCTCAACAGGAGGAACCATTAATGGAAATTTTTCCACGTCAGATTGTATATCGAATTGAGTACAATGCTGATCTTTACTAGCTGTAAAATCATATGTGTGAAATGAATTTTTCTCGAATGAGTCTTTATAGAATCCTTTCAAAAAATTGGTTTGAAATTTAATATCAATATCCAATTGCATTTGAGGATTGTCATGTACTTCAATATTTCCATCCGCGAAATATTCACTTTCGTCGATTTCCATATCTGGAATATTATCTTCGTCGATATCCGAACGATAATGGTCATCTGTATTTGTAAAAGTCAAATTGGATGATTCTTTGTTATCATCTGGATTAATAGATTCGTTTCCTATTCCTTGATTTGGAGGAAGAGGAAAATAATCTTTAGTTGAATTTCGTTCAACGATAATAGTTGGTTTGGTACTAACCGAAAAACCAATCTCATTTGATTGCTCTTTTTGGAATTTCCGATTCATTTGTGACAACATCCTTTTATATTCGTGAGGATATTTTTGTGAAAAGGCAACAGTATTATTCCATACGGTTGGAATTTCTTGATTGAGAACGTGTAAAGCGATATCATCAACCTCTTCAGACCAATTAGTTTCGTTTAGATAATCATTTCTATAACGAAGTTCAACTTTTTTGTCTTCCAAGCCATGGAATCGACAGTAATTAATATCATATATCCCATTGATAAGAGTATCAAATTCGAAAGGATAAGATTCAATATTGAATGAGATGGACAATTTGAATAGAAAACTTGTAATTTGAGAATGCGTAAGACTATCTGTAGTCTGTTGCATGATCCATTCATCAATGGGATTGGCAAAACACTGCCACATTTTGATAGCTTCTCGTACAATTTCATTTCCAATTCCTTTGTGGGAATGGATACCTCCTAGGTAGTGTTTCAATCGAATAATTCGATGACGAGAATATTGACGAATCAGAATACAATTCTGAAGTCTTTCCGTACTAAACATAGAAGTGTTTTTTTTGGGAAAAGGAACGTAAGATGAATTGTGTTTCTTTGGAAAGGAAACAACAAAATCTTTTTTATATCCTCGAGAAGATCGACGAGGATTTTTATCAAAATATTTCCTAGATCCATAATTGGATTCAAAGGAATTCATCTTTTGATATTCGTGTGATTCAAAAGGATCATGACGAAATTTCTTAGAAGAAGAAGTTGATGATAGATCATCACTATCGGGCATAGTATGGTTACGTTTTGATTGATTACGGTAATGATTGCAAATCTTAAAAACAGTTTGAATCATTTCCTTTTCCATATTTTTATCGTTATCATAATTCAATGCTGGTAGCATAGGATTATTATTGTTTCGTGATTCACGAGACATATGTTGCATTTGACCTATTTGACGAGCAGTAAGTAAATCAAAGGAATTAATTATTGATTCATCTTCAATAGACTTTGATGATTGAGGTGAACTATACAAATTGTATGACTTACCTAAATATCCATCGTATTGTGGATTAGTCAACTGCGACAAACTCTTTGTAGTGGAAGCAAATGCGCTATTAGCATTATTATAGGCTTCTGATGTTCCAGTATTGGAAGGGGATTTTTTGGTTATGTTTTTGGAAACATTAGCCAACAATGACAGACCACGGTTGAAGGAATTATTTACTCTTCCACCTCGACCACTTCCTCTACCAGCACCTCTTCCACCCCGGGAAGATAAGGATGGTGCCCGAATAATTTGTCGTTGAGGAATTCTAAATTGACGTTGATTAATCTGATTTAGAGTTCTATCAGATGTTTCGTTATCCTGGTTGTAGATACTAGGATGACGATGATGGGAACCATCCTGATTAGGATTTTCTTCGTCGGGATTATCTTTGTTTGGATTGGATTCACTCATGATATCAAGAATATTATGTCAAAGGAGGGGAAATAATATTAACTTAATTTCAAATTCTAATCAATAGAAAAGGGAAATTAAAAAGATCAAATTCTAAATCAAGAATAATGAAACCGTTTATCAAACCAATTAAAAATCGTGCGTGA
>UPTG01002563.1_pt1 | contig 12356 bp, 7 predicted proteins | sample 2160121 | NCBI WGS metagenome assembly UPTG01 (sample SAMN06266255, study PRJEB28933) | marine metagenome | isolation source: Columbia River Estuary | place: USA:Columbia River Estuary, USA | collected 2014-07-27 | reverse complement strand
TTTGAATGTCTCTTGTTTTCCATTACGTTCGTAAGTGTCATCGAATTGGTTATTGCCCCAAAAATCAGGTGCCTGTCCGATACCGCCGCCTTTGTGCCAAAGCACATCCTGGAATCCCCGGTCTTGCGGGCGGCAGGGAGCGTTGTCACCGAGATGCCATTTCGCAATCAATCCGGTTTTGTACCCTGCATCTGTAAAGTAGTTCGCCATGGTTATTTCGTCATGGTGTAAATTACTGCGCCCACTGCTTGTTCTGTAGGCACCGGTACGGGCAGGATAACGTCCCGTCATCAATGCCGCACGGGTGGGCGTACAAAATGGACTTACATGATAATTTGTCAGGCGAATTGAATTGGCATGTAATCGGTCCAAGTTTGGCGTTTTGAGAATCGGATTGCCATGGCAACTTAAGTCGCCGTAACCCTGGTCATCAGTCATGATCAGGATGACATTCGGTTGTTCGCCAAAAGAGAGAGCAGGAATATAAAAAGACAAATGAAGTAAAAATGGCTTAAGGAATAATTTAATTTTTATCATATTGGGGAGATTAAACTAGGGCTCAGTGAGAAAATCAAAATCTTATTTCAGACTATACTAGATTCTAACTGAATAATCCGCTTTGACGAATTGAATCCACTAACCCGTGGAAGACTATCGGTTCGGAAAAATAATAATTGAGGACTCATATAATAGGGGAATAGGAGTACCAATACTGTGTTTAATTTTGATGTGCATCTAACTACACTCACGCAATCGTGCTGGAATTTATGGAGGAAGCATAAATTTCCTTTGATACCTGAAGAAAGACAAGAAGATTTATGGGATATCAGATAGATAAAGTCTTTGGTATGCTGTACTAAAGCTTATTTTCATTCGCCCATTTTCAGTAGAGCAAAAACGGGCGACCATATCCAACTCCTCCGCTTTTTCCATACCTTCTTTTGGCCCCAGTATCATTAGTGCAGTCGCCCATGCATCCGCATCCCGTGCGGTGGGTGCGAAGGCATTGACGGCAATGAGTTCGTGATCAACGGGACGGCCAGTCCGTGGGTCCAATAAATGTGAAGCATTTCGGTTGGCATCAGGGTTTGGTTTGTTGAGTTGATATGTCCCAGATGTTGCCACTGCATAATTTCGGAGGGGGACGGAAACCATGGACATGGATTCCCCGCTTCCATCTTCTAAGCCGACGATCCAACCCTTTCCGTTTCTCCCTTTACCATGGGCTCTAACTTCTCCCCCAATCTCAACTAGGAAATTATTAAAATTCCAGCCTTGGAGGAGGGTACAAATTTGATCAATGATTTCTCCCTTGGCGGATCCGGAAAAATCAAGTTGGAGTTCAGGCAGTTTTTTTCGGACTAACCCTTTTCGTAAAAGCTCAACTTTGTTCATTCCGGTTAATGATAATGCCTCGCCAATTTGCTTGTCGGTCGGAATAGTGGATCTTGTTTTTCCAACTGGTCCGAATCCCCATAAGTTTACAACTGGGGCGATGGTGGGATCGAAGGTTCCGCCACTTTGTTTATGCATCCATTTGGAATGCTTTAAGAGAGTCAGTAATTGTGGATGAATGGATATGGGCGTTGTGGTCAGGGCCCCATTAAATTGATAAAGTTCTGCATCGGGCCGCCAGTGAGAAAAGATTTTATCGCACTCTTCGAGTTTTTGGGTGATATCAGTTCTTAAGTCCTCAAGGCTGAAATCGGTAGCAGTAAGCACTTTGACAGACCATGTGGTACCCAGTGCTTTTCCTTTAAGTTCACATATTGATGGATTCTCGGTAATCGTGGTTTCCGCACATCCGCAAAGCCAAATGATAATGATAAGAAATACTGGAATGTGCAGATTCAAACGAATAAATATAGAAGAATCGAGAGAACAAGAAGGGCAAAGCTTAGGAAATCTCTGCGGGTCCATCCCTGATCGTTTTTTCCAAATTCAAAAAGTTTGAGCATTGCCCCTGTTGGGCACCCGTAGCGGCAGTATGCCATTGGGACGAAGGCGGATGCAACTAAGCTAAGCAAGGCAATCGCAATTGTGATTCCACCGGCAACTTCCCAGATATAGGCATCAAAGGGTTCGAGGATGGCAGCCAAATGAGCGGATGCTGTGAAGGCAAAAACGACGACTAGTGTAAGTAACCCGATCGGTAAATATTTGAGAATACTATCCAATTTCTTGGGAAGCCGGACAGGTTTTTTGGTGAGTTTTCTCATCCATTGTTGGGCCGCTCCATGTGGACAAAGCTGATGGCAATAAAAAGCCTTCCCGGTAGTCATGGGTACGAACAATGCGGCCAATGTGAGCAGGGCAAGGATCGGGGCACGCTCCCACGGAACACCGCTTTGGGCCCACCCTGCAAAAAGGGCCTGGGAGAGAATGTCTCCGTTTACCAATCCAAGATAGCAAACCAGTAGGACTTGAAGGGATACGCGAAAAAATTTGGTTTTTCCCCGTTTGTTAAAAGCCACAAAACCAGCAAGAAGAATAACGGCAAGCGATCCATAATCTCTGGCCTTCCAGTTGATGAATGATTTTTTTGCCTCTTGATTCAGCAATTTTTCCTGCTCCCAACTCGTGGCGGTTTTAACAATACCCTCGGCCATGGCCATACTCGTCATAGTGGCTCCGGATACTCCTTCGACTTCTTCCTCGGTCAGGTTCATGTCTGCGAGTTGAGAAATGGACCGACCAGTAAACAGCGAGGCGAAGTAAGCGTCGTCATTGGGGTAGTCCGCATAGGGTTGGTTTTCAAAACTCGATCTTATTTTCATCCCTGTGAGTGAACCATTGGTATCAAAAACCAGAAGGGAATCCACCGGTCCCTGATACCCAATGATTTGGTCAGCATGGGGTGAGCTTCTTCCAGTCTGTCCCAACTTGGTCCCATTGATGTCCAAAATTTCGAGAAGGGAAGGGTGGGTGGCAGAGGGAATCAATTCAGATGCCGCGGGAATGTGTTCTTGCAGCTCTTCGATTTGAATTGGATTCGGAAATCGGCTTGCCTGTTTTTCCCCACCAAAGCGAAGGGAGATTGCGTCCACAATTGCTAAGCTCGTTAGGGTAGCCCCGGATACAACTTCTATTTTATTGGATTGAGCGAGTTCCTTCCGTGTCATCCCGGTGAATTGCTCAAAAAAGGCAGGCTCTTCAATAATCGCATCCACATGATCAACCGTGTCCCCGCTGGAACGAATAGAGACAGAAGACACCTTTTGATCCTGATCCCAAATAACCATTACATTCGTAGGGCCGGAGAATCCGATTGCCGAATCTCCTTCGGGAGAGGTTTGGGTAACGATTCCTAAGAGATTTTCATTTTGATCAAGTGCCTGAAGTGTAGATGGATTATCCGTATCGGGACCAAGAGAGAATGCCGAGGGCAGGATTTCCTGCACCTCGGTAAGTGGTATCGGTTGGCCTTTCTCCTTAAGGTCGGTCAGGAAGTCTTGATGGGATTGATGGATCAACCCCACGATGATAACAAGACAAATAAACCGGCAAAAATGGCGTATTCGTCTCACCTATGCCAGACTTGCGAATGCTTTAATCAACCGGAATAAGTTGAGCGGCGTCTACATGAACATTTCCCTGAGCTCCTTTCCCGCTAAGACTGACCAATACCTTTTGTCCTTTTCGAAGGGTGATTTTTCCCACGGAATGAAAGCCGTTTTCAAAACTTGGTTTTTGGGTCATGTTTACAATGGAGTTCATCTTGATGGTTTTATCCCCCGTGCTAACTTCTACAGGAACGGACTTCCCTCGGTTGGGGTGAGGTTGGTAAGCGATACGAGTGTCAAACTGTCCAGCTTTGGGGGCTTCCAAAGTAAAAGTGGTGCTACTTGCTGGATCGCTTGTGTACTGATAGCCGAATGAGAAATATGGCTTAAGTCCCTGTCCCCTTATCCATTTTCCTTTGAAGATAGCCTGGCTGTCGTCGACGACTCCGGGGAATTTTTTCGGGTCCAGCCCATTGGGTGCTCCGTATCGTCCGGCAAGTTGCATCGCATCATCTGGAATGATAATCTTATCATTTACGGTTGGCCGGAATGCTTTTCCGGGAAGATTGATCAATTCAATCAGATCATCGAGGTGAGATTCATAAACATCGCGAGGAAGACAATCCTTCTGTATACAAATGGATGCCGCCCGTCCGACCACTTCGCCCATCATTCCGCAGGTTTTCATAACTCGTACCGTGCCGAGTGCTTCGTGGGTTACGCTAATGCAACGCCCTGCCATAAACAGGTTTTCAATGTTTCGGGAATAGAAGCAACGATAGGGAACGGGGTAGCCGTAGCCTCGGTCAACTCCTTTGCCATGTACCGCATAGGAAATGAAAGGGTTATCAGGGAATTTTTTGGCGTATTGTTTTTTAGGGTAGTGCAGGTCGATGCTCCAAGTACTGGGCACGAATCCGTCTGGAAAATCTTTTTTGGATACGACATCTTCCTCGGTTAGAATAATGTCGCCAAGTAAACGCCTGGATTCCCGGGGGCCACCCACGTAGGCAACCCAAGTAAGTTTGGAGTTCTTGTGCTCATTTGCTCCATCCCGGTTTTTCATCGCGTTGAATGCTCCGAAGACCGCACGCAGATTCCAGTCACGAATTCCTTCCGCATCGCCCAAAGCATCCTTATCGTATCCGCTTTCCCAGAACCATGGACCGTGAAAATTGCGTGGGTAGGGGAAGTCCGCCATATTTAAATCTAAGGCCCATGGAGTCTTTGGGTAGTTAAAATCTTTTTTATCATTTGTCCATGCCCACATGTTACTCATTCCCATTCGGCCCTTGGGGGTCATTGTGTGATCGGCTCCAGCAAGGAATCCAATCGTTCCATGTCCTGTTCCGTCCACGAATAGAGGTCCCGAAAAACGGGTTACCTGACCTGAACGAACATCAAAGGCATGGACGGCGGATATTTTGCTTCCTTGCTTCTCTACTTTAAAGGCGTGGTGAAAAAGTTGCAGATCGATGTTTTTTTCGGCCCGTACGATCGTTTCTTTTTTAACATCTTCAAATTCCTCGTAAGTACCCGGAGATTTTTTGGCATGATCACATATCTCTTCGATGATTTCTCCAATGCGTGGGTATTTCCCGCGACGAATATTTCCTTTTGCCCATACGCGTACCTCACTCGATCCGTTGCCGCCGAGCACTCCACGATCCTGAATTAGAGCAACCTTGCATCCCATGCGGGCCCCCGAAATGGCTGCTCCCATTCCCGAATAGCCTCCACCAATGACCACAAGGTCATACTTTTTTTCGATCGGTTTTTCGGTAATGCCTAAAAGTTCCTGACGCCAGTTGGCGAGGATGTCGGAATCATTCGGTGGGACTTCTTTAGTTGGGGTCAAATAGATCGCATCGCATCGCCCATTAAATCCAGTCAGATCCCGAAGTGCCAAGGTGTTCTTCCCTTTTTTAAGAGTAATTTGTCCTCCCTTTTGCCAATTCCACTCAGCCCCTTTTGTACCGAAGGCTGCTTTAGCCGGGGTGCCGTTGATTACGATTTGAAAGCGACCGGGTTGTCCCTTCGCTCCCCAACGGGCGACCCAGTCCTTGGTGCGGGCAAATAATTGATAGTTTCTACCTTCTTTTACCTCAATTGTAGTGGTTGCGTCTTGAACGGGTGTTCCCAGACCATGAGCCAAAAGATAGGGGGAACCCATTTCGCGGATGAATTGAGTGTCGAGTTTCCATCCTCCATGATTTGAGAATGACTCAGTTTCAAGGAGGATCCTTTCTGCCTGCAAAAACCAGGCTGGCGTAAATAGAAGAAGTGCGGTGAGTAGGGATCTATTCATTTTAATTAGTTGAAGTTTCATTAAAAGGTACACACCAGGAAGGTAAGAAATTTAACGGCTTCTTCCGTCGTCGAGAAATTTTTGCAGTTCCGTTTTCATTTTCGACAGGATTTTTGGGTATTCAGAAGAGAGGTCGTTTTTCTCAGCGGGGTCCTTCGATAAATCAAAAAGAGCAAATTGAGGAACTTTTTGTCCACGCTGTCCACCCAGCAATTTGTTGACCTGATAATTGTTTGTTCTCTTGGAGTCGTGTCTTTGCAGTTTCCAGTTTCCAACGCGGTAGCCATAATTATTCCCACGACCGTTGTCCTGCTGGATAAGATGGGGCCGGCCTTTCGCTTTCTTTTTACCAAGCATTGAATCCATTACATCGAGGCTGTCCAGGCAGGCATCCTTGGGCAATTTGACACCAAGGTGATTCGCTAAACTTCCGGCCAAATCGATGGTGCAGACCACTTTATCTGAAACTCCCGGTTTAATCGTTCCAGGCCAGTAAGTGATGAAAGGGGTACGGGTTCCTCCTTCAAAGATGCTGTATTTACCACCGGAATAAATTCCGGCTGCTTTATGATCGCCCATTTTTTCAAGAGCTTCATCTGCGTAGCCATCATCCCCAACGGGTCCATTATCCGAACAGAATACGATCATGGTGTCTTTTTCCAGACCCTCTTTTTTAAGATATTTTACGATTTCTCCCACACACCAGTCGAGTTGTACGATCACATCTCCACGGTAACTCATCCCAGATTTTCCACGAAAGCGTTCATGTGGGATTCTCGGTACATGCAAATCATGAGAAGCAAAGAAGAGAAAGAACGGATCCTTCTTATTTTTCCCTATCCACTCCTTTGATTTTTCAACCCATTTATCGGGGAGGTCTTCATCCCTGAAGCGGGCAGCATGACCACCAGTATAATACCCGATACGGCTGATGCCATTGTGAATGGTGTGGTTGTGCCCATGAGTCCAATCCATTTTCAAAGTGTCCCGATGGGTTACTCCTGTTGGGTGATCCGGACTCGGCTTTTTCATTCCAACCCATAAAGGATCCTTGGGATCAAGATTGAGTACCCGGTGGTTTTCCACATAGACCTGAGGTACCCGGTCATTGGTAGTGGGAAGCAGAAAATTGTAATCAAATCCGATTTCACGGGGACCGGGCTTTAGTTGTTCGTTCCATTGAGGACCGACTTTCGGTTCACCGAGTCCAAGGTGCCACTTGCCGACCACTGCTGTTTTGTATCCCGCTTGTTTGAACATATCGGGAAGGGTGTAGGTGTCTTCGGGAATAATGAGCGGCGAACTGGGTGGTGCAATACCGGTGTTCTTTCCACGAAAAGCATAGGTTCCAGTCAGAAAAGAATAACGGGTTGGCGTACAGGTGGAGGCTGAGCAGTAACCACTGGTAAACTTCAATCCTTGCTTCGCTAGTTTATCGATATTCGGAGTTTTTAGATTTTTGGGCTTGGCTCCGTAGCAACCAAGGTCTCCATAGCCTAAGTCATCAGCCATGATGACGATTACATTTGGTTTTTTTGCAACTGCAGTGAGTGCGAGTAATACTGAGATAGAGACAAATATGGATAAAGTAAATTTTTTCATTTGGATATGCGGTAGTTGCTAAAAATTAGTTAACTAGGAATTTATTGTAGGGGTTGCTTTTGTTTTTATGGATAATTACCATAATTTTTGCTTTAATTTTGGTCAAGAAGTCACTTGCTTTTGATGAAGAAAGATATGCTGGGCATCCCTTTTTTTCAAAGACTTGCAAATGCTGAAATGATTTATTGTTATTAAGGAATTCCATGACATTTGCTTTAATTCCATTTTTTATTTCTCTCGCTTGTCTCTTTTGGTGGCGATCAGTCGTCCTGTTCAAACGGACTGTTGAGGATGTTCCGACTTCCAAGGTTAAGGGAGTGTTTTTCGGATTAAATGAGGTTAAAGGTTCAGTCATGTCGGATGCCCCGTTGCAAACTTACCTTACCGAGAAGCCGAGTGTATGGTATGAATGGAGTATTTCAGAGCATTGGAAGAAAACGGAACGCTACAGGGACAAGGATGGGAATCAAAAGACCCGTACCAAAAGTGGCTGGCGGAAGGTTGATTCAGGAGGGAGTTTTCAATCATTCTTTCTAAAGGATGATACGGGTGAGTTACTCATCGAACCGGAAGGTGCAAAGGTTGATGCTCCATCCACTATGTCTTCCAGTTGCAGTCCGACGGATCCTTTCTACTACGAAAAGGGACCTGGCCGAGCGATTGCGAATTCAACCCATCGGAGAAGGTTTTCAGAGCGCTCTCTGACTCCCAATGACGAACTTTACATTCTTGGTCCGGCCAAATTGAGGCAAGAGGTTGCTAAGCCAATGATTGCCCAAAGCAAGGAGGCCAAGTATTATTTCATTTCGACCAAGTCCGAGACTCAGATTATCCGATCGAAGAATGTTTGGGCTTTTATTATTATTATCTTTTCCTTCGTAGCCGCTTTAGTTGTTCCCGTAGTCGCGATTTCGGTTGAGACTGGAGTAGAACCCCAAGAAGTCATGCTTGAGAACCCTGGTTGGATCTTTGTGTCGGGTCTTATCTTTCTTGCAGTTGCCAGTCTTTTTTACCTCACGATATTGTATAATGGTTTGATCCGGGTGCGTAATCGTCTCATCCATGCTATGGGTCTCATTGAAATTCAATTGAAGCGCCGTCACGACTTGATACCCAGCTTACTAAAATGTGTAAAGGGAATCGCGTCATACGAAACTGAAGTGCAGGAATTGGTTGCATCCTATCGTTCTTTGGGGGCGAACGAAACGAGTCGTGAACCAGGCGAGATTGCTGAGAAAATCAACCAAGGAGCAGGTTTCGTTCGTGGTTTGTTTGTTTTGTCTGAAAATTACCCTGATTTGAGTGCGGATCAAAATTATGATTCTTTCATGAGGGCATTGCTCGACACCGAAGACCGGATTGCCTTAGCCCGCCAATTTTATAATGACAGCCTGCTTGCACTTCAGGACCGTTTGCTTACCTTTCCAGATGTTTTGGTTGCCAAATGGTTTCGCTTTCGAGCGGGGAAAAACCTTAGTCTTCTTCCTGATCCAGAGATGGCACAGGCTCCGAAGGTTTCTATTTGAACTGACAAACTTACTATTCTCGCGAAGAACCCTAACGATTCATTATCTGTTCGATCTCTTCAGCCTCGATAGGAATTTTGGACATCAGATTAACGGGTCCATTTTTTGTAATTTGAATATTATCTTCCAGGCGAACTCCAAACCCTTCTTCCGGTAAATAAATTCCGGGTTCCACGGTAAAGACCGAGTTTTCCCGGAAGACTGGCTGACCATTTGATACATCGTGAACGTCGAGGCCAAGAGAATGCCCTAATCCATGCATGTAGAATTTTCTGCAGGCTGGTTGATCGGGGTCCTGTTTTTTGACTTGTGCGTTTGTTATGAGATTGAGACGAAGCATTTCTTCGGTCATCATGTCATGAGAATCATTTTGCCATTCTTTGAGGGGTTTTCCAATCGTAGCATTATTAATGCACTGACGTAGAACTCGCAAAACTGCATTATAGACCTGCTTTTGCCGACGTGAGAATTTACCGCTTACTGGAATAGTGCGGGTAAGGTCGGCATTGTAATTAGCATAGCAGGCACCAACATCCATAAGGAGAAGTTGTCCCTTTCTGCAGGTTTGGTCATTCTGTAAATAGTGCAAAACACAGGCATTGGTTCCGGATGCGATGATTGGGGTGTAGGCAAATTTGCTTCTTCGACGAATGAATTCCTTCGCCCATTCCGCTTCGATTTCGTACTCAGTAATACCGGGCTTGATCCTACGAAGAACTTTGCTGAAACCACGGCTGGTTACATCGATTGCCGTTTTGATCAATTTGATTTCCTCTGCACTTTTACAAAAGCGCAGGTCGTGCAGATACGGGGCCAAGCGTTCAATTTTATGAAGAGGGTAATCTTTGAGAACTTTTCGGTTAAACCGTTGTTCCCTCGTTTCCACTTCATTGGCTGCACGGCTGTGTTCGTTTTCATTAAGATAAAAAACTTCGGCCTCTGCCGCAAGAAGTTGAAAAATATTGTCGAAATCTTGGATCCAATAAACGGTCTGTATGCCTGAAATTTTTTGTGCGTCTTCTTTGCTGTGTTTATAACCTTCCCAAATTTTTAAATGTTCGCTTGGTTGACGAACGAACAAAATTTCCCGATGCTTGGGGTTGGAACAATCTGGGAACAGAACGAGTAAGCTTTCTTCCTGTTCAATGCCCGAAAGGTAAAAGAGATCGGAATTGGGATGGAGTGGAAGTGTGCCGTCTGCATTTGTGGGTAGCACATCATTCGCGTTCGCAACTGCAATTGCTTTATCGGGTAATTTGCCACAAAGTTTTTTGCGGTTGTTTGAGAAAAGTTTTGAGCTTATGGAGAGGTGTCGCATGTGTTTGAGGTGAAAGGGATAACTAAAACATCCTCCAAATTGTTCGCAAGCACCAAGCTTTCTTCAACACCTTAATTTAAGGACAACCTTATTTTGAATTTGTCCAAAGATTCAGTTTTTAGCAGTACTTAGATTATGCACAAGAAATTATACGCCCTGCTTACATTATTCAGCCTTTCCACATTATGGGCAGAAAAACCGAACATAATATACATAATTTGCGATGACCTTGGGTATGGGGATATTCAGTGTTTAAATCCGCAAAAGGGTAAAATACCGACCCCTCATGTGGATAAGCTTGCTGCTCAGGGCATGGTTTTCACAGATGCACATTCTGGATCCTCAGTCTGTACTCCCACCCGTTACGGAGTTTTAACGGGTCGATACAGTTGGCGTACGAGCCTCCAGTCCGGAGTTGTTCAAGGCTTTGCTCCCTGTCTGATTACAAAAGACCGTCCAACGGTACCTGGTTTTTTGAAAAAGAATGGATATGACACTGCAATCATTGGGAAGTGGCATCTCAATTTTAAATATTTGGATCCTCAAAACGAAGAAGAATATTCCCGGGCGAAATACAAAAGCCCACCCGTCGGAGCTAAGATTCCAGATGGACCCATTCATCGGGGATTTGATTATTTTCATGGATTTCATCATGCCCGTAATATGGAAGCCGTCATTGAGAATGATAAGGTGATAGCTCATGACCCCGTAATCAACATGCTCCCCCGTTTAACTCGCAAATCCGTTGAGTATATCGAATCGCGAAAAGATTCGAAGAAACCGTTTTTCCTTTATGTGCCTCTTGGCTCTCCCCATACCCCGATCGTTCCCACTCCCGAATGGGAGGGGAAGAGTGGTTTGGGAGCATATGGAGATTTTGTCATGCAGACAGAAAATGTGGTGGGTGAAATACAATCTGCACTTAAACGAATCAATGCGGATCAGAATACCATGATTATATTCACCAGTGATAATGGTTGCTCGAAGGCAGCAGGAATTAACAAACTTGCTGAGCAGGGCCATGTGGTGAGTGCCGATCTCCGCGGATCGAAAGCGGATCTTTGGGATGGTGGACATAGGATTCCATTTATCGTGAAATGGCCCGGAAAGGTGAAGCCGGGTTCAGAATCGGATCAATTGATCTGCCTCACTGATCTCTTTTCTACTATGTCCGATCTATTGGGACAAGAATTGCCTCAAAATGGGGCGGAAGACAGCGTAAGTTTTCTACCTGCGCTTTACGGGAAGAAGATTGTATCGACTCGAAATGGCGTGATTCATCATTCCATAAGCGGTCACTTTGCTTATCGGCAGGGACCATGGAAACTCTTACTTGCAAAGGCATCTGGGGGTTGGACTTCTCCTAACGAAAGGCAGGCACCTGCCGGGTCTCCACTCGGCCAATTGTATGATATGTCTACTGATTTGGGCGAAGAAAAGAATTTGTATGAGGAAAAACCTGATATGGTTGCTTCGCTACTTGCATTACTTGAAAAAGATATTAACGGGACAAAGGGATTCAATACACACTCCATTGAGCTTAAATTTCAAGAAAATCCGAGTAATGAGCTTGAAAAAGGAGATCTTGGGAAATACTATCCTGTAAGAGGCAAGTATATCATCTCCGTAAATAACGGATCTCAAACCTTAGAAAATAGCTTAATGATTCAATAATTAGAAAGCTACCTGCTAATAACCTATTACTAACCTTATTTTTGCCCTTCAAACAATCATGCAAGTTACAGAGGCCATATCGATATTCGAAAAAGTAGTTAAAGAACACTTAAACCTTACGCCAGAGCAAATTCGTTGTGAGAACGACGGCGAATACCTAATACAACGAGGAGATGAAACGGAGCTATACGTGGATATATGGCAACCTACCGAAACTACGCAATGGCAGTACTTTGACCGACAAAAGATTGCGGGTATTTTTCAAATTGTTGCACCTATATGCGAATATCCTGCCGATGAGCATTTAGCAATGTTTATGGAAGAATTGGCACACCTTAATTTTCATCTTTTTTCAGCATCCTTTATTGCTAATTCAGAACAACGCGTAGTAAGCATTCAATTTAAACGGGTTCTTGAAGGCCTAA
>UPTG01002562.1_pt1 | contig 12359 bp, 7 predicted proteins | sample 2160121 | NCBI WGS metagenome assembly UPTG01 (sample SAMN06266255, study PRJEB28933) | marine metagenome | isolation source: Columbia River Estuary | place: USA:Columbia River Estuary, USA | collected 2014-07-27 | reverse complement strand
TTGCGCCGTAGCTGGCAAGCCCCGCCAATGCCGGAGAGGCCGGCGCCTATAATTAGGACATCGACTGACTCGAGTTTTTTAGACATAGCTTCCTATTCTACAAAGTTATCACTGTCAGTGAGCGCGCTGTACCATATGGGCGAGGACCAGGCGCGCTCCTGTATCGTTGCGGGCAAGTCTCCGCGAGGCAATTTGCCGCTGCGAATCGCGTCCCAAGTGGACCATCGGCACACCGGGTTTTCAAGTGCCCGAGCATAATAGAAGGCTTCTTGTTCTGGAACAAAGTCCGGGTCTTGCCACAGTGATTTTAATTCTGCTGCGCCCACGTTGGCGGTGGTAGAGCAGTCACCTAGATCGACCCGCGCATTATTATCTGGGCAGCGGTGGGTCTCCTGATTTACCTGAAGGTTGTTTGAGCAAGCGACATCGTAAACTTTCTCTTGGTGCTCGCCGTTTGTTAACCATCCTTTTACTATCTGAAGGCGCTGCAGAGGTGCAGTATTTGGGTCGGCTATGGCCCAAGTTAGGAAAGTGGGTGAGCGACCTTCGCTGGCCTCTTCATCGCTGGCATGGTTATCACTAGGATGGAGGGTGCCACCCATCGTTGTACTGTTTTGGTATGCACGGCTGACCAGATCAGGGCTGTCCAGTTGTACATCGGCCAGATGGTAACCGGCGAAGAACCTTACCTTAATGCGAGTGCCACTGGTCGCAAAGGTTTCCTTGCGGCGCAGCGCATCATAAATGGCTTCGCGGGTATTCTCTTCAGCCCATACTCCGGCAATACCTGAGGCGCTCCAGAGTTTGTAGCCCGGGAAGTTCAGGTAGGTTTCTCCATCAACCTCTTCGGTCATGTCGGGTTGCCCAAGTTTAACCAAGGTGCCGTAGAAAAAGCTTGCGGGTACGGAGCCGCGTTTTTCAGCGGAGTCGTCCATTACGCCAACTTTGCCGAAATGATTATCCTCCGCCAGCGATGCAGCGGCTGTGTGCGTATCGCTGGAGCCGATGACGCCAAATTTGTAGGGGTTCGCGTTATGGGTTTCGGCGATGGCAAGGCCGCGTTGCAAGGCGTCACGCACATAACCACCTGGAGCAACGCTGGGTAATGCAGTGCCAACGCGCAGAGGGTAGATTTCGAAATTGCCCCACTCGTCATTGGGTGACAGTAGCGGGTGAGTGTCAGACGTACCTTTTGCCTGTGTGATTTCGACCAGGGGTTCATTGCGTATGCGTCGTTCTGCGTAATCCTTATCAATCGTGTTCCCGGTGAAATCAGTAAAGGCAAACATCGCCCCGTTGGAACCATTGCTGTTGTGCGGAATCGCCAGGCTTTCTATGCCTTGCCCACGCAGCTTATCCATCCACTCCCAGAGTCCGGCGGGATCGATACTGTTTAAACGGGAGAAGGGCACAGCCGGCAAATGGTCTGTGCCACGGAAAATTACATTGCGATGAAGATTCCCGAGCTCGGCAGTGGAGGGGGTGTACTCATAGGCAGCAAAGGTAGTGAACCGGCCAGGACGGTAGGCTTCGTTGGCGGCCTCGACTGTATCGAACCACGCAGATTTGCTGACACTATCAATAACGTTACTGTCGAAGCTTCCATCAAGCAGGCTAGCGACGACGTCATTGCGAAAATTGTTGAAGATATGATTTCTTTTGACAAGATCGAACAGCCCACCATCGACCGAATCGTTGATATTGTGATAGGACTTCGATAATTCGTATTGTGAGAACTTAGTGTTGGTGTCTGCCGCTTCGTTTATTAGGCCCAGCATCATCCCGTGATCTGTTACGGCGTAAAAATCCAGCGGCTGTGCCAGTTGAACTTCAAAGCCACCGGGATGCGTGATCGGTTCTCCCTGAGCATAGCGGTAGGCATCTGCTGGTGTGGCAGTGGTGCCAAACGCCGATGCATCGAAGGACAATGTTGTATGCACATGCAGATCCCCGAAATAGGCATTGCGGTCCGGGTTGGGCGCAGGGCGGGCGCTACTGGGCCCTGATGAAGATAAGGTCGACGAGGGCGGCGAGGGAAATGAAATGATCTCCTCGTTGGCCGGAATAACAGCATTGGTCGTGCGGTAGTACTCTTGCGCTTCAAGTCGCTTTTGCTCCTGCGCCTGGTCGCCTGAACAGCCGCTCATTAGCGCAATAGCAGCTAACACTCCAATCTGGTAAGTCACTCGGTACATTATTGAATTCTCCATCTCGCAGTTATGGGGTTTGTCGTTTATTGAGGAAACTAGTTGCTATCGACGAGCCATAATCGCAATCATCTTTTGCGCGGTTTCCAAACCTGAGTTTTGATTCTGCCCGGTGATAAAGCGCTGCTCTGCATCGATGGCCACGTGCGTCGCGAAAACATCCCGAAAGGCCGTTTGGCTTTCAAATACCGCACCGGCTTTACGCAGCTCCGTTTCTGGATGCAGTGGGGTAAGTTCAATGTCCAGCTCTTTGACCTGTTTGTCGGTGACGCCTGTCATGGCACGGCCGGCTATCAGTTTGTTGCCGTTAAGGTCTTTTACGTTGATAAAGCCCAAGGCACCGTGGCAGACAGAACCCATGAGTGGCTCTTTAGCGCCGTAATAGGCTTCGCCTATTTTATCGGCCAACACTTCTGAATAACCCAAATCGTAAGCTGCACCCCAACCGCCGACAATAAAAATGGCGTCGTACTGGTTGAAATCGACGTCAGATATACGCAGGGAGTTTTCCACCTTGGCGAGTAGAATGGGGTCATCGAGGTAACGTTTGTCTTCAGGGCTGATCATGGCACGGCCCAGGCCGCTGGGGTCCACTGGAATTTGACCGCCCTTAATGCTGGCGACATCAATCTGCATGCCGGCATCCAGATAGCTGTAATAGGGGTGTGTCAACTCTGAAAGAGCGATACCGGTAGCTTTACCCGTTGTTTCTCCCGGAGCATTTAGCACCCCGTGACTGGTGGTTACTATGAGTGCGCGCATGCCGGCAGGCAGTTGATGGGTTTCGCCTGTGTATTGTGGGTGTAAGCCAGCCTTGTGCATGATGGTCGGTAGTGCAATGACAAATACTGCGATAGCGACAACGAACGCAGCCCCAACTTTAAGTATTGTGTTTTTCATGGTGTGGCCTCTGATGTCAACGAAATTCCAGTTCGCTGTATTTGTTACGGTTAAATTCCAGGCTGGCATAGTCTTTGGTGTAGCTGTCGTTATTCTTCCAGGGCTTCCTGTCACCGTTCTTGGGCATGATGTCGCGCGCTCGCAATACGTAGCCTGCATCAAAGTCCAGTAGTGGCACTTCTTTCATTTCACCGCTTAGCGTTGGAATGACGTAGCTATAGCCACCGCGCTTCATCTTCTTGAGTAGTCCGCAGACGTATTTGGCGGTGAGGTCGGTTTTCAGCGTCCAGGAGGAATTTGTGTAACCCACGCTCATGGCTAAATTGGGTACGCCTTCGAGCATCATGCCACGGTAAACAAAGCGCTCTGTCGGGTCGATTTCCTCACCGTCGATGCAGTAGGCGATATCGCCACCGAATTTCAATTTCAGGCCGGTGGCTATGACGACGATGTCTGCGTCCAACTGATTGCCGGATTTAAGGGCGATACCTGAGCTATTGAAGTGATCGATGTGATCAGTCACCACTTCGGCTTTGCCTTCACGGATGGCGGCGAACATATCCCCATCGGGCACCGCACACAGGCGTTGATCCCAGGGGTTATAGTTGGGCGTGAAGTGGGTATCCACGTCGTACTCGGGGCCCAATTCCTCGCGGACCTGGTTGAGCAGGTAACGGCGTAATCCGGCGGGTTTCTTTCTGGACATGCGGTAGATGTATTGCTGTAGCAATACTTTTTTCCAGCGGATGGAGCGGAACACCCAGCTACTCGGCATGAATTTACTCAAGGGTTTGAGCCAGGGATCTTCGGCGGGCACATTGGCTATATAGGTGGGTGAGCGCTGTAGCATTACTAAACTGGCGGTGTCATTAGCCATACTCGGGATCAGTGTTACCGCCGTAGCGCCACTGCCAATGACAACAACACGCTTGTCTTTGTAATCCAGCTGCTCTGGCCAGAACTGGGGGTGAACAATTTCGCCTTGAAAGTCATCTACTCCCGCAAATTCAGGGGTATAACCCTGCTCGTAGTCGTAGTAGCCGGTGCAACTGAGAATAAAGCGGCTGCGGATGGCCAGCTGCTCTTCACCGTCGGATCGAACCACTGTCACTGTCCAGAGTTTATCTTGTGAACACCAGTGGGCCGACACGACCTTGTGGTTGTAGCGGATATGCTGATTAAGATCGTACTCGTCTGCCGCTTCTCGGATGTAGTTGAGAATACTGTCGCCGTCAGCAATGGCGGATTTGTCAGTCCAGGGCTTGAAGCCATAGCTGTAGGTGTACATATCGCTGTCTGAACGAATGCCCGGGTAGCGGAACAAGTCCCAGGTGCCGCCGCTCACTGCGCGGGCCTCCAGTATGGCAAGGCTCAGTTCTGGCATGGTGCGACGCAACTGGCAGGCACTGCCGATACCAGCAAGGCCGGCGCCTACCACAAGAACGTCAACGAATTCGACATTTTCAGTCATGGGTGTGTTTTTCGGTCGTGTTTCGAGTGCTGGCAGTATAAGTGTCGCTCACGGGCCCCGGTATATCATATCCGGACATGGTATTTGAGCGCTCGAGCAAGAGCACAAATGTGCGTGCCAGAATAGGGCAGGTAGCCTGAGTCTGTTCCGAGTCTGGAGACTGAAGTTCTCGGCAGATTGTCCGAATATGATATTCGAGGGCTTGCGCGTGTCGATATAATCCAGTTCACCTAAGAAGATTGAACTTCCCAGGTCCTGGCCATCTGGTGAGAGGCAGTGTCATGTTGAAAAAATTTGCTCTGGGGGCGTTTGTTGTCCTTGCCCTGGGCGTTGGCGTCGCTGCCGTTAAATTTCTGATCCCCATGTATACCGTTCTCGATAAGGTTGGGCCCGGCACCGCACCGCGCGACCTTGCTCAGCAGGATGACAGCAAGGTGGTGGCGCCCTATCTCAAAGCCTATGCGGAGCCTGCCCCAGAGCAGCCGACTGCCGATACTATGGCTCCCGGTTCTATGGCTACCGGTGAGGCGAACCTCTATTGGGGCGAGTTGCATCTGCACACCACGGAAAGTTTTGATGCCAGTATGATGGGCAATAAACTCAGTATTGAAGATGCCTACCGTTTCGCCAAAGGTGATCCCCTGGTGGGCCCCGGAGGTGAGACTATGCAGTTGAGTCGCCCCCTGGATTTTGTCGCGATTACCGATCACGCCGAAGGCTTCGGTAGCCGCACGCATTGCGATGATCCAAACCTGTCGCTGCGTGAGCGCGCGACTTGTTGGTTGATGGGCATGGACAACCCTGCCTTATTTTCTATCTTTGTCGATGGGGCTCGTGGTACAGCCGAAGCTGGCGATCCTTCGCAGCCAGCGGGTGTTTATCAAGCCGAGCTCCGTCAGCCTCTCGATATGAGCCAAATGCCTACCTGTAAAGGGGGCAAGGATGCGGCTCAACGGTGTTATGACAATACCTACAGGGATTGGGCACGTTATGTCCGGCTTGCGGATGACTATTACGAACCCGGAGAGTTAACCACACTGATTGCTTACGAGTTTTCGCCAGGGTTGCCGGACCAGGGTAAGCACCATCGCAATGTTATTTACCGTTCCAACATTGTACCTGAACGGGCCATTTCCAGCTTTGATGTACCCAATGCCATTGAGCTGTGGAAGGGGCTTGAGGCGACTTGCGATAAAGCCGACGGCTGTGACTTTTTGACCATACCCCATAATCCGAACAAGGCCTGGGGCCTGACCTATTCGCGCTACACCTGGGATGGCCAGCAATACGGCGAGGACGACTGGCGTTTGCGACAAAAACGCGAACCCCTGACCGAAATTTTCCAGATCAAAGGTTCTCAGGAGTGTGCGCTGGACGTCGGCGCAACGGATGAAGAGTGCGCCTTTGCCCAGGTGCTGGACCCATGCCAACCGGGCGAGACGACCGGTTGCGCCTTTCAAACCGGGTTCGTTCGCCAGGGTATGAAGGTGGGTCTGGAGCTTGAGATGGAGTTTGGTTTCAACCCCCTGCAAAATGGTTTTGTAGCGGCAACAGACAGCCATAACTCCAATCCCGGGGATGTTGAGGAGTGGGATTACCGTGGATCGGCAGGCACGGTTCAATCTCCTGCATTGCGCCGCCTTAGGCACACAAACAAGGGCGAGAAAGCGTACAAGTCCTCTCTTAAATTCAACACCTCGGGTGGCCTGGCCGCAGTTTGGGCACCCGAAAATACCCGGGAAGCCATTTTTGACGCGCTTGCACGCCGCGAAACCTATGCCACCTCTGGACCGCGTATTGCGCTGCGCTTTTATGCCGGTTGGGACATCGATGAGGCGATGATCGACGCCCCCGAACTGATTCCACATTTGGAGACTCATGCTGTCCCTATGGGGAGAGTGCTTCCCGCCAGCGAAACCGTCGATGTTAATGTAACCGGCAGCGCGAACGTTCAGGGCCCCGAGTTTTTTGTATGGGCGGTGCGCGATTCCATGGATGCCCCTCTGCAACGCATTCAAATGGTTAAAGGCTGGATTGATGAAACCGGTCAAACCCATGAAAAAGTAGTAGATATCGCCTGTGCTGATGGCCTGGAAGTTGATCCTACAGCCGGTCGCTGTCCCGACAATGGTGCCGGTGTTGATCTGACAACCTGCCAGTTCAGTACTGGATCTGGAGACACTGAGTTAAAAACTCTTTGGCGTGATTCAGACTACAACCCTGATCAGCGCGCCTTTTATTATGTGCGCGTGTTAATGAATCCCACCTGTCGCTGGTCAAGTTTTGATGCCATTCGTCTTGGCAGAGAGCCTGACCCGAGTGTACCGGCAACCATTCAGGAAAGAGCCTGGTCTTCGCCGATCTGGACAGGTGCTTAACAATAAATAGTAAAAGATAAATAGCTTTTGAGATTTCTTTACTAACCAAAAAATAGAGTTTTATCGATGAAGATTCAAGGTAAGAATATTGTAGTTACCGGTGGTGCCAGTGGTATTGGAAAAGGATTGGTTAAGCGATTCAAGCAGGAAGGCGCAGCCAATATTTTAATCGCTGATATCAATGCTGAAGAGTTAGATGCGTTTGCACAGGAGGTTGGCGCTTCTGCTTGTTTGTGTGATGTTAGCCACGAAGACGATATAAAAAATCTGATTGCTACTGCTGAGAGTCAGTTCGGTCATATTGATTTATATTGCGGCAATGCCGGAATTCTTGCTGAAGGAGGGGTAGAGACCCCAAACAATGTTTGGGAGAAAATGTGGGGTGTTAATGTGATGGCACACGTTTACGCGGCTCGACATGCCCTCCCTAAGATGATTGAACGTGGCGAGGGCTATTTCCTTATAACGGCTTCTGCTGCGGGTCTTCTATCTCAAGTGGGGTCGGCCACTTATTCGGTAACGAAACATGCTGCATTGAGTTTGGCCGAGTGGCTGTTGATAACCCATGGTGAGCAAGGTATTGGGGTTTCTGCGCTTTGCCCGCAAGCGGTAGAGTCAAAAATGACGGCACAGGGTGGCGGTGTTGCAGGATTGGATGGCATGTTGAGTGCTGATGCCGTTGCTGAAAATGTGATTAAGGCAATTTCTGCTGAGCGCTTTCTCGTTTTACCTCATCCAGAAGTTGAACAGTATTTCCAGAAAAAAGCGAATGATTACCCACGGTGGATTCGAGGTATGCAGCGATTGCAGCAAAAATTTGGCTTGCCAGATGCTTTCTAGAGAACTCGTCACATGTTGAAGAAAGTTAGTTTAGGTATTGCTGCTGTATTGCTCTTCGGAGTTGGTGTTGTTGCTACCGGTTATCATGTCATTCTAAATAAAGTAGGGTCTGATTCTGCGCTAGAGGACTATGCCCTGCAAGACGATAGCAAGGTTGTGGCTCCGGTCGCTAAACCTGTTGACGTGAGCCCTGTTACAGCAGCCGAGGGCGAAATGAATCTTTATTGGGGCGAATTGCATCTGCATACCGCCGAAAGTTTTGACTCCTCAATGATGGGAAATAAACTGGGTATTGAAGACGCTTACCGTTTCGCTAAGGGCGAACCCTTGATAGGCGCTGGCGGTGAGACCATGCAGTTGAGTCGCCCTCTGGATTTTGTGGCAATTACCGATCACGCCGAAGGCTTTGGTAGTCGTACGCACTGCGATGATCCAAATTTGTCGCTGTTCGAGCGTGCGGCCTGCTGGGTCATGGCTCAGGATAACCCGATATTTTTATCCCTGATTGTTGAGGGCGCTCGCGGTGAAGGTGAACCTGGCGAGCTCTCACTGCCGACCGGTGTCTACCAGCCTAAAGCTCGCAAAGTGCCCGGTGTGGACAGATTTCCTACCTGTAAATGGGGCGATAGCACAGTCGAGCGCTGTTATGACAATGTCAGTACGGATTGGGCACGCTATGTCCAGCTAGCCGATGACTATTACGAACCCGGAGAGCTCACCACGCTGGTAGCCTACGAGTTTTCACCGGGTATGCCGGATCAGGGTAAACACCATCGCAATGTAATTTTCCGTTCTAATAGTGTGCCTGAGCGGGCGATCTCCAGTATTGATGTGCCCAATGCTATTGAACTCTGGAAAGGGCTTGAAGCTACTTGCGATAAAGCAGATGGCTGCGATTTTTTGACCATGCCCCATAACCCCAATAAAGCTTGGGGGCTGACATATTCCCGTTATGCCTATGATGGTAAGCAATACACTGAAGACGATTGGCGCCTGCGTCAGCGACGTGAGCCTTTGACTGAGATTTACCAGAATAAAGGCGCATCAGAATGCGCGTTGGGTGTTGGCGCCACGGATGAAGAGTGCGCCTTTGCACAGGTCCTGGACCCCTGCCAGCCGGGTGAGACCACTGGCTGTGCCTTTGAAACAGGGTTCGTTCGCGACGGCTTGAAGGTGGGTTTAGAGCTTGAGCAAGAGTTGGGTTTCAACCCTCTACAAATTGGCTTTATTGCTGCCACTGACGGTCACAACGCCAACCCTGGAGATGTTGAGGAGTGGGACTTTCGTGGGACGGTAGGCACAATTTCTTCGCCCGCATCGCGCCGCCTCAGCGGTACCAACTTGGGTGAAAAAGCGTACCGATCCATGCTCAAGTTCCATAGCCCGGGCGGCTTGGCTGCTGTTTGGGCGCCTGAGAATAATCGAGAAGCTATTTTTGACGCACTCGCACGTCGCGAAACCTATGCCACCTCTGGGCCGCGCGTCGCGCTGCGCTTTCATGCCGGTTGGGGCATTGATGAAGCGATGATCGACGATACGGGTCTGGTGCAGCATTTGGGAGCAACAGCCGTGCCTATGGGGGCCGTTTTTTCTACTAACCAACAGCCACAGTCGCCGGAGTTCCTTGTCTGGGCGGTTAGGGACCCGCTGGATGCCCCCCTGCAGCGTATTCAAATGGTCAAGGGCTGGATTGATGATACGGGCCAGACACATGAAAAGGTGGTCGATATTGCTTGTACTGAAGGCCTGCAAGTAGATCCGGCAACAGGTCGCTGTCCAGACAATGGCGCCAGTGTTGATCTGGCAAGTTGCCAGTTTAGTACAGGTTCCGGCGCCACAGAGCTAAAAACCCTTTGGCGTGATCCGGATTACGCCCCAGATCAAAGTGCTTTCTACTATGTGCGCGTGTTAATGAATCCCACTTGTCGCTGGTCAAGCTTTGATGCTATTCGCCTTGGCAGAGAACCTCCCCAGGGTGTGCCTGCAACCATTCAGGAAAGAGCATGGTCCTCTCCGATCTGGTCAGACGGTTAACTTTGAGTTTAAGGCTATAAAATCATGAAGAAACTTGGATTGGTCGCGCTGATTATCTTGCTCCTTTTGATTGGCGTTGTTGCTGTCGGCAACCACCTTATCCTCGACAAGATAGGGCCGGAATCTGTGCCGCGGGATTTAGCTTTGCAAGACGACAGTAAGGTTGTGGCTCCGGTTGTTCAACCTGCTGCCAATGGTGAGGCGCCCAGCAGCGGTGGGGAATTGAATCTGTATTGGGGCGAGTTGCATCTGCATACCGCCGAAAGTTTTGACTCCTCAATGATGGGAAATAAACTGGGTATTGAAGACGCTTACCGTTTCGCTAAGGGCGAACCCTTGATAGGCGCTGGCGGTGAGACCATGCAGTTGAGTCGCCCTCTGGATTTTGTGGCAATTACCGATCACGCCGAAGGCTTTGGTAGTCGTACGCACTGCGATGATCCAAATTTGTCGCTGTTCGAGCGTGCGGCCTGCTGGGTCATGGCTCAGGATAACCCGATATTTTTATCCCTGATTGTTGAGGGCGCTCGCGGTGAAGGTGAACCTGGCGAGCTCTCACTGCCGACCGGTGTCTACCAGCCTAAAGCTCGCAAAGTGCCCGGTGTGGACAGATTTCCTACCTGTAAATGGGGCGATAGCACAGTCGAGCGCTGTTATGACAATGTCAGTACGGATTGGGCACGCTATGTCCAGCTAGCCGATGACTATTACGAACCCGGAGAGCTCACCACGCTGGTAGCCTACGAGTTTTCACCGGGTATGCCGGATCAGGGTAAACACCATCGCAATGTAATTTTCCGTTCTAATAGTGTGCCTGAGCGGGCGATCTCCAGTATTGATGTGCCCAATGCTATTGAACTCTGGAAAGGGCTTGAAGCTACTTGCGATAAAGCAGATGGCTGCGATTTTTTGACCATGCCCCATAACCCCAATAAAGCTTGGGGGCTGACATATTCCCGTTATGCCTATGATGGTAAGCAATACACTGAAGACGATTGGCGCCTGCGTCAGCGACGTGAGCCTTTGACTGAGATTTACCAGAATAAAGGCGCATCAGAATGCGCGTTGGGTGTTGGCGCCACGGATGAAGAGTGCGCCTTTGCACAGGTCCTGGACCCCTGCCAGCCGGGTGAGACCACTGGCTGTGCCTTTGAAACAGGGTTCGTTCGCGACGGCTTGAAGGTGGGTTTAGAGCTTGAGCAAGAGTTGGGTTTCAACCCTCTACAAATTGGCTTTATTGCTGCCACTGACGGTCACAACGCCAACCCTGGGGATGTTGAGGAGTGGGACTTTCGTGGGACGGTAGGCACAATTTCTTCACCAGCAGTGCGCCGCATGAGCGCTACTAACCTGGGTGATAAAGCGTACCGATCCATGCTCAAGTTTCATACCCCGGGCGGCTTGGCCGCAGTCTGGGCCCCCGAAAATACCCGCGAAGCCATTTTTGATGCCCTCGCACGTCGGGAAACCTATGCCACCTCGGGGCCACGTATCGGGCTGCGTTTTTATGCCGGTAGGGGTATCGATCAAGCAATGATCGACGCGCCCGACCTGGTGCAACACCTGGAAGCTGAAGCTGTGTCTATGGGGGCGGTGCTTCCGTCCAGCCAGCGGCCAGACCAACAGTCAGAGTCTCCGGCGTTCCTTGTCTGGGCAACTCGGGATCCCCTGGATGCGCCGCTGCAGCGGGTGCAAATGGTGAAAGGCTGGATCGATGATGCAGGCCAGACACATGAAAACGTGGTCGATATTGCCTGCGCCGATGGCCTGCAAGTTGATCCGGCCACCGGCCGCTGCCCTGATAATGGCGCCAGCGTTGATTTGTCCACCTGCCAGTACAGTGCTGGCTCCGGTGCTACTGAATTAAAAACCATTTGGCGCGACCCGGATTACGATCAGAATCAAAGCGCTTTTTACTATGTGCGCGTGTTAATGAATCCCACCTGTCGTTGGTCCAGTTATGACGCCATTCGCCTCGGCAGAGAACCCGACCCGAGTGTACCGGCAACCATTCAGGAGCGAGCCTGGTCTTCGCCGACTTGGGTTGGCGGTCAACCCTGAAATTAATAACAAATAATAAGGAGCGCGGGGTTATGACCCAGCAAGACTATCAATCAGAGCTTAATGGCTATTACCAGAACTCGACTTGCGCTACAGAATATGGCGGTGTCAGGCGCCAGAAACATGCGAGAAGCCCCGGCCTGAATATTCAGCCCGGTGAAACTCTGAAGGTCACCTCGCGCCGGTTTGCCAAAGGCAAGTGGGTGGTCGGTACCGTCAATGCCGATAACCGCCTATTTATTTTTGGCTGCTCTGTGCCTTCCCAACCTGATGTGTCCATTGGTTGGGTAGAAGAGGTTGACCCGATTACCCTTGAAACGATTAGCCAGTCCCCTGAATTAACCACCGGCGGACATAACTGGTGTGGTGGCGCTGCGGTGCTGGCGGACGGCACCATTATTACCGGGGTTGGTAATCGTGTGCATAAACTCAGTCTTGATCTTGAGCTTATAAATGAATTGGAACTGC
>UPTG01002561.1_pt1 | contig 12365 bp, 14 predicted proteins | sample 2160121 | NCBI WGS metagenome assembly UPTG01 (sample SAMN06266255, study PRJEB28933) | marine metagenome | isolation source: Columbia River Estuary | place: USA:Columbia River Estuary, USA | collected 2014-07-27 | reverse complement strand
TAACTTTGGAATTAAGTAAGAATTTGATAAAATCGTTTTTGATCATGCGAGCTCCACTTCTATGTCTGGATGGGCAAATGTTTGCAAAGTTTCTGTGATGTAAGTTAATGTACCCGTGGTCGAACTAGGACAAGTTCCGCATGCACCTAAGTAGTATACGTAAACAAAGGTTCCTTCGATTCCCATGAGTTGAAGACCTCCACCGTCACCCGCAAGACCCGGTCTTACTTTGATGTCTAAAATGCGCTCAATGTGACTTACTTGTTCTTCAAGTGGCATTCCAAAAAAGTCTTCGGGAACACTTATTTCTGTTTGTGCTGTACCTGAATCGGAAAGCGCTTGGTCTGGAGTGAACTCTTCTAAGTATTCTTCTAAGTACGTATCCAGAACCTGTGTTACTTGGAACTTGTCCATCTAAAATAGTAAAGATTATAGCTCTTAAATGATCTGAAATAACTCTTATACCTATATCAATAGCTTCATCACCTCCTAAATATTTCTTGTCAGAAATATTTTCAATTTCTTTAATTATATCTGTAAAAAAATCAGTTTCATATGTTGATTTTTTTCCTTGAAGAGCCATACATAATCTCTCAAGACCCATTCCAGTATCAACATATTGCTTGTCTAATTTTTTAAGTGATCCATCTTTTTTTCTATCATACTGAATGAAAACTAAATTCCATATCTCTACAACTTGTGGATGATCTTTATTAACAAGATTTGCTCCATTAATTTTTTTCTTCTCTGATGCAGATCTTAAATCAACATGGATTTCAGAACATGGACCACATGGACCTGTATCACCCATTTCCCAGAAATTATCTTTTTTATTTCCATTTATAATCTTATCCTCTGAAAAATATTTTTTCCATTCATCAAAAGTTTCTTTATCAAACTGAGTATTATCATCTTCTGAACCTTCAAATACTGAAACGTATAAATCTTCTTTATCTATTCCATATACATTTGTCATTAAATCAAATGACCACTCAATAATTTCTTTTTTAAAGTAATCTCCAAAACTCCAATTACCAAGCATTTCAAAAAATGTATGATGATAAGTGTCAACACCAACTTCTTCAAGGTCATTATGCTTACCTGAAACTCTTAAACATTTTTGAGAATTTGCAACTCTAGAAAATTTCGGATCCTGATCCCCTGTGAATATATTTCTAAACTGATTCATCCCAGCATTAGTAAACATTAATGTAGGATCATTTTTTACAACTATAGGAGCTGAACTAACTATATGATGACCTTTGTTTTCGTAAAACTGTAAAAACTTTTGACGTATTTCTTGAGATTTCATAAAGAAAAATAAATTGAGTACGATTAAATTAAAACCTTAATTAGCAAAAAAATTAAATCAATTAGAATTTAGTAAATTGCACTAAAATTAAGCTAAAAAAAGAAAAATCAAATTTAGCCAAATTTTAAGCAAATGAACAAGGTCAAATATTATTACGATACTAAAACTTTAGCCTACAAAAAAATTGAGCTCTCAAAGGCTCAAATCATAAAGCGTATTGCATTCTTTTCAGCGAGTTCTTTGACCATAGCTATTGGTTTGGTCTTTTTATTTTTTTCCGTGTTCGACTCTCCAAAAGAGAAAGAACTTAAACGCGAAATTGAAAATCTACAAATACAATATCAATTATTAGATGAAAAAATAGCAAGTTCTACTCTTATTTTAGATGAATTACAAGAAAGAGATGACAATATATATCGAGTTATTTTTGAGGCCGAACCCATTGATGCAAGTATTCGCAAAGCAGGATATGGGGGGGTAAATAGATACAATAAATACGAAGGATTTAAATATTCAGAGCTAATTACAGAGTTACACAAGAAAATAGATCAAATTTCCAAGGCCATATATGTCCAATCTAAATCATACGATACGGTCATAAAGTTAGCCCAAAACAAACAAGAAATGTTAGCTCATATTCCGGCTATACAACCCGTAGCTAATAAAAATTTAAAACGAATGGCCTCTGGGTATGGCAATCGAATTCACCCTGTATACAAAACAAAAAAAATGCACTGGGGTATGGATTTTTCGGCTCCAAAAGGAACAGAAGTATATGCTACTGGAGATGGTGTAATTGAAAAAGTTAAGCGCTCCAAACGTGGTTATGGAAACCAAGTTAGAATAAACCATAGTTACGGATACAAAACATTTTATGCGCATCTAAACAAATACATTGTAAAAAAAGGACAAACAGTTAAACGTGGAGACTTAATAGGCTATGTTGGAAGTACAGGAACATCAACAGCACCACACTTACATTATGAGGTAATTAAAAACAATAGAAAGGTTAATCCAGTAAATTACTACTTCAATGACCTTACACCTCAAGAATACGATAAAATGTTAGAATTAGCCTCTCAAGAAAACCAATCATTTGACTAATCCAAATGGCTTTACAAGACAAAAAAATAACCAAACTCTATTATTCAATTGGAGAAGTGTCAAAATTATTTGGTGTGAACAATTCTTTAATTAGATTTTGGGAAAAAGAGTTCTCTCAGCTGCACCCAAAGAAAAACCAAAGAGGGAAAAGAATGTATACGCCAAAGGACATTGAAATGTTTAAGGTTATATACCATTTGTTGAAAGAGCAAGGCTATACCATTGAAGGTGCGAAACGTAGATTAAAAGAAAACAAAGAAGAGGCGATGAATGTTTCGGCAATAGCCGGACGTTTAAACCGGATAAAAGAAGAATTGATAAAAATTAAAGAGAATTTATAAGAGATGAAAAAAATCGTATTAGTCATAGCAGCATCCATAGTAGGTCTTGCAATATTAGGGGTCATTATGTTTGTTGGCAGTTATAACAACCTTGTGGGTATGGATGAAGGCGTGTCGTCTAGCTGGGCTGATGTTGAAACTGCCTACCAAAGGCGCGCAGATTTAATTCCGAATTTGGTAAACACGGTGAAAGGTTATGCTGAATTTGAGCAGGAGACTTTAACTCAGGTTATAGAAGCAAGAAGTAAGGCAACTTCAGTAAATATTGATGCAAACAACTTGTCTCCTGAGGCTATAAGTAAGTTTCAATCTGCACAAGACGGTTTGAGTGGAGCACTGTCTCGATTGCTTGTTACGATTGAAAAATATCCAGACTTGAAGGCCAATCAAAACTTTATGGCTCTGCAACAAGAGTTGACCAATACTGAAAATAAGATAGGTTTTGAAAGACAAAAATTCAATAAAAAGGTTGAAGCATATAACGGGGCTATTCGCAAATTCCCTACGATGATTTTGGCGAACATGGCTGGTTTTGATGCGAAAGGATATTTCCAATCAGAGGCTGGTTCTGAGAAAGCGCCCGAAGTAAATTTTTAAGATTTGAGTGAAATAAGAAAGTTTCTTTCGGAGAGTGAAGAGCAACGAGTGGTAGAAGCTATTCAAGAAGCTGAATTGAATACCTCTGGTGAAATTAGAGTGCACATAGAAACCCATCATGAGAAAGATGCATACAAACGTGCTGTTGAAGTTTTTGCCGCTTTAGAGATGCATAAAACAGCTGAGCGGAATGGTGTTTTAATTTACCTAGCAACAGATGACCACCAGTTTGCAATTTTAGGCGACAAGGGTATAGATGAAAAAGTACCTGATGATTTCTGGAATCACATTAGAGATTTAATGCAAGAGAATTTTAGAAAGGGCGATTTTGTATCGGGATTAGCCGAAGGAATTAAAGCTGGTGGAAAAGCATTATCTGAGTTTTTTCCCTATCGAGATGACGACAGCAAAGAGCTGTCAGATGAAATATCAACAAAAGTTTAATGGTTAAGAGAATTACATTAATTCTATTTTTATTCAGTTTCATTTCTGGTTTTTCCATGGATGTTCCTGAAAAACCTTTACGTGATTATCCTGTTAACCAATATATAAAGCTTTTTAGTGAACGCCAAATTGCTTCGATAGACAATGTAATCCTGCAAAATTTTGACACGACTGGAGTTGAAATTGTAGTTGTAGTTGTAGATAATACTAGCGGCATGCCGGTAAACGAATTTGCAGATTGGATAGGCGAAAAATGGGGTGTTGGTGATAATGAAAACGACAATGGTATTGTTATTTTAATATCTGTTGAAGATAGAAAAATGGCTATTCAAACTGGTTATGGTATTGAGCAATATATAAACTCCGTATTGGCCAAAACAATTATCGAAAACGACATAACACCTTTTTTTAAACGTTCCGATTATTATGGCGGAGTAATGAATGGATTAGATTCCATTTTCGCTGCTCTTGATGGCAATTATAAAGAAGATAACAATCGAGGTCAAGACGGCAAAAAACCCTTTGGTATGATTGTCTTTGTTCTTCTCTTTTTCTTAGTCATTGTGTTTGGTCGTGGACGAGGCAATGGTCGCGGTGGCCGCGGAGGCGGAGGTGGAAACGCGCTTCTCGCGGGATACTTCCTTGGAAGCATGGGTCGAAGTAGTGGCGGCTTCGGTGGAGGAGGAAGCTCTTTTGGCGGAGGCGGAGGCTTCGGTGGTTTTGGCGGAGGCGGCTTTGGCGGAGGCGGTGCTTCTGGCGGTTGGTAACGCTATAACTCCAATAAGAATTTCATGGTATCTACACCATCTGCATAATCGTTTAACGCAGGTTTTTGACTGTGACCAAAACGGACGCTGTTTTCTATACTCTTTTCTAAACTCACAATACACTGAATTTTTTCTTCAACGGATTTGAGTTCTTGTTTTAACTTCTCAAGATTGTCGTAAAACTCATAGTTTATAACCGCGACTGGAGAGCCAAGGTTTTTATTTTCTCTTAAAATGGCAAACCCGTTTTCAAGAAAAGGTTCTTTATTCAACATATAAATTGCGCGATAGTAATCGTAATTGTTGCCATATTTATTATGGTAGCCAATTTCATCATAGTGAAAAATTCCAGCGAATATTCTGTTTAAATCGAAACCTTTTGGAAGGTATAACTTAGTTACATTTCTACAACCTAGTCCGAAATACATAAAAAGATCATCGGCTAAGCGTTTAAAATCTTCTTCAGTTTCATCACCCGAAATGACGGCAACAGAATTTCTGTTCTTTCTAATAATGTTTGGATACTTATTAAAATAGGCTTCAAAGTAGCGGGCTGTATTATTGCTCCCAGTGGCTATCACGGCATCTGGCTTAGTCAGCTTTTCTACTCTTTCAATAAGGGGTCTAAACTCTGGCTCAAATTCAATAAGCTTGTTTAAAATAAATGGCATGAGTTCGCTGTCATCAGAAGAAGCTTTTACCAGAGCTTTATTACCAGAAAGTAAAACCGTAAGTAAATCGTGAAACCCCACTAAAGGAAGATTTCCAGCCATGATAATACCAATGTTTTTCGGAGTATTTTCTGAAATAGAATAGTCAGCAACCCAAGCGTTAAGTTTCACTGTTTTTAGTTCATCAGCCCAAGCAGACAAGGCGATTCTAGAGTTTTCAGATGTAAACCATTGGTTTTTTACTTTGGCTTTAATAATGGCATTTTCGAGAGCTTCATAATTTGTATCTACCTCATTTTTAGACGAGTAATTTCGTAAATAACTCCCAAGAAGGTCGAATGCTTTAATTCTTTGCTTTAAGTCCATTATTAAAATGCCGAGTTGTTATTTTTGTCCCGCAAATGTAAAACAGAATTGTAATGGCTATCATAATTACTGACGAGTGTATTAATTGCGGAGCATGTGAACCAGAATGCCCAAACAACGCGATTTATGAAGGTGCCATGGAATGGCGATTTTCGGAAGGCACAGATCTAAAAGGAAACATTGTTACGCCTGAAGGAAAAAAGTATGATGCAGATGCCGCACAAGAACCAGTTGATTTTGATGTGTATTACATTGCTACTGACAAGTGTACAGAATGTCATGGTTTTCATGAAGAGCCACAATGCGCTGAAGTATGTCCAGTAGATTGCTGTATTCCTGATGATAACCATGTTGAATCTGATGATCAATTGGCAGCCAAGAAAACATTTATGCATTTAGATTAATGTTTCTAAACAAGATATTTCCTAAAAATTCGTTTTTGAGAAATATGAGATATCTAACTCTAGTTTTTACCACTTTAATTTTTAACTCTGTTTTCGCTCAAGGCGAAGAGGGCGATGCGTCTGAAAATGTATCGCTTGCAGAACTTGAATCGGACTTAGCCATACTTGGCGATAAGGTTGTTGCGGGTAAGCTTGAAGAAGAACGTCTTCAATCGAACAAAGAGTTTACTTCGGTATTAGAAGAAATGCTTTATTACAATGAAGCTTTTGAGTATCCTTTCGAGAAAGTAAAAAACCTATCTAAAATTACAGCAGAAAGTGAGGAGCTTCGTCTCTTTACATGGTTAGTTCCGTTAAAGGATGGAACTTATAATTACTATGGTTTTGCCCTTATCAAGCGCAAAAAAGGAGTGATTGAAGTTGTCGATTTAACCGACAATAGCAAATCATTAGAATCTCCTGAATACGATTGGTTAAAGCCTGAAAATTGGTTTGGTGCGATTTACTATCAAACATTTGAAGTGAAGCATAAGAAAAGGCGTTATCAAGTGTATTTGGGTTATCGCCCGGGCGATAGAGAGGTGCAAGAAAAATTAATTGAAGTTGTTCATGTAGATAATAATAAATTGACGTTTGGGGCAAAGATTTTTGAAACACCAATTATTTCAGACTACAAATACGACCAACGTCCTTACCGTTTGCGTTTTCGCTATTCTAAAAAAGTTGTAGCAAGTTTAAAGTACAAGCCAGAACTCAACATGATTGTGATGGATCATCTTTCACCTCCAGATGCCAGTTTTCAGCGTGACTGGAAAAGGTACGGACCAGACTTTAGCTACGATGGAATTTATTGGGAAAACGGGAAGTTCTATCTTAAGAAACAAATTGAGTTTGACTCAGGTTTTCAGCCTGCAACTCCCATTGAAAAGCCAAAGCAAGGCTTGACTCCTAAAAAGTAATAGTTCTATCCAAGCGGCTTATTTAAGGCTGCAATGAATTCTTGATACGATAAATTGAAATTCATAGCAGGATGTTTTTGTCCTTTCAGCTCTATGTAATTTATTTCTGGAAATTTGTCATGCAGCTTGCGCGAATGCTCTACTGGAATAACCAAATCGTTATCGCCATGAAACATATAAATTGGAAAGTCAACATCTTCCAAATACGTGTGGGTTGGTAATTTATATTTCACCAAAGTGCGACCTGGTAAAAACGGCAATCTAGAAGCCGCTAAGTCTGAAAGTGCGAAGTATGGTGATTTTAAAATGAGTCTTCTTGGTTCATTTTTTCCAGCCACCCAAGAGGCGATACCCGAACCTAAAGAATAACCTATTACCGTGATTTCAGGTTCTTCATATTGAGTTTTCGCAAAGTCGTAAACGAGTTGCGCATCACTTAATAAAGCTTCTTGATTTTCAATTTCGCCAGTGCTTTTTCCGAATCCGCGGTAGTCGTAAATAATTATATTGAAGCCAGCATTTAAATATAGTGGAGCAATATGCCCCCAATGTTCAAGATTGCCAGCATTGCCGTGATAGTAAACCACAAGCTGATTGTTTTCTTCTCTTTCAAAAAGCAAAGCATGCAACGAGTGGTTATCTTTTGTTTTTATATCAACCTCTTCGTGCTTATCTTCAAATGAAAACGTAAAGTCAGTGTCTAGCGCTTCAGGGTGAAAAATGAGCTTTTCTTGGTGGTAATACGCGATGCTTAAAACAGTTGCATAAAGCAACAAGGGTATAGATATCCAAATCAACATTTTTTTCTTCCTTTTCAAATCAGGCTCTTTTAAAGATCCCTCTTTTTTTATCAAATCCGTAGGGACAATGTTTACATCCGTTTTGGCAACAATGACCTCTTTTTAAATGGTGTTTTTCTGTGAAGACGATGTAACCTTCTGGAGTTTTATAATAGTCTTCTGGATCTAAATCTTGTAGTGCCATTAGTCGTTTCGTTCGTTTGTGTCAGGTTCTTCACTCCACTCAAAAATGTACTCAGATTGAGTAGACTCTGTTTTTGCCGTATCTTTATTTATCAGCTCGTTTAATTCCTGTCCTTGATTTTTAAAACCTTTCTTCATCGAGTCTTTCATCTTGCTAACATCAAGTCCAGTACATGGTTCTTCTACATTACAGCCCACTTTTACCCAGATGTAAACATCTGAAGGTCGATCTTCTATGATGACGAAATCATCGTATCCACCTGACTTTGGTTTTTTGCCTCCTGACAACACTTTTGTAAGCTCTAAACGAATGCTGTAATCAATTTTAGAATTAAAATAGTGAATGCCTTCTATGTCTAGGTTCAATGCGTTAGACGCAATACGCATCTGTGGGATGTAGATTCGACTATTTTCAATTTTAATCGTATTTCTCAGCGTAGAGAATTTTACGTTTTTTAAGTCTTTTTTTTCTGCAAAAGCTTCGAGACTTTCAAGTGGTTTGTAATTATTTAACTCCCCATTTTCTATGAGCAAGTCACTTTCCATCCAAATAGAGTTTGGAATAATTGCCCAATTGTCATCAAAACTTAATCTAAGATCAACGTGTGTGTTTAATTTTCCTTTGAGGTTTTTATCTGTTAAATCTGTTTGACCAAAGTTTTTAAATTCCTTAAAGAGTTTACTGATTTCTAGGTTTGAAATATCAGTCGAAGCGATTAGTGAATTGCTTTCCGTTGAAACTTCAAACCGCCCTTTCATGAGGCCATCGCTTGACTTAAAAGAGAGTTCAGATCCTTTAATGGAAGATGAGTTTCCTGTGATTTTTCCTTTCAAGTCGTTTCCGTTAAACCCATCCCAATAAAAGTGATTAACACTCAGGTTTGTTTCAAAATTAAAAGGTAGAGCGCTGTTTTCAGAATTGGTCTCACCAAATTGCCAATTGGCAATTTTTTGAACATTCACCTTAGTCGAGTTAATGTTTAGTTTTAAATAAGGTGTCATGTTGTGATCTCCAAAATGAAGCACTTTGGTTAAGATTCCATTTGCTGAAAATTGGCTTTCTCCAGATTCAAGGTTTAGTTTTTTTATCGTGAGATCTTTACCGTTTAAGCCCAAGGAGGCCGAAATGTTTTCCAACTGAAAATTTGAGTTTGAGAATTTCAAGAACCCGCTAGTTAATTCCATTGTTCCGCTAAAGCTTGCGTTAGCCAAGGCGAGTGTTTGTATTTCAGAAAAACTAGAATAGCTGTTAGACGCAGTAAATGAACTGTTTACTTCTCCTTTAACTTTTTCGAAAATACCAGGCTTGCTTATTTTCATAAGCTCCTCTAAGTTCAAGGCTACATCTCCATTGATGAAAATACTTGGGCGTTTAAAATTTTTAATATCTACATCACAGAAAAAACTACCTGTTTGTGTTTTGCCTTTTGCGTTTTCTATGTGCAAAGAACTTGTGGTTAAGTTATTTCGTTTTCCATTATTAAAGGTTGCTATAAAACCAAGATTATCAATAAATACGGGTGATTTTTTTGAACTGTAACTCGCATTCATCACTTCCAATGAAGAAGTAATGTCAACGCCATTGTAATCAGATTTTAAAACTGTTGTGACGTTTGCAAGCCCTTTGGTTTGCATGTCATTTTTTAACGGTAAAAACGTCTTTGGAATAGCATCTATGAAACGTGGCAATTCAAGATTCAACCCAGCAATTTTCCATTTGCTAGATTCTTCCAAAATGGTTCCATCTACGCTGAATTTAAGTTTGTTGATTTCTAGATTGCTTTTGTTTATGCTAACCGTTTGAGGATTTGTTAAGAATTTGGTTTCAGCAGAAACGCGACTCTCAGCTAAGAAAACATCTTCGTTAATGGACAAGTTAAAGTCGTTCGTGTTGAAAGCTATTTGCGCGCTAAATTCCTCTTTCCAAAATTCACCGGTCAAGCTCAAGTCTTCAATCATTGCGCTGATGACAACATCTCTTTCTTGTTCAAAAAAGTAAAATTTTGTATTTGTGAAAAGCACTTCTGAAAGCTCAATCCTAGTGCTTGAGGTATCTGAACTCGGATTCCAAAATGTGTAGTTGTTACTTCCGTCTTTGTACATTTTAATGTTGACGTAACCGTCTTCAACACTTAGTTTCTTAATGTCGTAATCCTGCTGAATGACATCCCAGAAATTGAGATTTACATACAACGATTTAAATGTGAACAGTTGCTCGTTGGGTTGAGGTGTGACTTCTAAACATTCCACATCGCTGAAGTGAATGGCCACTTCTGGGAAGTGCGAAAACAAGTCAAGCTTATAGGTTTTTACTTTGATTTCCGCTTTAAGCGATTGATTGAGTTCTTTTACTACGAAGTTGAGTATTTGGTCTTGATTGGAATAAACATAAGCACCTGCTGCACCCAGAAATAGTGCAATTAAAATGAACAAAACACCAAGTCGTCTTAACCAAATGTTCTTCTTTTTTATATCCGTTCCGGATGTTGTTTTATGTTCTTCTGTAGTGTTAATGCTGTTTTGTTTTGACTAATAAATGCAAAGTTCAGTCCAAACACAAACGTAAATTGGTAAACTAAGATTGTCGAGAAATTACTTCATTTTCAAATACTTCAATTCTTCAGCATTCAAAAATCTGTAATCACCACGTTTCAAGTTTTTCTTAGTAAAGGTGTGGAATAAAGTTCTATCCAATTTCATCACTTCGTAGCCTAATTCTTTAAAGATGCGTCTCACAATTCTGTTTCGCCCAATATGAATTTCTATACCTAAGTGTTTTTTGTCTTTGTCATTAATAAATTCTAAGCGATCAACTGGAGCCAGACCGTCTTCGAGTTGCAATCCAGAAAGAATTTTAGAATAATCACTATTTGTTAAAGCTTTATCTAAAGTTACCGCATATATTTTCCGAGCGCCATGCGAAGGGTGCGTCAATTTCTGTGCAATTTCACCATCGTTGGTGAACAATAAAATACCAGTTGTTGCGCGGTCTAACCTTCCTACAGGATAGATTCTTTCCTTACATGCATTGCCTACTAAATCCATTACGGTCTTACGCGCTTTTGGATCATCCATTGTAGTAATAAACCCTTTTGGTTTGTTGAGTAGTAAATAGACTTTTCCTTCGCCCTTAATCGTTTCTCCGTTGTATTTAACAACATCGGTAGGTTGAACTTTATAACCCATTTCGGCCATGATTTTTCCGTTGACGGCAACCATTCCAGAAGCAATATGCACATCAGCTTCACGTCTTGAACAAAGTCCAGTGGCAGCAATAAACTTGTTCAGTCTAACACCTTCGGTACTGTCTTTTGTGCTGAGAACATTCTCAGCTTGTTTAAGGCCGGGTTTGTAGAACTTGCGTTCGTTTTCCACGTTCTGAGAGAACTTCTTTTTAGGTCGGTTACTGTTCGACTTTCGGGTAGTAGGTTTTCTTTTATCGTCTTGCTTTCCTCGTCCTCTTCCTGCTGAATTGCCTTGTCTCATACTGTGGTAAAAATTTTTGCAAATGTACAACTGATTTACCCATTAAATACTAGGTGGTTATCGAGTTTAGAGAGTAGGGTAAAAGGCCTCTTTTATGTGTTCTATTTTTGGCGGGCGTTCATCTAGAATAACAGCTATTATATCAAAACGCGTTTCTAAGTCAATGTCTCTTAAATGGATGTAACCTTCTGTAGCCGCTATTATTTGTTTGATTTGTCGGCTACTTACTAGTTCTGTGGCAGTTTCGAAGAGTTCGGATGCGCGCGTTTTTACCTCCACGATTATGAGTGTGTTTTCCTTTTCAGCGATGATGTCTATTTCAGCACGTTCAAAAACAAAATTACGCTCATGGATTTTATAGCCTTTTTTTTGAAGGTAGTTGGCGGCTAGGTTTTCGCCAAAGTTTCCGGTTTCATTGTGTTCGGCCATTTTTATATTTTTGGAATAAGCTCTGAATATTCCTCAACTTTCAATTCATATTCAGCACCAAGTGTTAGCGTTTGGTTATCATTTAAATGTCCAACAGGGAAATTAAAAGCTACAGGGTAGTTATAGTCTATTACTGCATTGGCAATGGTTTGAATTGCGCTGCTTCCAAACGGAATGGCATTGTCGTTCATATCGCTCATGCCGCCAATGACCAGGCCTGCAAGGTCATCCAGCATGCCGGCTCTTTTTAAGGCCTGCATCATTCTATCTATGTGATACAGGTATTCGTCCAGATCTTCCAGAAAAAGAATTTTACCCGTTGTGTCGAGTTGATCTTTGCTGCCCAGCAGGCTGTAAAGAATAGAGAGATTGCCGCCTACCAGTTGTCCCGATGCAATGCCTGTTCTGTTCAGTGCATGGGTGTCAGCGGAGAGCGAAGTAGGTGTTCCTTTGAGTTGCGAAACAAAGCTTTTGAGGGCTTCTTCGGTGTTGGTTTTAAAAT
>UPTG01002560.1_pt1 | contig 12366 bp, 10 predicted proteins | sample 2160121 | NCBI WGS metagenome assembly UPTG01 (sample SAMN06266255, study PRJEB28933) | marine metagenome | isolation source: Columbia River Estuary | place: USA:Columbia River Estuary, USA | collected 2014-07-27 | reverse complement strand
TTCTTCTTAATAATGTACTATTAGTCAAATTTAATAGTTGTATGACCTCGGCAATTATTAATTTTAATTTTCTGTATCATCAGGCTTTTCAATTTCGTTTTCTAAAACCCTTAAATACAACCATAAGGATACAAAAGTAACGTGGTGTATGGTATCAAAATTATGATTTGTTAATCCAAAAATGATTAAGCCAACAGCCAATAAACATTCGTAAGGTTTAATTTTGAAGGTTTTAAAACTTTTGTATAGAATATAGAAATATATGCCAACAAAGATAAGAAAGGGAATTAATCCACTATCTCCAATTACCCTAAGGTAGTTGTTATGTACTCCAACTTCATATATGTTATCACTTTTAAAGGATTCGTATCCATTACCAACTAAAGGGGATTCAAAAATTAAATCATAATATCGAGACCAAGTTTCGGAACGGGAATCAACACCCATTGTTTTGCTGATTTTACCTTGTTCAAATAAATTATTTAATAGATTTAGCCGACCTTTATTTAAACTCAATGTACTAGAAATACTTATTAACAAAAAAACAGCTAAAAAGCCAGTTAAAAATATTCCTATATTTTTATGGCTTTGAAAAGTTGAAATTAAAATAGTGATAATCCATAGAACAATAAATGTTCTTGAAAAAGTGAGTATACCACAAAAGGTAAAAAACAATAAAAATAAATATTTAGATTTTACATTTGTTAAAGAAAACACTAAGGTAATTCCAATGATACATGCGAATCCTGCAGCATTTGGATCTAAGAAATAACCACTATATCTACCATAATCCATCGGAAAGAAGAAAGCATTTAAAAATATACTTGAGCTTCCAAAAATAAACAAGATTAATAATTCTTTTACGGAAGTCCTTCTTGCTAATTCAGCACCACAAACAATAATTATTAAGTATTTTATAAGATCAATGTAATAATATTTTTCATCATCAACACCTACCAAACCTGATATCACATAATAAAGTAAAGCAAATATGATAAATGGCCATGGAGGTGAATGTTTTTTATTAATAGCATAGAAAAAGAGTAGAAGAGATAAGGTCAAATAACTAAATAGACTTCCTATTTCATCACCATAATTCAATAATAAAACACCGGGAATATTGAAAATTAATAGAATTGAAATGATGTATTGAAATATTTTCATGAAACAGTATTAACCCTAGGTAGTAAGAATTTGTTGTTTATTTAAGTAATTTATATAAGAGTATAAAATTAAACTATTAATAATTGCTACTGCAGAGGTTGCTAACGCTAATCCATAAATACCTATATATTGAATTAAGAAATAATTAAAAGTAATGTTCAAGATTAAACAGATAACAGCAGCTAATACCATAAATCTATTTTTATTTATAGATTCTAAAAAACGCACCATGACAATCGTGATGATGTAAGCAGGTATTTGAATGAGATATAGTTGCTGAATTCCAGACACAATTACAGTATCGTCACTTGTAAAAGCATTTCTTTCAAATATTAAAGTAATTAAAGGAGATGATAATACAATTAAAACTGCAGCTACAAAAGAGCTACCAATAAGTATAAATTTTAAAATTTGCTTTAATTCTGAAAACGCTTTATCACGATTTTCAATTACTTTTTTTGAAAAATAAGGTAATAATACACTACCAAGTGCTAAGGTGACTATGCCAATAGCAAACATTGGAATTTTAACTCCATAATTAAGAGCAGCAATAGAACCAATAATAAGTTGTGCCGCAAAATATTGGTCAATGATTGGATTTATCCCAGTCAAAATATTTGCTGATAGTTTTGCTGGTAACTGAGTAAATAACTCTTTTATGTTCTTTGAAACAAAATCAGGAATTCCAAGTTTGATAATTTTCTTTTTTAGTGTGACTGTCAATAAGAATACAAAATTGAGAATACTTCCTATTAATGTTCCTTTTGCTAAAACTAAATTTCCTAATTCTTCTTTAAAAAAGAAAATGCAGATCATTATTGTAATAGGAGTAAAGATTGAATTCATTGATGAAAAAGTAAATTCATCGTATATGGTTAACAATCCATTTAGCATAGAAGACAATCCCCAAAATATTACGCAAGGGATTACGTAGTAAAATTGTGTTTTAATCAATGCGTAGTAACTTTTCGAATGACCAGAAAAGAAAGTTTCAATATAGACATCTGTAAACAAAGCAGCAATTAGACAAAATACTAGAGCAACAAGAATTGTAACTAAAAAACATGTAGATTGAAAAGCTCTTATATCCTTACCGCTTTTTTGCTCGATCACATAATTGGGAATAAAAACACTTTTAAAACCACCAAGAAAAACAGTACTCATAAACCCTGGTATGAGAATGGCTATATAAAACGTGTCTAATAATTCAGACAAACCAAAGCTATCAGCAATAAAAACTTCTTTAAGAAAACCAAAGCTTTTTACAAATAAAGTTATCGCACTTACAATAACAATATTTTTAATAGTGGAACTTTTCAGTCCTTTCTTTAAAAATTTTTTAAAGTTTAATTTGTGAGTCAAAATATTAAATATTGTTAAATCATTTAAAAAATGTTATTTAAATAACTTGTTGTACGAAAATAATTTTTTTTTTTCTGTCTGAAGCAATATGACAATTTGTTTAGATTAAACGGTTTTAAAATACTGTAAAATACAGATTTATAATGAGTATTTTATTTGAAACATACTAAATTTCTTGACTCTGAATTAATCACATGCATTATGTGATGACTAAATGATTTATTCAGTCAATTTTTCTTATGATTGTATTGTCAACTTTTTTAATTTATTTGTACAAATATTTTATAATGTAGGAATAATACTTCTTTTATTTGCATTTAATCGAATAATTTATACTTTAATCGTTAAAATTGATAAAATTTTATAGCTTGCTGAAATAATTTAGTGCCCCAAACATTAATAGCAAATGAAATCTTTTAATCCCTTAAACCAAATTTTTGGTTTCACTAGTAATCGTTTTTACTTTTTATTGAGTCTGTTTTTACTCAGTTGTACTAATTATTCTTACTCTCAATTGGCATTTCCAACGGCTGAAGGCTTTGGGAAAAATGCGACAGGAGGAAGGGGAGGTCAAGTTATAATTGTCACCAATTTAAACGATTCTGGAAGCGGTAGTTTAAGAGCGGCATTGGATGCTACAGTACCAAGAACAATAGTTTTTGAAGTCGGTGGAACAATTAATCTCAATTCAAATATATATGTCAGTAATGGAGATCTAACTTTAGCAGGACAAACTGCTCCAGGAGATGGAATTTTGATTAAGGGTGGAATGGTTCAATTTGAAGAATCTAATGTTATTGTTCGTTATATAAAATTTAGACCTGGTCCGACAGCTCCTAGTGGCTACGATGCAGTAAGTATTACAGCTTGGGCAGGGAATACGGTTGAAGATATTATTTTTGACCACTGTTCATTTAGTTGGGGAGGCGATGAAAATTTTAATATAAGAGGTGTTAATGGTGGAGTCGTAAAAAATATAACACTTCAAAATAGTATAGTTTCAGAAAGTACATATGGCTTTTTAGCTGGCAACGGATGTTTCAATATTAGTATTTATAAAAATCTATTTGCCTTAAACTCTGAGAGAAATATTAGAAGCAATTACCCTATGTCTAATGAATTGGACTTCGAAATGATTAACAATGTAGTCTACGGATTTAGAGTGGCTACTAAACCAAGTTTAGGAGTTCAGTTTTCAGTGTTAAATAATCATTATAAATTATCGTCACAGGTAAATCCTATTAATAATGCAGTTGTGGATGCTTCATCTTCTGGTGGTGGTAATACTTCTCAAACGCATGCTTACATTTCTGGTAATATCAAACCGATTAGTATGACAGTAAACGATAGTGCTTTAAATCCGTATCTAGAAACTACTGCCTACGAATCATCTGGAATTATTCCAATTCCAGCATCAGAATTAGTAAATGAACTTATAAATAATGTTGGAGCAAGTTTGCCAACAAGAGATGCTGTGGACATAAGAATTATCGATCATTTTAATAATGGAGACGGCACAATATCGTCATCTGGAGAATATCCTACAATATTGAATGGAACTGCTTTAGCTGACACAGATAATGATGGTATGCCAAATGTGTGGGAAATTGAAAATGGCTTAAATATAAATGATGCTTCAGACAGGAATAATATTCAAGAAGATGGTTATACAAATCTTGAGTATTATATAAATTTCATGTCATTGATTCCTGAAACAAATCATATTGATGTTGGGTCAGACGTTTCAATTTGTGAAGGTGATACGACAACACTCACCGCTACAGGTGCAGATTCTTACGTATGGATGCCTGGTAACTTTATCGGAGAATCTATCGATGTGAGTCCATCAAATGATATAACATATACGGTTACAGGAACTTTTTCTGATGGAAGTTCGCTTACTGATACTATTAGCGTAATTGTAAATCCAAATATTATTGCTAATGCTGGCGATGATGCAGAAATCTGTCAGGGATCTACGGTGACCTTAGTGGCTGAAGGAGGCTCAAGTTATCAATGGAATACGGGAGAGACTACACAGAGCATTGAGGTGTCACCTGATACGACAACGACTTACTCGGTAGAGGTTTTTAACAATGGATGTTCTGACACTGATGAGATAGAGGTGGTAGTTAATGAGACACCAACTCCAAACGCGGGGAGTGATTTAACAATCACTGAGGGAGAAACTGTAGTTATTACTGCGACAGGAGGAGAGAGCTACATTTGGAATACAGGTGAGACAACACCGAGTATTTCGGTCAGTCCATTAACGACAACAGAATATAGTGTCGAGGTTATAATAAATAACTGTGGGGCTACAGATGTAGTCATTGTGTTTGTTGATGAACTTTCTATTAACGCTGATGCTGGCGATGATGTGACTATTTGTCAAGGAGATACTGCAACACTATCAGCAAGTGGAGGAGATTCTTACCTCTGGAGTACAGGAGAAACAACTCAAACTATTGAGGTGAGCCCAAATCAAACTACTGCGTATACAGTGATTGCCTATAGTGGTTCAATAAGCAATTCGGATGAGGTAATTGTAGACGTTGGTATAAATCCTGAAATCACCCTTACTGCTGATAGCTCTGTGTTAGCTGGAAATTACATTACTTTATCGGCATCTGGTGCGAATAATTACGAATGGAGTAATGGAGCAACACAACCAAACATCGCTGTTAGCCCTAATACTACGACTACTTATGTAGTTACAGGATACATTAATAACTGTTATGATGTCAAAGATGTAACGGTAAGTGTAGTTGAACAAGTTGAAGTCGATGCTGGTGAAGATTTGTTCATTTGCCAAGGAGAAACAATTACATTGACAGCAAATGGATCAGGAGCTGAAAATTATTATTGGAATACTGGTGAGACTTCAAAGAGTATTACCGTAAGTCCGACTGAAAACACATCGTATTCTGTGGTTGCATCAAATTCATTAGATTCAGATGCTGATGATGTTATGGTTAACGTTCAAACCTGTCAAGAGACTTTAGAGGAGGAAGAACCTGAAAAATCCTTCAATATTTATTACAATTACCGAACATCATCAACAATTCTTAATATCAAACTTATTGGGTGGACTGGTCAGTCTCAAATGACCTTACATGATATAGCAGGAAAATTAATGTTCACCGAAACCTTTGATAGTAATGCTATGATTCCTACTGTCAAGACCATAAATACGGAAAGAATGAGTTCTGGAGTTTATATTTTAAGTTTTCAGGATAGCGAAAATATTTTACAATACAAACGAATTGTAATAAGATAATTTCATCGTCAAGTTTCTCATTTCTTACATTGGTTTTGAAGTAAATTATTTTTTACTCAGTCTTTTCTGTTTGTTTGATTAATTTTATAATAATCGTTAAAAAGTATAATAAATACTTTAAAACGTATAAATATTACAGTAAATTCCTACTTTTTGAATGAAATTCATCGAAAAGCAGCTTATTGATAATTGATTACTTACTAATATTTGTTAATTTTCTTAAACGTAAAAATAACGAATACCCTAAATCTACAAATTATGAAAATTTTATACTCTAATCTAGTGTTATTAGTCGCAATCCTTCTAATACTACCAGCAACATTTTTAACAGCACAAACTGTTGCTTTTCCCGAGGCAGAAGGATTTGGAAAATTTTCATCTGGAGGAAGAGGAGGTGATGTTTATAAAGTCATCAATTTAAATGATAACGGCCCAGGCAGCTTCAGAGAGGCGTGTTCTGCAGAGGGTGCACGAACTATTATATTTGAAATTAGTGGAAATATTGAATTAGAATCTGATTTAATCGTTACTCAAGGTAATTTGACCATTGCAGGACAAACAGCTCCCGGAGATGGTATTTGTATTAATAATGCAAGCTTTATAATTAAAACATCCGATGTCATAGTGCGTCATCTTCGGTTTAGATTGGGAGATAATGGATTTAAAGATGCCGAAGGTAACATAGTAGGAGTTGATTCTGAAGATAAAGATGTAATTAGAATTCTTGGTAATTCAGGAGGTACAAGGAATGTAATTTTTGATCATTGCTCTTTGAGTTGGTCAATTGATGAAATTGTTGAAATTTATGGTGGTGCTAGTGAAGCGGATGGCGTGGAGAATGTTACCTTTCAATATTGTATTTTTTCTGAAGCATTGTATGCTAGTCATAATGACTTAGGGAATAATTCTGAAGGATTCAAAATTAGTAACAATGCAACTAATATCACCTTGTACAAAAATTTATTTTCGAGTAATTGGGAGCATAATATCAGATCGGAGGGAGGTTCATCTTTTGAAATGATAAACAATGTTGTCTACAATATGAAATATACAACAGCCATAGGAACAGCAAATAAATTTTCATTGATAAATAGTTATTTTAAACAAGGTAATCCTATTGTATTATCTCAATATATGGCTGATTATTATACGGCTCCTGGTTTTTTTGCGTCACAAACGAAAGCGTATACGTCAGGTAACGATTCAGATATTTCTTCTTTATCCGAGTTAGATGGTTCTTTTTCACCATTTCAGCAAGAAAATCCACCATTGGATTCAGGCATAATTGCCGATAACGTAAATGAAACTATTGTTGATATCATAGAAAATTCTGGAGCAATTTTACCTTCCAGAGATGCAGTAGATAATCGAATTATTAGTCAATATAGTAATACATCAGCTTTAATTATTGATTCACAGTCACAAGTGGGTGGTTTTCCCGTTTTAAACTCTGAAGCGGCGTTGTTAGATAGCGATAATGATGGAATGCCAGATTCTTGGGAAATTGCTAATAGTTTGGACCTAAATAATCCTAATGATCGAAATGTATTAAATGAGGAAGGATATACAAATTTAGAAGAATACATAAATGGCTCTAATTTTGCATTAAGTACAACTGATGTTGCTGTTAACGACACAAAAAAATCATTTAAAGTTTATCACGATTTTGGAAACCCAAGAATACTAAACATTGATTTTCAAGAACTTCAAAACATATCAAATTTCAATGTTTACAGTGTTACAGGTTCATTGTTGTTTAATAAAAAACTTCAGGGAAATACTGGGCAAAAAGTAAATCTAAAGTTAAATATGTCAGATTTCAGTAGTGGTTTGTATCTTTTATCAGTCACTAGCAATCAAAAAACACAGACAAAAAAAATAATCCTTTATTAACATCACATTTTACTATAAACAAAAAGCACCTGTTCCAATCAAGGTGCTTTTTATTTTATGAACATTGTGTTTACAGTAGCAATATCGTCACAATTTTCAACTAATAATTTAATTTGTTTACCATCAATAGTTTTATAAATCATGTAAATTTTACAAGTCTCAAGTGACGTATTACTCTCAGAAAAATTGACATCACCTGTTTTTAATATATGATAGATTTTTGTGGAGTCAATGGCTTCTTTAACCATCATTAATTTTACATTTTTAGAAAACATTATTTTTTTTTGCCCAATATTTTTAAGGACACGGGCATCAGGGCCATAGTCACATGAAGCACGCTTGCCACTTAAAAAGAAAGCCAAAAATATTAATCCAATTGAAAAGCCACCCAGATAGTAGCCAAGACGATGTATAAATTTCATACTGCTTTAAAAAATCAATAGATTAGCGTCATTAAAGTCTAAATCAAACCAGTCGGCAACAGATTTGTTTGTTAAAATTCCATGGTAAAAATACAATCCATTTTTTAAACCTCGGTCAAATCTAAGAGCATTTTCTAAACCGCCATGTTCTCCAATCTCTAAAAGATAAGGAGTAAAAATATTGCTTATGGATACAGACGCAGTTCTCGAATATCTTGCAGGAATATTTGGAACACAATAGTGGATGACACCATGTTTTTCAAAAGTGGGATGATTGTGATTCGTAATATCACTTGTTTCGAAACATCCACCCATATCAATACTTACATCAATAATCACAGAACCTGGCTTCATATTCTCTACCATAAGTTCACTTACTAGAATAGGAGAGCGGTTTTTTCCACGAACTGCACCGATTGCCACATCACATCGTTTTAACGCTTTTAATAAATTTTTTGGCTGCATAGTGGAGGTATAAATTGTTCTACCAAGTTTTGCTTGTAGATTTCTCAATTTTGTAATTGAATTATCAAAAACTCTCACATTTGCACCTATACCTAGTGCAGATCTTACGGCGAACTCACCTACAGTTCCAGCACCAATAATAACAACTTCTGTTGGGGGAACGCCACTAATATTACCGAACATTAATCCGTTACCATTATTGACATTAGACAATAATTCAGCAGCGATTAAAACAGAAGCATTTCCTGCAATTTCACTTAATTGTCTTACCACAGGATATGCACCGTCTTCATCACGAATAAATTCGAAGGCTAAAGCAGTAATACGTTTTGAGGCTAAAGTTTCAAAGTAAGATTTTGCTTGTGTTTTTAATTGTAATGCCGAAATGAGTATGGCTTGAGGGTTGATAAGTTCAATTTCGTCAGTGGAGGGTGGTTCAATCTTTAAGATAATTGGACAGGAAAAAACTTTTGTTGTGTCTTTTGTGATTTCAGCACCAGCCTCACTGTAATCTTTGTCACTAAAACTAGCGCCAATACCTGCTCCCGATTCTAATAGAACACGGTGTCCATTATGTACGAGTGCGGAAACTGCGTCAGGAGCTAAACAAACACGTTTCTCTTGAAAAGCAGTTTCTTTGGGAATTCCAATAAAAAGATTTCCTTTTTGTTTTAACACCTCCAAACGCTCTTCTTGAGGTAATAATTGTGATTTTGTAAAAGGTGATCTAGATTTACTCATATAACTTTACTTATTGAAGCAAATTACGAATAAATTTGAACATGAAGGAAACAAGGATTGGTGTAAAGAAAATATTTAAAGTCGAAGCAGCTATTATTATTAGAAATAGTCGTTTAATTTCCCCATAAAACTCTTGGGTTTTATCTTAAATTCTGCCTCGAGTTCCTCCATTGACTTATCAACATTTGTAATTTTATTGAACATTTGAGCTCTAATTAAATAGATTGAAGGAATAACAATAGCGAGAATGGGTAATAAAAATAAAAAGTCAACTTCCTCCGTGAAAACTACCTCGTCATTTATCACTTCTACTATTTGAAACGTATACATGGCAATAGGCACTATTAAGGCGTGATACCACCAATGACGGCATGTAAACATCCATAGTAGTAATAATATAAAGGGAACTATTTTTCCCAAAAGTGTCCACATTAAAACTTGAACAGTGTCGTAGTAATTACTTGAATATAAACCAAAAAAGGTGTCCCAGGTTTTTGTATCTGGAACACCTTCCCATAGTTGGAATAAATAAGGAGTAATCGCAATAATCGTCGCGATGATACTCCCGACTACTAACTCTCCTTTAGCGGTCTTGTCCTGGAATCCTGACTTTTCTTTTGTCAATTTCTGTTGTAAGTTGCTCATTTAAATTGATTATGTCTGCAGCTTCAGCTGTAAACAAAACTCCACCAAAAATCGCAATCGCAAGTACTAATTTTTTAGTTTTCATAATTTAAGGGATTTTAATTAATTAATTAACTATTACAAAGATACATTCAGGAGTATTTTTTAAATGTTAATAAAATGTTAAATCCCTTTGTTTACAAGGCTTACGAGCTACGGTTTTCCCGTAGTATATCGATTATTATTTGGGTTTTGTTTTGTTTAATTATTACTTTTTTTATGATTTTTAATCAATATTTTCTTCAAAAGGCTCAATATTTAAGGTTCTTGAGCCATTTTTATTTAATTTTATGTAAGAAATATCTGACTTTAAAGGCAGTATTTCACGTATTTTTTCTGGCCACTCAATGAATATCCATTGTTTTGAATCTAGGTAATCCTCTATTCCAATGTCATAGACTTCATGGATCTCATTAATTCTGTAAAAATCAAAATGATAAACTAATCCATTTTTTATAGCGTATTCATTGACAATTGAAAAAGTAGGACTCGATACTTGACCACCACCTAACTCACTTACTAAAGCCTTAATTAACGTGGTTTTACCTACTCCCATATCACCATAAAACAAAATGGTTTTGCTATTTACTGTTTCAAGGAGTAATTGAGCAACTTCCTTAATTGTTTCAAGTTCATAAGTCGTTTTCATACACTTTTTACACTACAATGATACGCTAAAAGATTCTTATAAACAATAAAATTATGCATTTTATCGATGATTTATGCGTTTTGTGGTGTTTTATCGTGGTATTAAGACTGCGAAAGGGATGATTACTTCTTCGAGTGAAACGCCACCGTGTTGGTAGGTGTTTCTGTAATAGCTGACATAATGATTGTAGTTGTTGGGATATGCAAAAAACATGTCATTTTTAGCAAAAATAAACGAACTGCTCATGGCTATTGAAGGTAAATGAACGTCCTTTGGCTGTTTGACTGCCAAAACATCTTTGTGTTCATAGGTTAAGCTACGACCAGTTTTATATCTTAAATTAAGACTTGTATCTCGATCTCCAATTACTTTAGAAGGATGTTTTACATTTATGGTACCGTGATCAGTTGTTAACAATAATTTAAAGCCGAATTCTTGAGCTTGTTGGATGATTTCAAATAAAGGAGAATTCTTAAACCAACTTTCTGTAAGAGACCTGTAGGCTTTATCATTTGAGGCTAGCTCTTTAATGACCTCCATTTCAGTTTTCGAATGAGATAGCATGTCTACGAAATTATATACAATAACCGTTAAATCGTTTGATTTTTTGGATTTAAAATTTTCTACGAGTTTTTTCCCTGCCTTTAAATTTGTGATTTTATGATATTCATATTGTAAGTGTGATAATCCCAATCGTTTTAATTGTGCACCTAAAAATTCATTTTCATATTGATTTTTACCTCCTTCATCGATATCATTTTTCCACCAGTGTGGGTGTAGTTGTTCCATGTCACTTGGCATCAACCCTGAAAAAATTGCGTTTCTGGCATATTGCGTTGCTGTTGGAAGTATACTATAATAAGCAGACTCATCTTCCAACTTGTAATAATTGTTGATAATTGGTTCTAAAACTTTCCACTGATCATATCTAAGATTATCAATGACAACAAATAAAATTGGTTGAGCACCATCTATGTGAGGAACAACATTTTCTTCAAATACATTATGTGACATAATTGGCGCATCTACATTGGGTAAAAACCAGTCTGAATAATTTTTTTCTAGGAATTTACCAAATTGATGGTTCGCTTCACTTTTTTGAGATTCTAAAATTTCAAACATGGCTGCATCTTCAATATTTTCTAACTCAATTTCCCAGTAAATAAGTTTTTGATAAAGCTCAATCCATTCTTGATAATCATTAACCATGGACATATCCATTGCAATTTTTCTAAATTCTTGCTGGTAACTAGAGGATGTTTTAGCAGATATTAGTCGAGAATGGTCAAGATTTTTTTTGAGGCTCAGTAATATTTGATGAGGGTTAACAGGTTTAATGAGATAATCCGCTATTTTACTGCCTATAGCTTCTTCCATGATATATTCTTCTTCACTTTTGGTAATCATGACTACTGGTAGGTTGGCATTTTTTTCTTTTATTTCAGAAAGTGTTTCAAGACCAGTTAGTCCAGGCATGTTTTCGTCAAGGAAAACGATATCAAATTTGGTCTGTGTAATCAACTCTAGTGCTTCTGTGCCACTTAGACATGTGGTTACTTCATATTGTTTTTGTTGCAAAAATAGTATGTGGGGTTTGAGTAAATCAATTTCATCATCTACCCAAAGGACGTTTATTTGGTTCATATAATTATATTTGTAAAAACTTAATCGTTATCATTTGACTTCAAACAACAAACTTAAAATAT